>Ga0123326_1001686_pt1 | contig 18658 bp, 17 predicted proteins | sample BioC13SIPDNA_FD_89739 | JGI IMG/M metagenome (GOLD analysis project Ga0123326, IMG submission 89739) | Anaerobic biogas reactor microbial communites from Washington, USA - Biogas_R1_A C13 SIP DNA | ecosystem: Engineered > Bioreactor > Anaerobic > Unclassified | place: Washington, USA | collected...
GAACGCCGGGCGGGCGCGGCCGCCGTTGGCCCGGCCGGGGCGGCGCTGTTATGATACCGCCCGGACACAGAGCGAAGGGAACCCGGCATGATGTACTTCGGCGCTTGTTACTATCCCGAGCATTGGACGCCCAAACAGGCGAAAGACCACATCCCCCTGATGAAACAGGCCGGGATCAACGTGGTGCGCATGGGCGAATTCGCCTGGAGCCGGTTTGAACCCGAACAGGGACGCTACCGCTTTGAGTGGATGGACGCGGTCATCCAGGCGCTCCACACACAGGGCATCTCGACCGTTCTGTGCACGCCCACGTGCATCCCGCCGCAGTGGGCGGTCCAGAAACATCCGGGCATGCTCCAGCGCGACGCGGACGGCCTCGTGCGCAACCCGGGTTCCCGGTGCCACTGCTGTAAGAACGCGCCCGAATACCAGATGCTGGCCGACCGCATCGTCGACCAGATGGCGCGCCACTACGCGGACATGCCCGGGGTCATCGGGTGGCAGACCGACAACGAGTTCGGGTGCCACAACACGACCCGGTGTTATTGCGACCACTGCCAGAGCGCGTTTCGCGACTGGCTGCTCGAGAAGTACAAGGACACCGACAGCATCAACCAGGCGTGGGGAACCGCGTTCTGGGGCTTCGAATTCCAGCAGTGGAACGAGATTCCCCTGCCGCGGCGCATGCCGGCCGGCAACAATCCCAGTCACTGGCTCGATTTCGCCCGGTTTTCATCGGATACGCAGGTGAAATTCCAGCAGGCCCAGTACGAGCTCCTCAAGCAACTGTGCCCCAAGCACTTTGTCACCCACAATTTCATGGGCGGATTCCCGGAGATCGACTACTGGAAACTGGCCCAGTTCACCGATTTCCCGTCGTGGGACAACTACCCCGAGAGCGGTGAAGACCCCTTCCTGCCCGCCTACCATCACGAGATCACGCGCTCGTTCACGGGCCGGTTCTGGGTGATGGAGCAGAAGAGCGGGCCCACGGGCGACGCCAACACGGGTCTGATGGGCGAGCAGCCCGAACCCGGCGACATCCGCCGGTGGACGTGGCAGGCGGTGGCGAACGGCGCCGACGGCGTGTGCTATTTCCGCTGGCGGGCGTGCCTGTCCGGCGCGGAACAGTATTGGCACGGCATTCTGGATCACGATGGCGTGGCGCGCCGCCGGTACCGGGAAGTGGCCGAAACCGGCGCGGAACTGGCGAAACTCGGCGCCGCGCTCGCGGGAACGGCGGTTCAGACGCCGGTCGCCATCCTGCGCAACTACGCCATGCTGTGGAGCGCCGAGCGGCAGCCGGGCGCCCCGGGCTTTCATTATGACGCCCACTGCTACGAAATCTACCGCGCGGTCAAACGCACCGGCCACGGATGCGATTTCGTCGATATCGGCAGCGATCTCGGCAGGTACGCGGTGGTCTTTGCCCCCTGCGCATGCCTGGCCGACAAGGCGCTGGCCGACCGGCTCGACGCGTTCGCCCAGGCGGGCGGCACCGTTGTGCTGACGCCGCAATCGGGCGCGCGCACGCCCACCAACACCATGTGGGCCTATCCGCGCCCCGGTGCGTTCGTCGCGATAGCGGGGCTCACGGTCGAGGAGGTCCGCCCGTATCATCACGGCCAGGCCGAAGCGATCGAGCCCGCGGGCGGCCAGTCGCCCGTGCCCGCGGCCACGGTCGGGAAATGGGTCGAGGTGCTCGCCTGCCGGGAAGCGCAGCCGGTCGCGCAGTATGCCGGCGGCGCGTTGAAGGGCGCCTGCGCGGCGACGCGCAACATCCGCGGCAAGGGCGCGGTCTACTATCTCGGCGTCTACCTGCCGCCCACGGCCCTGGAGGGGTTCGCGGCGGCCGTGCTTCCTCCGTTTCCCGTGGGCGCCCTCCCGCCGGACGTCGAGGTCACCCGCCGTACCGGCAAACAGGGCTCGTTCCTCTTTGTCATCAACCACGGCAAGCAGCCGCAGACCGTCACGCTTCCGAAGGCGTTTCCGGAACTGCTCACCGGCGGCACGCTCGGCCCCGAAGTCAGACTCGAGGGGAACAAGCTGCTGATCTTCAAGGTCTGACCGCGCTCGCGCATCGAGACGCCCGCACGGTGCGCGGGGTATCCGTGATACAATCCCACCGGGGAAGGAGGGCGTAGACTGCATGAAGTTGAGTTTTGTCATTCCCGCCTGCAACGAGCGCGAATCGGTGCGGGAACTCGTCGAAGGCATTCTGCACTACAGCAGCGGGCACGACGTGCAGATGCTGTTCATTGACGACGGCAGCACCGACGGTACCTACGAGGAGCTGGCGGCCCTGCGTTCCGAACACCCCGAGATCGAGATCGTCCGGTTTCGCCGCAATCTCGGCAAATCGATCGCGCTTGCCGCGGGATTCGACCGGGTCACGGGCGATCTGGTGTTCACCATGGATGCGGACCTGCAGGATGATCCGGGCGAGATCCCGGCCTTCCTTGCGAAACTCGACGAAGGGTTCGACGTGGTCGTGGGATGGAAGAAAGTCCGCCACGACCCCTGGCACAAAGTCCTGCCGTCCCGCCTGTACAACCGGATCGTCTCGCGGGTGCTGGATCTCACCCTGCACGACATCAACTGCGGGTACAAGCTGTTTCGGCGGGAGGTGGTCGAGCGGCTCTCGGTCTATGGCGAGCGGCACCGCCTGCTGCCCGCGCTGGCGCGGGACCTGGGCTACCGCATCGCGGAAGTCGCCGTGCACCACAACCCGCGCCGCTACGGCCGGTCGAAGTACGGCATCGAGCGGTTCGTGCGCGGCGCCATCGACGTTGGCACCATGGTGTTTCTCTACCGCTACGTCAACCGGCCCATCCATTTCTTCGGTTTTTTGAGCCTGTTGATGATGTTTCTCGGCCTCTGCGGCATCGTCTTGGGAATCGCCCTGCTTTTCGTCGCGGAATCCCCGGTATGGACCGCGACGCTCCTGGTCGACGGCGTCACGCTGTCTGTCGGCGGCGGGCTGGTGCTGGGGATCGGCCTCCTGTGGGAGCTGGTGCTGCACTTCTTCGTGCCGGTCAATGTGGGCATCTACATCACCGAGGAACCGGCGCGGAAACCGTCCTCCGCCGAAGCGCGCGCCGACGCAAAAGAGGCCGAGTAGCCCCGTTCGGTCCGGATTCGCCCGCCCGGAATCGCCGAACGCCCGCTTGGCACGCCTGTTCCGAACGTCTCGCGGCCCTTCCGCGCGCGGAGGCTCAGCTCAGCATGCCCTCGATGATGAGATCGACCGCTTCGTCCTCCGTGAGTCCGCGCGACAACAGGGTCTGCAACTGTTTGGAATCCACGCTGCCGATGGCCGCCTCGTGAGTGACGTGGGCCGTCGGATCGTTTACTTCGACGATCGGGACGGCCTTGGCCACCGCGCGATCCTGGACGATCTCCTTGCAGTCGACGTGGCCGCGGGCGCGGGGGGCGTCCGCGATGATGGTGTTGAAAACTTCCGCGCGGGCGTCGTCGCGCAACGCGATGTTCGTGGTCAGGGCGGCGCGGGCGGATTCGCCGGCGAGGCGGGCCTTCTCGTGAATCCGCACCTTGTCGGTGCCGCTGGCGCTCACGCGGGCCAGCATCTCGAGCACGCTGCGGGCCTGGCAGACCGCGTCGTAGGCGATATCCATCTCGCCGACGCGTCCCTTGATGAGCTCAAATACGGTCTTGAACCGCGCCCCTTCGCCGAGCTCGACAGTCGCGTGCGGAATCACCTCCACGCCGCCCCCCGGACCATGGACATGCCGCTCGTAGTAGGAATAGGTGGCGCCGGGGGCGATGCGGATCCGTGCGTCCATCCGGTGTTCGACCTCGACGGCGTTGGGGAAGGTGCAATGGGCCAGCACCTGCGCCGACGCGTCTTCTTCCACGTCGATTTCCAGGACAATCCGTTGCAGGCCTTTTTCCGGCAGCATGCCGAAACACAGGTGGATCGGCCGCTCGATCCGGGCCCCGGGCGTCAGCCGCAGATGGGCCTCGATGCCGTCGTCCCGTTCGGTCGTGTCGACTTCGAGGCCGGGCACGAGGTGCGCGCCCACCACATGATTCTGATGGACTTCAAGACGGGCGACGTCGTCGCTCAGGACATGGCTTGGTTTGATGCCCACCGATTCCAGCAGTCGCTGGACGAGTTCGGCGTCGCTCATATCACCTCCTGCGGGTCGGGTTCGTTGGTGTGGTCGCACAGGGCACAGCGGTTTTCAAAATACTGGCCGATCCGGTTCACGGGCCCTTCGTCGATCACGCGGCCGTCGCACAGCAGGTAGGCGTGCTCGGCCTGTCTCAGCACGGTCCGGCTGTGCGTGATGAGGATCACCGTGCTGCCTTTTTCCTTGAGCCGGTGAATGGCCTCGAACATCTGGTCGAGGGCCTCGACGTCAATGCCCGAGTCGGGCTCGTCCATCAACACCAGCGCGGGTTCGATGGCCAGGATGGACGCCAGCTCGATCCGTTTGCGTTCGCCGCCGCTGAGGGTTTTATCGACGGCGCGGTTCAGGTAACGGGCGGGTTCGAGTCCCACCTGGCGCAGGGCCGCCGCGGCAAGATCGCGGCCGTTCGTCGTCTTCGCGCCCGCCGTGACGAACTTATGCACCGACAGGCCTTCAAACCGTGCGGGTTCCTGCCAGGCCAGCGTCAGGCCTTTCCGCGCCCGCTCGTCCACCGCCAGGCCTTTCAACGACTCGCCCCGGTACAGGATGTCGCCCTGGAACTCCGTATACCCCGGCAGGCCCATGATCACGTTGGCCAGGGTCGATTTGCCCGCGCCGTTGGGCCCGACGATCGCGTACACCCGCCCCTGCTTGAAATCGGCCGACACGCCGCCCAGGACCTGCTTGTCGTCGAGCTGGAGGGCCAGGTTCCGCACTTCCAGAAGCGTCATCGGAGATCCTTTCCCGCACCCGCGGGCGCGATTTGGAGAAACCCGGCTATTGTAGCGCGCTTCGGGGGTCTCCATAAAGCGCGCACCGGGCGGCGGGGCCCCGGGCCGTGTTGTGAGCGGAAAGTGCCCGGGGATCCCCGGCCCGCCACACTAAGGCCGCCGCCCGAGCTCGCCTTCGAGCACGTCGAGAGGAATCTGGCCCGAGACGTTCTTGACCCAGACCGCGTGGAAACCGGGTTCCAGGTCTTCGGCGCGGAAGACCGCATGCGACGCCTGCGGCTCGGGCGATGCAAAACTCACCTTGCCCAGGCGCACGTCGTCCACCCACACTTCGGCCGTGCCGTATCCGGGGCCGGTGGGACTCCACAACGTGAAGCCCGAACAGGCGATATTCCATTTCGCGGCCACGCCCTCCTGACGGGACACCGTGCCTGTGCCATACAAAAACACGGGGTCGCGGGTCTCTTCCCAGTGGTCGCGGTGCTGCGCGGCGCCGACCAGGCCCTCGGAGTACAAATACCGGAACGTCCCGGGGCGGAAATCGCCCGTGATTTCGAATTGCGTGACGTCGGCGTGGCTGAAGGGGCTGGCCAGAAGGCCCACCGCCCCGGGTTTCCGGGCCAACGACCCGGTCCAGACGGCGCGTCCGTTGATCGCCACCTCGAGCGTGCCGGGCGCGGTCCACGCCACTGAACACGTCTCCGGCGCCGATTCGAGCGCGCCTTCCGCCGCCGTGTGCCGTCCGCCCGCATCGTCGCAGGAAAACAGCGTCCAGCCGTCGCGGCGCAGTTCCAGGCCGTCGTACCGGGACAGGGTGACGGGATGCGGCATGGCGTCCGAAGCGGGCCGGTCGGGTCCGAGCGGCGCGGTATGGCCCCAGACGACGGCGACGGCGCCATTCACGGCGGCGCGCATCATGAGACGTTCCAGCGTGCCGGTCTCGCGGAGCAGGGTGAGGCTGGGCCCCGCGTGCCCGCTGAAATGAAATCCGTGCGCGCGGTACGGCCGGGACCACGGGCGGCTCGCGAGGTTGATGGCGCCGCGCCCCGCGCTGTCCCGCGCGGGAAACATGACGTTGAACGCGCCGTCTGCCCCGACGAATCCCGAAAACGTCTGTCCCCAGATGCCGTGATGCTCGTGTTCGAGGGGTTCGGCGTGCCAGACCGAGCCGTGTTGGTAGAGGCTCCAGGCTTTGGGATTCATGGCGTCCTCGATGGGAACCCGCCAGAGGCACTGGAAGTTGCGGTTGCGCGCGACGGACGTGGCGGGCGCGTAAAGGAAGTCCTCATGCACAAATGCTGGAAAGAATTCCATCAATGGTGGATGATACCCGGCCTGTTCGGGATGGAGCAGCAGCGTTTCGTTGCCGTACGGCCCTTCCGGCTGTTCTGCCGTTCGGCCCACCAGCGCCCACCCGAAATACGGTCCGGAATCGGTCAGGGTCAGCACCAGCCAGTCTTTCGCGCGGGGGATGATGGTCGAGGCGTACATCCGGCGGTACTTTCCGGCGAGCGGCGTTTGCTGGCGGGTGCCCGCGATGGCCTGCGGCGCCGGGTGAAACGGGCCTTCGGGCCGCTCCGCCCAGGCGTAGGCCGCCCCGCCGTTGGCCTCGCGAGGCGGGTCGGCCGCGATGTCCCACGTCAGATTGGGCGTCCCCCAGTCGAAGGCCATGTGATAGCGGCCGTCGCGGTACGCCACGGACACATCGGGCGCGCCGGAGAAGGGCGTGACCTCGTCGTCGAACGTGTGCGGCTCGGCGGTGAACACAGGGCCCAGCTCTTCCCACGTTGCGCCGGCGTCCGTTGAACGAAACACCGTGCACCGGCTCGGCGTCTCGGCGGTGTGGGCGTATCCCTCCAGATAGTGCCCGACATAGACGTACCAGTGGCCGCTCACGGGATCCTCGAACAGGAAGCCGTTGACCGGCCAGAGATAGGGCGGCGAACCCCGGTGGATCGGATTGCCCGCAACCCGCTCGAACGCGTCAAACGACGGATCGCCCAGCACCGGATGCCGCAGCCACGCCTCCCGGAGCCGCGGGTCGGCAAAGTCGCGTCCGGCGGCCGCGGCGTTTCCACTCAGACACGCCAGAACCATCAGAAAACACGGATACCATTCCATGAATCGCCCTTTCCGTAATCTGTTGCCCACGGAACCATCCTCCGCCAGCGAGCCGGACGGCTCATGCGGCCTTGTCTCTCGTAATGGCGCGAAACGCGTGCGACAACCAGGTCAGGCCAATTGCGCCTACCGTGAAATCGGTGGCCAGGCGGCCCCAGAAGACGCCTTCCAGGCCCCATACCTGCGCGCCAAGCCACGAAAGCGGAAGAAGCAGCACGAGCACCCGTATGGCGTTGAGCACGGTCGCGGAGAGGGGCTTGTGCAGGCCCGTCAGAAAGAATCCGCAATACCGGTGGACTTCCATCATTCCGTAACCGAACGCGATGATGCGTGTGTAGGCCACAAACGTGCGGGCCACCTCGGGGTCGTCCGTGAACAGGGTGGCGAGCCATGGCGCGCTGAGAAAGAAGACGGCCGTGGCAAGCCCGCCGTATCCCAGGGCGAAGCCAACGGCCAGGGTTTTGGCCTGCCGCACCCGGTCGAGGCGGGCTGCGCCCACGTTCTGGCTCACGAACGGCGTGAGCGAGATGCCGAGCGCCATCGGGATGATGAACGCGAACATTTCGACGCGGCCGGCCGCCCCGGCCGCAGCCACGGCCCCGTTCCCAAAATGGCTCAGGAGGCGCGTGATGACGCTTGCGGACACCGGCATCAGGATCATGCTCAGGACGCTCGGCACCGCAAACTCCATGATCTGCCGCAGTGAAAGGACGTACTCCGACAGGCGCCAGGAACGCCAGGCCAGCAGGCGGTGCCTGCGGTGGAGCAGATGAACCAGCCACACCGTCGAGACCCCCTGCGAAATGATCGTGGCCAATGCGGCGCCCCGGATGCCCATGGCCGGACAGCCGAGGAACCCGAAGATCATGATGGGATCCAGGATCGTGTTGAGGACCGTCCCCACGATCATGAGCATGCTGGCCGCTTTCGAGTCGCCCGCGGAGATCAGGACGCCGCTGCCCGCCATCGGCAGCGTCATGAACAGAGCGCCCAGAAACCAGGTCCGCATGTACTTCCCGATGAGCGGCAACGTGGCCTCATCCGCGCCCAGCCGCGTGAACACCAGCCCGATGCTGAGGTAGCCGCCAATGGACATCACGGCCGTAACGGCCAACGTCAGCATGAAACCGTGCGTGACCAGCCGGACCGCGCGGTCGTGGTCATTGCTGCCAATCGCATGGGATGCCAGGGTTGTCACTCCCGACCCGATGCCGCGCGCTACACAGGTCAGGAGCATCACGACGGGAAACGTAAAGCCCATTGCCGCCAGGGAAAGGGTGCCCAGCCGCGACACAAACCAGGTGTCGGTCAAGTTGTACGCGTTCATGGCGAACGTGCCGGCCAGCATCGGAAGCGCCATTGAAAACAGCGTGCGGCCGACGCTTCTATTGACCAATACAGACATGCATTCCTCGTTGCACCGGCGCGGCATCCCCGGAGTTCCCCCCTCGCAAGGTGTGTGAATCACCGACATGCGCCGATCCAAACAGTATCCACGCGGGCCCGTCTCAAAGCAAGGCGCCGACGGTTTTCGGATGGGAAGAAGACGGCTGCGCGGGCGCCCGGCGCGCGTTGGACGAGAAGAATGGCCTCACAGGCCACGGGGATGCATTCGCGATCGAACGGGGACACGCAGTCGTCCCGGCTTGTCCGTGAAACGACACATGTCCGCCTGACTTTCTCCGCCATAAGACACACGCTATCAACCATTTTTGGCGCCTGCCCGTGTTCCGGCCGGGACAACGCGCGGACGTATGAAGCAGAAGCGGTTGAACACCCCGCGAGGAGCGAACATGGCACGGTGGTTAGAACGATTTCGGAACGCGGTACAGCGCCCGGCCCGGCCCAAAGCCACGGCGCTCGCGGAGACCTTCCGCGAGTCGCCGTCCCGCACCTGCACCATGCCGGAGGACGTCACGCGGTTGCAGGGGGCCTTCCGGGATGTCATTGGCCTGCCCAACGACACCCCGTTCTACATGCTGCAGGTCTACCGCTTCCTGCGCGATGCCATCCCCGACATCTCGGATGCCATCTGGACCTGGAAACGCCTGTGCCAGACCGGCTACGACATCGAAATCACGCACCCTTCGTCGCCCCAGGCCCGGCGGCGCGCGGAACGCATCCTCGACGACCTCAACCGGCGCGTCAACAGCGGCGACCGCGGCATGGACGGCCTGCTCGACATCTTCTACACCTCCCTGTTCACCTACGGGGCGGCGGCGGTCGAAATTGTGCTGTCGCAGAGCCGTGAATCGATCTGGGACGTCGTACCGGTGGACGTCTGGACGGTGCGGTTCCGGCGTGGGAAGGACGGTATCGAGCCCTTCCAGGTCCACGAAGGCCGCGAGATCCCGCTGCCCCGCGAGCGGTTCGTGTATGTCGGCCTCGATCGGGACGGCACCAACCCCTACGGAAGGTCCATGCTGCGCGCCATTCCCTTCGTGGTCAAAATCCAGCAGCGACTCCTCGAAGACATGGCCAAGGCCACCCACAACGCGGGCTGGGCCAAACTCCACGTCCAGTACCGGCCCGAAGAGCGCCAGCGCGGCGAGTCGGTCGATGCCTATCACAAGCGCATCGAGACCAATTTCGCCGAACTCCGCGCCAAACTGAACACCCTGGAGACCGATCAGAACCTGGTGACCTTCGACAACGTGAGTGTGTCGCTTGTTCGCGGCGATCAGCGTTCGCAGGTCTTCTACGAGAACCACAAGGCCATTGAGGAGCAGGTCATCACCGGCATGCACCTGATGCCCATCCTCCTCGGGCGCAACTACGGCACCACCGAGACCTACGGCACGGCGCAGTTCGAGATCATCACGCGCCAGGTCACCGCCGTGAACCGCTGCGTCAAACGCCTGCTCGAACGCCTCTACAACTTCGAACTCGCTCTCATGTGGGGCAGCGCGCGCGCCGCCGTGCATATGCGCTCCCACCGCACCGCTGACATCGTGCGCGAGGCCGAAGCCCGCCGCCGCGAAATCGAAAACGCCCTCCTGCTGCGCGACGCCGGCTTCATCTCCCACGAAAGAGCCGCCGAATCGCTCGGCATCAAGGCATCCTGAAACCGTATCGTGCGGAAAGGAACTCCGATGGAACTCGAACCGTTTGTCTTCCGGCACGAAGGCGCCCTCGTTGCCACCCGCGACAGCGCTACGCTGACCGGCACGATCGACGAGGTCAACGCATTCACCCTGCGCCCTCTGACGGCCGAGGAATTCGCCGTGTTCACGCTCGACCTCTGCAACAGCCGGATCGACCGCCATTTCAGCCGCTTCCCTGAAGAAGAACTGGAGCGCATCAACGCGCTGGTTCCCGGACGCCCCCTCATGGAACGGCACGACGTGCGCGGCTCGCTGCCCCGGGGCACCTTCTTCCGGTCGCGCCTGCATGCCGACGGGGAACTCCTGTCCGTCCGGCCCGATGTGTACGTCCTGCGCACCAGCGACAACCAGGACTTCATCCTGAACATCGAGGGCGGGGTGTACCGGGAAACGTCGATCGGTTTCTCGTTCCGCAAACCCGAGTGTTCGGTGTGCGGCAAAGACCTGCGCGCGTGCGATCACATCCCCGGACGGACGTACGGCGAAAACCTGTGCCATTGCGTGCTGCGCGATGTGCTCGAGGTGATCGAGGGCTCCGTCGTCGCCTCCGGCTCCCAGGGAACCCGTTTCGTGGCGGGTACCCGGGCGCTCCGGCTCGACGACGCTCTGGCGGCGGCCCGGCGCGATTTCCACACGCCCATCGAACTGGGAGCGGGCGGACTCTGGGAGGATGAGTGATGCGGAAACGGCAATGGCTGTTCACGGTGTGCATCGCGGCCGTGTTGCTGCCGGGCCTGGGCGCTGCCCCGCGCTACCTGGAATCGCTGCGCGTCGGCGGCGGCTACGGCGACCGGGACGGCGGGCTCGATATTGATCCCGACGGAACCCTCTCGACCAACGGCGCGATCCTGGCCGAAGGCGGCGTGACCCTCCGCGGCCCCCTGCGTGCCGGTACGGAAGAACACGCCCTCACGACGGACGAAGGCCTGCTCGACGCCGGCGCCCTGGACATCCCCGCCGCCCAGGATGAATCCCTGCCCGATGACGGCGATACGCTGCTGATCCACGACGCCAGCGCCGGCGCCACCCGCGAAATGTCGCGGGCCGACTTCCTCAGCGGTACCGGCGAACAACTGTGGAACGACACCGGCGACGCCATTCAGCCCGTCAACGCCCCGAGCCTTCGTATCCAGGACACGGGCGATGTGACCCTGCCCAAGGCGCTCCAGGTACAAGGCCCGCTATCCGCCGGAACCGCGTCCGGCACTTCGTACCTGGTCAAGGCGCAGTTCGAAGGCAGCGCGGCGCTCAGTTCAAGCAGCCGCAGCGCGCTCGAAGGCCAGATCGTGTGGTCGGGCGGCTTCCATTCCGGCTCCAGCATTTACGGCGTCGCGGGACACGCCACCGTCGGTTCGGGATACAGCGCGTCGGGCACGGACGTCATCGGCACGGCCGGCCGGGTGACGCCGGGGGCGCTGTTCACGACCATCAACCGGGGAATCGGCGTCCGGGGCGAGGTCCTGCTGAACCAGATGGGCGGCCTGACCAACGGCATCGCGCTGCACGGCCGGGTCACCGGCACGACGGGCACGGTGACCAACCTCTACGGCCTGTACATCGAGGACATCACGCGAGGCAGCACGGCCAACTACGCCATCTACACCGGACTCGGCGCGTGCCGGTTCGGCGACGACGTCACGATCGCCGGCGATCTCGAGGTGCAGGGCGGCGCACTGGCTGCGCCCGGCAGCCTCAGCGTGTCCGCCGGCAGCGGGGTGGGTACGTTGACGCTGGCTTCCTCGAATCTCTCCGTGACCGCGTCGCAACTCCAGCAGCAGGGCCAGGTGCGCGTCCACGACAGCACCCTGCCGGGATGCAGCCTCGACCGCACCGGCACCCCCGTCAGCGGCACCACCATCGGCACAGTCACGTTTCGCGGACTCAACAGCGCCTCCGCCCCCGTCTCGTATGCGGTGATTGCCGGCAAAATGCAGCACATCGCCGACGACAGCGAAGCGGGCCAGCTCGAGTTCCGGCTCCTGGACGGCGGCGCCCAGGCAACGGCGTTGCGCCTGGACGGTTCGGACGCGGTCTTTGCCGCGGACGCCTCGGTCGGCGGAGCGCTCAGTACCCCGGCTCTCGTCACCTTCGCGGCCGACGACACCACCCCCAGCGTGCGCGGAGCAAACATCTTCCGCGTGCCCGACACCTGGACGGCCGGCCACAACGTCACCCAGCTCGATGACGGTGTCGCCGGGCAATTCGCGACCATCATCGGCGGCGATGCGGACTGCGTGTTTACCGACAACATCAACCTCCAGCTCGCCGGGCCCTGGACCGCCCATCCCGCCGATACCCTCGTGCTCGTATACGTCGGCGGCGCCTGGTACGAAATCAGCCGGTCGGACAACTGAACGGAGGCCGCGCAATGAATCCGTGCATCAACGCAGCAGAAAAACCGGCGCCGCCCGAACAGGCCGCGGCCTGCCCCTACAAACCCGTTCATGACATCCAGTGGATGAGCCTGCGTGAAGACCTGTGCGAGGTCAAAACCCGCGTACAGCGGCTCGAAAGCACGCTCGCGCGCGGCGTGGCCCTGCTCGTGGCCAACCTGGCCGGCGTCATCGTGTCGCTGCTGCGCCAGCTGGTGTGAAGAAGGGAGGTTCAGCGCATGTATTGGAATATCGCCCTACTGCCGGACGCAACCCCCGACTCCAAACGGGAGCACGGTCCCGCGGGACGCTACGTCATTCACCGCCATTTCGACGGCGGCGGCCCGCACCGCGATCTCCGGCTCGAACAGGCGGGGCATCTTGCCGGCTGGCGTTTCGAGCAGCCGCTTTGCGCGGAAGGCGCCTGGGCCGTTGAGAAGGGACCGCATCCGCTTCGCTGGCTTGACCACGATGGAGACGCCGCGCGCGAAGACGCCGGCCTGTATACCGTCATCGCATGGGCGAAAGACGTGCGCGAACTGTTCCTTGACGGCCGGCACGGCACGCACATCCTTCGGGCCGAGCGCATGCCGTTGCTCTCTCCCGAGGCCGCCCGTGCCCTTCACGTAACCATGCGCGAGATGGCGCTCGAGCCCGCCGCCCTCGCCGGGATCCTCCGCGACGGCGTGACGGCCCGGCGCCGCGCCCTCGAACGCTTCTGCGGGCTTGGGCGCGAGCTCGACGGCAGCGCCTTTGACGAGGCGGTCTGGCGGCGCACCCTCGAATCCCTCAGCCTCGACGAAATCACGCGCCATTTGCGCGCGTACGAGGTCCGGTTTGATCACAAGTTTCCCCCATCGCCCACGTCGTACCCGGAAACGCTCCCAGACAGCGAATCCGGGGCCTGGACGAATCGCGCGATGGGCATCGTGCGCGACGGCTGAGCGCCGTGCGCGCCGCGGCGTCCTCCGCCCGGTCCGCGCGGATCGGGCGGGGCGCCGAACCCGGAGAACCAAAACCAGGCCGCGAGTGCCGGCGCGACCCCCTGCCGGGCACGCGGTCCCACCGCACAGGAGTGTGAACCATGGCATTCGGAGACATCGGCGGCGTGCTGACCGAACTCGTCATCACCTGCAAAACCCCCGATTCCGGCCCCGTGAGCATCGCAAAAGGCGACGCCGTCAAACTGGCCGGACCCTACACCGTCACCAACGACACCAGCGCCGGAGATTCCGTGTTCGGCGAAGCCCTCGCCGGCGCCGCCGTAAATGGCGCGGCCATTCCGGTCAAGGTGCGCGGCGTGTCCGTCTTCCAATACGAAGGCGAGACCCCGCCCGTGGTCGATGGGGTCGCCGGCGTGGTGGCCGCCGCGACCAGCGGCAAGGTCATGGCCCCCGCCACCGGCAACGGAACCGGCATCAACCTCAAGGTGGACACGGCCGCGGGCCTCGTCCACGTCTTGCTCTAAGGAGGAACCTCCCATGGCATATCGCGACGATATCGTGAAGGAGCGGGTCGCGTTCCTGAGCCAGGAACCGGATACGCTCCGCCAGATCCGCGGCGCGGGGCTCTACGAAACCCTGCAGAGTCTCGGCCTGAACCACGGCCAGTTCTTCCGCGCGCTCGGCACCACCGTGCGCGACTACTGCGCCCAGGAGTTCGGCATCGACCTCGACCGCATCACCGTGGACCGCTTCTTCCAGTCTGACCCCAACGCCAAATGGCTGTTCCCGGACATGGTCCGCGACGCCGTGGTCTGCGGTATGACGCGCAAGCCCGTCTACCCCGGCCTGATCATCCGCGACGAGCGGGTCGCCAGCACCGCCTTTGACGTCCCGTACGTGCAGGAAGACGAACTCGAGGAGGAACTGCGTACCGTGGCCGAGGGCGCCGCCATTCCCGAATCGGCCATCAAATACGGGGACCGCGTGATCAAACTCGACAAGAAAGGCCGGGGCGTGATCGCGTCGTATGAGGTGATCCGCCGCATGTCGGTCGACATGCTCCGCATCCATCTCCAGCGCATCGGCGAGCGCCTGGGCCGCCATCTCGACGCCCGGCTCGCCCGGATCCTGGTCGAGGGCGACGGCGCCGCCGGCACCGCGCCGGTCACGCTCGACACCGCAACCTCGGGCGCGTGGGCCTATGCCGACCTGGTCAAGGGTTTCATGACACTGACCCTCGACCACTATTTCACCCCGACCCACATGCTCGCCAACGCGGATCTCTGCCAGACCATCCTCGAACTGGACGCGTTCAAGGAGGCCGCCCTCTTCGATTTCGCCAAGACCGGCAACCTGCCCACGCCGCTCGGAACCCGCCTCGTCCCCATGGCCGGACAGCCCGCCAACTGCCTGACCATCCTCGACGCGGGTTACGCGGCGCAGAAACTCACCGAGCAGGACCTGCTGGTCGAAAGCGACAAGCTCATCAACCAGCAATGGGATCGCACCTACCTGACCGTCGTCACCGACTTCGCCATCATCTACGAGAAGGCTCGCGTGGTGGTCCGGAGCGATTGGTCCTGACGTGGTGGGAGCGGCCCGTGCCCGTCGGGCCGCTCCCCTGTCCCATCCCGATGAGGAGGCCCCGACATGCCCAGCTTCACCACCGAATCCATGGTCCGGCTGCGCTTTCAGCTCCAGGACACGGCGTCGGTTCCGGCCGATCTGGTCGAGGCGGCCATTGACGACGCCCACGCGGAACTCCTGGCGCGGCTGGGACCCGCGTACGCCGAACCCCCCTGGCCCCAGGCCCTCGTGCTCGGCGAAACCCTGCTCGCGGGGGCAAACGTCTACCGGGCCCTGGCCGCAAAGGACGCCCACGACCAGAAACACGTCGTCGTGGGCGGGCAGCGCGTCGAGGGCGGACAGCGTTTTGGCGCGCTCACGGCCGTTGCCCGCACCACGCGCGCCGCGGCCTGGCGCCTGCTCGCGCCGTTCCTCCGGGATCATCCACCCCACGCCCCCGCCGCGGTAACCGATTCCATTCCCGTCCTCGGAGGATCCGACTGATGGCGATCACGCTCAATGGCCTGGTCCTCGATGGCCTGCTCACGTCCGTGCGGGAGCAGCACCAGGAAGTCGGCGGGCGCGACGCGCGGATGGTCGAGTTCGCCGGGCTGCTCCACCGCGAGACCTCCGTCGCCGCCCTCGAAGCCCGGCTCGATGCCGTGCTGCACGCGGCGTCCGCCGTGGACTATTCGGCGGCGCTCTCGATTCGCCCCGGCCGCCGCTTGATGGTGCGGCGCGCGGCATTCCGCCGCGAGATTCAGCGCGACAGTCTCGCGGGGGCGTTTACGCTGAAGCTGGAAGCCCGCGACCCCTTCGAGGAGGCCGAAGCGCTCACGGAAGCCGAATGGCCGATCGCCGCTTCGCCCGCCGTGCTCGCCGTCGCCAGCGGGGGCACCGCCTTCGCCCTCCCCCGGATCCGCCTGACCGCCGCAGGGACCCTGATCCGGCCCGCCGTCAGCGACGGCGAACGCTGTCTCGAGTACGACGGCATCGTGCTCGAAGGCTCCGTGCTGGAAGTGGACGCGGTCCGGGCGCAAGTCACGCTCGACGGCGAGGATGTCACCCCCTGCACGCGGGGCGAGTTTCCCCGCATCCAGCCCGCCGAAACCATCCTGACGTACACCGACGAGCCCGGGAGCGCGCACCAGGCCCTTGCCGCGGTCGCGTTCCGTGACCGCTGGTGGTGACCATGCGCTACGCGATCGAGGTATACGACACACACGGCCTTCGGGCGGCCCGCTTCGATTCCGTGCCCCTCATGGAGGCCACCCGTACCGCCCCGGACCGCCCCGACCTCATCGAAGGCATGCTCCCCGAAAGCGTCGCCGGACTCGGGCCCGGCTGCCGGATCGCCGTCTGGCTTGACGGCGCGCTGTTCTGCGAGGCCGAGGTCGCCTGGGCCGGTCCGCAATGGAGCGATACAAAGAAGCTCATTCTCGACCGCTACGTGAACTTCCATGAGGTCATCGCGGTCCGTGCCGAACGCAGCGCCGCCCGCCAGAACACGCGCGTGACCCGCGGCTACGGCCACGAGCGCATTGACGCCATCGTCAAGGACATCATCAGCGCGGCGGAAGGCCCGGTTCATTATCTCGTGGCCCACACCGCCTATCCCGACGGCGCGGCACGCGAGTACGCCAAATACCTGGCCCGGAAAACACCCGGCAGCGAGCTCGAGACCGGCGGGATCGCGTCCGGGCAATGGGTCGAAACGCCCCGCATCGACGCCTCACGCGCCTATGCCAAAGACGGCGACACCATCGCCGGACTGCGCGTCGACGGCGTTCCCTGGCCCGACCTGCGCCTGATGATGCTCGACTGCGAGGAACTGTCCAGAAACAGCCACGCCATCGCACGCCATCCCGAGACCGCCGCCTGGTCCGCCGGCCGCTATGCCGCGAGCGGTTACGCCCTGGCCGCCGAGGCCGCGCGCCAGGCGCTGCAGAACCTCATCGACACCAACGGCATCCACGCCATCGAGCTGAATCCCCACCGGGGCTACGACGGCGCCTATGACGACCGCGTCGACGCCTACGGCCGCTACATTGGCCTGGTGTATGGCGGCGGCGAATGTTTCAACGCGGCCATGGTGGAACTGGGCCATTCCGAGGTCTATCTCTACAAGGATGGCCGGTATCACGTGCCCGAAATGCGCCTCAAGGAGTACTTCTCGTACACCCGCGCCTGCGGCGATTCCGTGGACTCCACCCCGGTCACTCTGAGCACGTTCGAAGCGGACCACGGCCTGTTCGACCTGCTGACGGCGCTGGCCTACGCCGGCGGATGCGTCTGGAGTCTCGGCCCCCGCGCCGACGTGCATTTCCGCACGGCCGCCGCATGCGATCATGTGCTGACCTGTGACCCGCTTACCACCGGCGCCCTCCTCGCGTCCGACGGCGCCGGAATCGTTAATACCCTCTATTTCGAAGGCAATCCGATCCTCGGACCCGTCGAGAAAACGTACCTGCGCGGCGAAAGCGCGGACGTGTTCGGCGTTCGCGCACGCAATTTCCGGCATTTCGGCATCGCCCGCGAGGACGACGCGGACCGGCTTCTCAACGGCATGCTGGACGATCTGGCCTACCCCGAGGCCGCCGGCCTCCTCACGCTGTACCACGGGGACGCCGTGTTCCAGGTGGGCGATCTCGTCGAATTGCGCGGAGCTCGGGTCCGGCGTCTCGATGTCCCGCTCGCCGGAGAATGGGGCGGACGCTTCACCGGGCGGCTTGTGCGGCGCATCAACCGCGTAACCCATCGCTTCTCGGGCCGCGCGGTCTCCACAACGCTCGGATGCACCTCGCCCCTGCGCTCCGTCGCCAATCCGCTCTACAGCATGACGCAACACCAGGGGTCTGAACAGTCCCTGTATCAGTTTCGCTTGGATGACCCGGTGGTGGGCCTCGATTCGGGCTATCACCTGGGCTGACTACCGGCGGCCGGCGCGGCACGGCCTCCGGCGGGGTACATCATGGCCATTCGTGGAAAGAGCTTCATCAAGACCTCCTGGGCCTTTCAGGAACGGCCCGTGGCTTCGGCCAAACTCAACACCTGGGACGACCGCATCGAGGCCGCCCTCGAACTCCTCATGAACCTCGTCAGCCTCGCCTGGGGCGGCGGCGACGGCGTGCTCCGAAACGCCGCCGCCGGCGATCTCGGCGTCTCGGCCACGTCCCCGCCCGCCCTGGGCGTCCGCGTCGCGCCGGGATACGCCTTCATCGAGCGGTTTCCGTTTCACTTCGAGGCCCCGGCTGTCCTCGGGGGCATTGTCCCGCCAGTGAATTATCCCCGCGTCGACCTGGTCCAGGCCCGGCTCGACTCCTGGGACGTAACCCTCAAGCCGGGGAACGAGGCCGTTGCGCCGTCGCCGCCCGAACCCGACGACGCCTGCCTCGCTCTCGCCCTGCTCCATCTGCGCCCCGGCATGACTGCCGTCTTCAATGCCGACGACGGCCTGAATGGATACATCAGCGATGTCCGAACCTACGTATAACCGGCGAAACGACGTACGGCTGCTCACCACCCTCGACGGTGAGGACGTGACCCACTTCCGCCTGCGCGAATTCGAAAACGCCGCGGGGCTCGCCATGGTGCACCCCACGCTGCTCGAGTCCCTCGAACGTGTGCGGCGCGACCTCTCCAGCATGGCCGGTGAGACCGTGTGGA
>Ga0123326_1001710_pt1 | contig 18486 bp, 14 predicted proteins | sample BioC13SIPDNA_FD_89739 | JGI IMG/M metagenome (GOLD analysis project Ga0123326, IMG submission 89739) | Anaerobic biogas reactor microbial communites from Washington, USA - Biogas_R1_A C13 SIP DNA | ecosystem: Engineered > Bioreactor > Anaerobic > Unclassified | place: Washington, USA | collected...
CTGATTAAGAGTCAGCTGCTCTGCCTGATTGAGCTAATGGCCCTGATAATTTACCGCAAGTATGATTATAAACTGTGTTTTTTCAGAAATCAAGAGTAAAGCATTAACTTGACAGCAGATTGAGCAATTGATTTCTCATTCTATATTTGAGTACATGACAAAACACCCCATTTATTCTACTATATAGAGAATAGTATAAATATAATTATAAACAAAATCATTGTTCGTCTGGGGAGAGGAGCACTTTGATATGGCTGAAGTACTGCGCATGGGAATTGATGTTGGTTCAACTACGGTAAAGATAGTAATTATTGATGATACTGGCAAACTCCTCTATAGCAGTTATCGCCGGCATAATGCTGAAACCAAAAGCAATACCAGCGATCTGTTGGTAGAAGCCTTTGCTTTTGCCGGCGACCAACCGCTTACCGTAATGGTCAGCGGTTCAGCCGGTATGTCGATTGCTACTGACCTGGGATTGACTTTTATTCAGGAAGTAATTGCCTGTAACCAGACCATCGAAACCTTCATTCCCCAGACCGATGTAGCCATCGAGTTGGGTGGCGAGGATGCCAAAATCACTTTTTTCCGCGGCGGTTTGGATCAAAGAATGAATGGTATTTGTGCCGGAGGCACAGGTGCTTTTATCGATCAAATGGCGGGGCTGCTGGGTACTGATGCCTCTGGACTGAATGATCTGGCGGCCCGGCACCGTACCATCTATCCGGTGGCGGCACGCTGCGGCGTTTTCGCCAAAACCGATATCCAGGTGCTATTAAATGAAGGAGCACGCAAGGAAGACCTGGCCGCATCCGTTTTTCAGGCAGTGGTTAACCAGACGATCAGCGGATTGGCTGCCGGCAAGCCCATTAAGGGGAAAATAGCCTTTTTGGGTGGCCCCTTGTATTTTCTCCCGCAGTTGCGAAAGCGTTTTCAGGAAACCCTCCGTCTTGCCGATAATGAAGTTCTCTTTCCTCCCAATGCCCAGTTTTTTGTGGCCATGGGGGCGGCGCTGGCTTCACATAATGAACCGGTTATCAACCTTTCAGCAATTATTGATCGCCTGGAAAACTTACAGAAGGATTTTGCCAGTGAGTCTCTCCATTTGGAGCCGCTATTTGCTAGTTTTGACGAGCTACAGGAATTTAAGGATCGGCATAGCCAAAATCACGTTAACAGAGCCAGCCTGGAAGGCTTTTCCGGGAATTGTTATTTGGGTATAGACGCCGGCTCCACTACCAGCAAAGCGGTTTTGATTGATGCTGAGGGCCGTTTGTTGTACTCCTTTTATACCAATAACCACGGCAGTTCCATCCGCTCGGCAATAGAAATGCTGAGTGATCTGTACGCGCAGCTGCCGCCCGGGGCGCGAATTGCCAATTCGATTGTCACCGGCTATGGGGAAGGACTGCTGCAGGCCGCGCTGCACATCGATGCCGGTGAGGTGGAAACGATTGCCCATTATACTGCGGCTGAATATTTCAATCCGGGCGTCGATTTGATTCTTGATATCGGCGGTCAGGACATGAAATGTTTGAAAATAAGCAACGGGGTTATAGAAAATATTTTACTTAATGAAGCCTGTTCCTCCGGGTGCGGTTCTTTTATTGAAAGTTTCGCTCATTCCTTAAATATTCCGGTTGACGAATTTGCCCAACTGGCTTTGGAAGCGGATGCTCCGGCCGATTTAGGCTCGCGCTGTACTGTTTTTATGAATTCCAAGGTCAAGCAAGCCCAGAAGGATGGAGCTTCAGTTGCGGATATTTCAGCCGGCCTTGCCTATTCAGTCATCAAGAATGCCTTGTTTAAAGTAATTAAAATCAGAAGTCCGCGTGATCTCGGCAATAAAATTGTGGTTCAGGGAGGTACGTTCCTTAATGATGCCATTCTGCGCAGTTTTGAGCTGATTGCTGAACGTGAAGTGGTCAGACCTGACATTGCCGGATTAATGGGAGCCTTTGGCGCAGCTTTACTGGCCCAGCGCAGCGCCAAACCTGACCAGTGCAGCAGCATAATAAGCCCGGAACAGTTGCAAAGCTTTAATTTACAGACCAGTATGAGCAATTGCGCCGGCTGTGCCAACCGCTGTAAATTAACGATCAATAAATTCCCGGACGGGAAAAAATTTATTTCCGGCAACCGCTGTGAAAAATTCAGTGACAAGGAAAAATCCTTTGTTCCCGCTCCTAATCTTTATGACTACAAGTTAAAACGATTGTTAAGCTATGAACCGTTGGCAGAAAATAAGGCGCCGCGCGGAACGATTGGGATCCCCATGGTATTGAATATGTATGAGAATTACCCCTTCTGGGCTACCTTTTTTGCAGAACTTGGCTTTCGGGTCGTACATTCACCGCGTTCCACCCGCGCGATTTATGAATTGGGCAGCGCTACGATTCCGTCTGATACGGCTTGCTTCCCGGCCAAACTGGTGCATGGTCATATTGCTGCCTTGATTAATCAGGGCATCAAGCGCATCTTCTACCCTTCCATCATCCATGAGCGCCAGGAACAGGAAGGGGCTGATCACCACTTCAATTGTCCAATGGTCATTTCCTATCCTGAGGTTATCAACAACAATATGGATATGATCGCGGAAAACGGCGTGGTTTTACTGAATCCTTTCCTGCCCTATGACTATAAAAAACAGCTGGCGGCTCGTCTCTGCAAGGAATTGGCACCTTTAGGGGTAAAGAAAAATGAAGTGAAGCGGGCAGTAGACCTGGCCTGGCAGGAAGATCAGCGTTTTAAACAGGATTTGCGCCAAAAAGGCGAAGAAACACTACAGTATATAAAGAGCACCGGCCGCAAAGGGATAGTTCTGGCCGGCAGACCTTATCACATCGATCCGGAAATTAACCACGGCATTCCGGAAATAATCAACAATTACGGTCTGGCGGTGTTCACCGAGGATTCTGTGGCTCATCTGGGCAATGTGGAACGGCCTTTGCGGGTTGTAGATCAGTGGATGTATCACTCGCGCCTTTATGCGGCCGCCAGTTTTGTCTGCACTGAACCAGCCCTGGAATTAGTGCAGCTTAATTCTTTCGGCTGTGGTCTGGACGCGGTCACAACCGATCAGGTACAGGAGATCCTGCAGCAGCATGGGAAAATATATACGGTGCTTAAAATAGATGAAGGCGCTAACCTCGGTGCTGCCCGGATCAGAATCCGTTCGCTGCTGGCGGCGATGAAAAAACGTTCCCAAAGCGATACCACCTGTCCATCCCGACCGGTTTATAAATTCCGTACTCCTTTCACCAAAGAAATGCGGCCGGAGTATACCATTCTTTGTCCGCAGATGGCACCATTGCATTTTAGATTTATTGAACCGGTTTTCAAGTCCGAAGGATATAATCTGAAACTTCTCCCTGATGTTTCACGTGAAACAATCGAGGAAGGATTAAAATACGTCAATAATGACGGCTGCTTCCCGGCAATTATTGTAATCGGTCAGCTGCTGGAAGCGTTGCAATCAGGAGAATATGATCTTGACCGGATCGCCGTGGCCATAACCCAGACCGGCGGTGGCTGCCGCGCTACCAATTACATTGGCCTGCTGCGCAAAGCGCTCCATGAAGCCGGTTTCGAAAATATTCCCGTTATTTCTGCCAACCTCTACGGCAATGAAATTAACAGCGGTTTTAAGATCACTGCCAGTCTGCTGAAAAAAGCAATCACCGGAGTTGTTTACGGAGACCTGCTGATGCGGGTACTGCATCGCGTACGCCCCTATGAAATTATTCCTGGTTCTGCCAATCTGTTGTTTGACCGGTGGGTTGAACGCTGCAGCGAACAACTGGTGAGCGGAGACGCCAAAGCTTTTGAAGATAACATTTATGGTATTGTGGAAGAGTTCTCCCAGCTGGAAATTTCCCGGCAAATCAAACCCAAAGTCGGAGTGGTGGGAGAAATTCTGGTAAAATATCACCCCGCGGCCAACAATGACATTGTCGGGGTTTTGGAAGAAGCCGGCGCCGAAGCGGTGGTCCCGGATATGTTGGATTTCTTCCTCTATTCCGCTTATGACAGTATCTATCTGGGCCGTAATCTGACCGGCAGCCGCAAACAATACTGGCTGGGCAGGTTTATCATTTATTATCTGGAGAAACAGCGCAGAATTGTTAAACAAGCTCTGGCGAAAAGCACCCGATTTGAACCTCCCCATTCCATCTACCATAAGGCTGAACTGGTCAAAGGCGTAATCTCCCTGGGCCATCATTGCGGTGAAGGCTGGCTGCTGACGGCTGAAATGATCGAATTGATCCAAAACGGTGTACCCAACATCGTTTGTGTGCAGCCTTTCGCCTGCCTTCCTAATCACGTATGCGGCAAGGCTATGATAAAACCCCTGAAACAGAAATATCCCCTGGCCAACATCACTGCCATCGATTATGATCCCGGTGCCAGCGAAGTTAACCAATTGAACCGTATCAAACTGATGCTGTCGGTTGCCTACAAGAATTTACCGGCTCAGGATCAGGAGTTTAAACCGGTAAAGACTGCGGAGCCATACATTCCCAGCGATTACAAATCGATCAGTCATCTCCGCTAACATATAAGAAGGGTGATTAAAAGGTTTAACAAAACAAGCGGGAAGCGCGTGAGCGTACAGAAGGTACGTTTAAATCACGGGCTTCCCGTATTAGCTAATGCTATAAAGCTTATTGATTAGCCTTGGAACTTTAAGCTCATCCGGCGGCCTTTTCAGTTGTATCTAAATCCTCATCATTTTCCTCATCCTTGAGGATAAGATTCAAGAAAATTCCTGCCAGGGTAGCAACCATGACCCCATGATTGCTTAAACCAATACCGATCGCGAATATAACTGAGGCAATAATCAGGTTTTTATTTTTGGAAAAATCAACTTTGGCTTCGATCATGGTACGTATTCCGGCCGCGCCAATCATACCAAAAAGAAGTATACTTACCCCGCCCATGACCGATTGCGGAATGGAGATAATCAATGCCTGCAAAGGGTTAAAGGTACTCAGGATCATGGCACAAATCGCTGCAATCCACAGGTTAAGCGAGCTGTATACCTTGGTGATAGCCAATACGCCGATGTTTTCTGCATAAGTGGTCAGCGGAACCCCGCCGAACAAACTGGCTGCACCTGTTGCCAAGCCATTTCCCAAAACAACTCTATCAAAACCCGGGTCGCTCTCAAGTATATCAGTGCGGGTTATATTGCCCAGAATCATCATATGACCCAGATCTTCAATCAATGTAACCAGCGCGATGGGGGCAAAAGCAAGAATCGCCACAAAATCCAGGTCGAATTTGCCAAAACTGCTGAAAGGCACAATAAACAGCGTATCAAATGAGGCCGCAATCTTGACGGTATCAACCAGTCCCATCACCCAGGCAAGTATGTATCCGGCAACAATGGCCAGGAGAATAGGTATGATTTTGGAAAAACCTTTGCCATAAATACTGATTATAATGGCTACGGCCAAGGTAAATATCCCCACCAGCCAGTTTGAGCTTGCCATATTAACAGCTACCGGGGTTAAACTCAAACCGATAATTGCCACCACACTGCCGGCAACCACCGGGGGAATGATTTTACTGATCCATTTGGTACCAAACAGGCGAAGAATCAAGTAAATCAGAATATAGGCTATCCCAACTGACAAAACACCGGTCATGGCGGAGGCCAGATTTTGCTGATCTTTAACAAAAACGGTTAAAGCGGCAATAAAGGCGAAAGATGATCCCAGATAAGCCGGAACTCTACTGCGGGTCAGCAATAAGAATATGATGGTTCCCAGCCCTGAGCAGAACAAAGCGGTGGCAGGGCTAAGTCCGGTCAGAAAAGGCACCAGGATGGTGGCTCCGGACATGGCAAACAAATGCTGGAGACCGAGGGGTATCGCTTTTGAATAGGGTAATCTTTCGTCGATTTGTACTTCTTTCAATTGTCATCCTCCTCTTTTATTTAATGTGTACGGGACACAAAATACTCTGCCCTCTTAGAAAATGTCTTAAATTGAGGTTTTGCATAATTCAGAAATCATGCAATACTATCATTCTGAGCGATAGCGAAAGTCTCGTAAGTGCCTTAGATCCCGCCTGCGGGGACTACATATATGGCCTAAAGTTCACCATTAGGGTAGGCTTCGCTAACGCTTAGGATGACATTTTATAGTTAAATAATAATTAAATATGCAAAATCCTCAAATACTGTAGATGTTCGGTAGTTCAATTAAATTGACCTCAACTGCAACGCCCAAAGCTAATCTATGCTGCCTTAGAGCAAGTTCAGCCGGTCTCCCGCATCCCCCAAACCTGGAACGATATAAGCTTTTTCATTTAATTCCGGATCGATGGCGGCGGTGATAATCGATAAAGCCGGGAATTTGCTTTGCAGTTGCTTGATGCCGACCATGGTTGACAGGGCGCAGACCAGCGTCATCTTATCAGCCGTATATCCTTTGCTGAGAATCAGTTCGATCGCCCGAGCACTGCTGTTACCGGTGGCCAGCATGGGATCAAGAATAAGGACTTGGCTAAAATCTTCGGGATGATCAGGTACTGTATCAAGATAAGTACGGGCTTCAAAAGTATCGTGGTCGCGGGCAATGCCAATATGGGCTACTTTGGCGGCCGGCAAAACGTCCACAAAGCTATCCACAAAGCCCAGACCGGCTCTCAAAATGGGTATCAACAAGATCTTGCTGTCATCGACGTAAGAACATTGTGCCTCAACATCCAATGGGGTGATTACCGTATCAACTTCAGCAGGCAAATTTATGGTCGCCTCAACGGCAAGCAACAAGCCCAGTTTGTCCATAGCCTGACGGAAGTTTTCAGTTTTTGTGTCCCGATCACGCAATGTACGCAGACAGTTGCCGGCCAAAGGATGCCTGATCAAATTTACTGAACTCAAAATATACCCTCCTAAAATTGTTTTTTCTTTTTGACGAAATCAATTTTTCCGCATCAATCACCTCCACCAGGTATGGCTTGCCTGGATTAATATTATTGCCAACCGTCATCATTTCTGAAGACAGTTCACAAAAAAACACTGCCATTTCAGGCAGTGCTATTATTAACTTATGAAACATTTATTATTCATGGGCCGCTCCAGCAAGTTCATCAGCCAGAGCCTTGCTTTTTTCAGACAGCAATAGAGCTATTCCGGCAGCGTCTTTATTTTTTCCTAAAATAAGAGTAGAAGCCAGTTCCGCAAATATTCTTTTCAATTCCATAAACAATTTTGTCACCATATTCTACCCCCCCCATTCCTTATGTTTATCAAATAATCATTTTTGGGGACTTTCATACTTAAATTATAAACATATATATGTTATCAGTAAATGGGTTCGTATGAAAATATCGTTCATGTCATCCTGAACGAAGTGATGGATCTCTCTGCGCTTATTAGCCCTCAAATAACTTAATAACTTGAATAACTTGGTGCCTGGCACCGTTATGGCAGTTTTATCATGAGCTGTGCAGCGATGGTTTTCATATTTTCGGAATCATAGTTTTCAACCAACCCTTGATCAATCAGAGCATTTAGCTTGGCATCCCAGGGCAGTTCGCCCAGATAATCTATATTTGTTTCCGATGAAACACGTTTTCCCTGAGGGTCACCGAACATCTGCAGCTTTTCACTGCAATGCGGACAGATAGCGTAGCTCATGTTCTCAATTAAACCTAAAATAGGCGTATTCATTTTCTGGGCCATCTTGATCGTTTTTCTAACTACCATAAAGGCAAGATCCTGGGGTGATGATACGATTACAATCCCATTGACCGGCAAAGTCTGCATAACTGTCAACGGTACATCACCGGTGCCAGGGGGCAGGTCTACAACCAGATAATCCAGATCACGCCAGTCAGTTTCTTCCCAGAATTGTTTAACTGCACCGGCCAGCATCGGACCTCTCCAAATTACCGGATCGTCTTCGTGGGGTAAAAAGAAGTTAATGGAGATTATTTTTATCCCGGTTTGGCTCTGCGGCGGTAATATTCCGTAATCAGTGGCCTGTAAGCCGCGTTCATTTTTAATACCGAATGCCTTGGGCTGGCTGGGGCCGGTAATGTCAGCATCCAGAATTCCGACTTTTTTGCCGGCTTTGCTTAATTCAGAAGCCAGCAATGCGGTGACCGAAGACTTCCCTACCCCGCCTTTGCCGCTCATAACCACTACCACATTGCGGATCTTGTTTAATGCTCCCAGCAGGGTTTCAACCTTTACCCCGCATTCATTCGGATCAATCGAACATCCGGATGCGGACGGACATGTATTACACTTTTCAGACATATTTATACCCCTTTCATATAAGAATCCCGTTCCAAGACAAATGAAATCTATATTTCAGTCATTAAATATTTTAATGCAAACAAAATAATATGCAACTAATCATAAAATTATTTTTTAATCATTTATGCTCCAGGATCAGCTTTTCAAACTGCTGGGCAAACATCTCATCATCCCGGCTGGTTTTTTTGCGGGGTCCGCTAATACGTTTATTGGCCTGACGCGCTTTTTGATTTAGATAGCGCTGCATTAACAGTCCGTCAATATTTTCCCGGCTGTAGATGTTGCCACGGGGATGAATGGCATAGGCATTTCTGCCCAATATTATGGCCGCCAGGCCATAATCCTGGGTAACGACAATATCACCCGGGCGGGTCTGGTTGGCAATTATCATATCGGCCGCCTGGGCGGCTCCGTCTGCAATTATTACTGTAGCATAATTGCTGTCAATTTGATGATGATAGTTGGAGACCATGATTACATTAAGATCATATTTTGCGGCTATATTTTCAATTATCTGCTTCACCGGACAGGCATCCGCATCAACAATAATTTTCAATTTGACCTCCTTAAAAATTTTGTCGATAAAACTGGTACTATTTTGTTCCCCAATGAATGGGCTTTTTTGATATTATGGTACATAGTTCCACGTTTTTCAGGTATTATTAATCTATAAATTATTATAACAACTGTGTAAGCCAATCTGCCACTGAACCGTATTATATACGGGTAGATCGGGAGGAAAAATATTTTGCTCAGCGATGAAAAGTTGGCCCAACAAATTCTAGTGGGTGATGAAGCAGCCTTTGAAGAGCTGATAAACATATATAAAAAATCGATTTTTACCATTGCCTATCGCATGATGGGCAATTACCACGAGGCGGAGGATATTTGTCAGGAAGTATTTGTCACCGTCTACAATAAAATATATCAGTTTGACACCAGCAAAAAGCTGGGTCCCTGGATTCATAGAATAGCTGTAAATACCTGTATCAGCACTTTGCGCAAACGAAATAAAGTTGTATCCATTAGTTTTGACGAAACCTATATCCCGGCCAATGATCTGGAATCAAATGAACTGTATGAAGATCCTCATTTGATCATTGAACATCAGGAACTTAGAGCCGAAATTGAAGAAGCGCTGATGCAGTTGCCCGAATCTTATCGTATCGTACTTATTCTGCGTTATCAATTGGAGTTGAAAAACCAGGAAATTGCAGAAGTAATCGGGGTCAGCCGGGAAAATGTAGATGTAAAGGTTCATCGTGCACGCAAAGCGTTGCGAAAAATTATTCTTAAAAGATGGAGTGAAGGAGGACTCAAAGATGAACTGCCAGCATTATAGAAATATTATGTTCGATTATTTTGAGACCGAGCTCTCTTCCAAGGAACGCGATGATATCAATCAGCATCTGCAGGCTTGCGAATTTTGCCGGCGTCAATATGAACTGACCCGACTGGAAAATCAGATTTTGCAAGACACCGGCGACATACCTGAAATTGATGATGCATTCAACCACAAGGTAATGAATATGATCAAAGCCGGAGCAGTCAATAATCAAGAAATATCCGCGCGAAAAAAACCTCGTTACAGATGGCTGCCGGCTTACTCCAAAGCTGCCGCTGCCGCAGTATTGCTCCTGGCTTGCTTGTCTGTACCGGCAATCTTACCCCAGTTTCAGGACAATGGGGTACTGGAACAAGCTGGGTTGGTTGAAAAATCAGATCCTCTGACCGCCGGGGATGTGACCGGAAATAATACAAAAAGCCTTATGAAAGAAATGGATGGGGAACGCAATTTGGCGCAACTGAATGATAGTGCGAACCTTGAAGTTCCGTTAGTTCTAAAAAATGATCCGGTAGTAAACAATACCCCGTCTTCTGCGTTGCCGCAATCCGAGGCGGATGGTGTCAGGTTGCAGAGCATACCCGTTGGCGGGAAAACTGAAATGCAAACCTACGGCCAGGTTGATCAGAGTGAAACCAGCCGAGCGCTCAAATTCGGCTTACGATTTGTTGCCCCGAGTGCAGATAAACCAATTCTGTATAACACCCCCAGCAACTTTGCGCTTAAAGAAACAAAGCATGTTTGCGAAAATCAAGTACAGTACAGTTATGAAGACCCGGACACGCAACAAAACTTTATGGTCAATATTGCACCCGTCGAGCCTGATGCTGGTAAAGCTGCTGCTGATGACCAAAGTGCTTTAAAGGCCAAAGAGCCGAAGACCATTGAAATGGAGAATCTTGCTTCTTTCCAAAACCAATCAAAACGAATAATCGAACATAATGGCTTAAAGTATCAGATCATTATAACCAGTTCAATGGAAAAAGAAGAACTCGACCGGATTACAGAAGAAATCAGTCTGACTCCGTTATCTAACGAATAGCATTATTAATTTATTATTTATCAAGCTTCCCCAAAGTCTAAACGATAAAAACAGCCTTAAAACAATAACCCAAGAATAATATAAATTCATAAGAGGCCCATATCACTCGCGAAAGTGGTATGGGCCTGTTTGCTTGCAATCTCTATTAAATTGGTTCTTTTGAATCAACCATTTATTATATTGAGTTTTTATCCGGGAGACTACGTTCTTCATAATGGGAGAACTCCATGGAAAAGGCAGCCCGGCCCTGCGTAATGGAGCGCAGTGAGGTTGAATAACCAAACATTTCCGCCAGCGGTACAAACGCGCGAATAATTTGCGTACCGCCCTGCATTTCCATCGAATCCATCCTGCCCCGGCGATTACTGATATTGGCAATAATATTACCGGTATATTCTTCCGGTGAGGTGATTTCCACCCGCATGACCGGTTCAAGCAGCTGCGCAGCCGCTTTTTTCAGGCAATCCTTGGTGGCCTGCATGGCCGCTACCCGGAAGGCCATTTCCGAGGAATCAACCTCATGATACGACCCATCCAGAAGCGTGGCTTTAACATTGACCACCGGATATCCTTTTAACGTTCCGTCTTGCAGAGCTTGTTTGACTCCGGCTTCAACCGCAGGTATAAACTCCCGGGGGATTGCCCCGCCAACGATTTTATTTACAAATTCAAAACCTTCGGCTGGTTCCAGCCTCAGCAGCAGATGGGCAAACTGACCTTTGCCGCCAGTCTGTTTTACATAGCGGGTCTCATGTTCAGCTGTCCTGGTAATGGTTTCCTTATAGGCTACCTGGGGCTGGCCAATATTTATATCGATTTTAAATTCCTTGGCCAAACGTTCGCTGATAACTTCCAAATGGAGTTCCCCCATTCCTGCCAGCAGCGTCTGCCCGGTTTCCTTGTTATACGATATCTTAAAAGTAGGATCTTCAGCTGATATTTTGGCCAGCGCATCGGATATTTTATTTTGATCAGACTGAGTACGGGGTTCAATTGCTATCTGTATAACCGGTTCAGGAAATTCGATTGATTCAAGCAATAGAGGATGATCTTCATGGCAGATGGTATCGCCGGTACCTACATCTTTTAAGCCGATAAAAGCAGCAATATCACCGGCACTTACTTCTTCAATCTCTTCACGATGATTGGCATGCATTTTTACCAGGCGGCCGATGCGCTCTTTTTTGTCCCTGCTGCTGTTATAGACGTAACTGCCGGCTTTGACGGTTCCGGAATATATTCTGGCAAAAGCCAGCTTGCCAACATGCCGGTCACTGACAATCTTAAAAATGAGCGCCGAAAAATACTCTTTATTGTCTGCACTGATTTCAATTTCCCGGTTCGATGCCAGATCAGTCGCGTGGGTTGGTTTGATATCAAGCGGTGACGGTAAAAAATCAACAATGGCATTTAACAGGGTCTGGACTCCGATATTACGATAGGAGCTGCCGCAAATAACCGGTACAATATCACCGGCAATAGTGGTTTGGCGCACTTCTTCAAGCAATAAGGAATCCGGAATAACTTCATCGTTATAATAAAGCTCCATCAGAGCGATACTGTTTTCAGCAATCTTTTCCAGCAACACCAGCCGCCATTTTTCAGCTTCCTCCAGATATTGTTCCGGAATATCGGTCATAACTATTTCATCGCCCATGCTTCCGCTATAAGATTGATACTTCATGGAGATTAAATCAATTATCCCGGTAAAAGAATCATCAAAAAATACCGGCAGGGTCAACACCAGCGGCTGAGCCCCGAGACGGTTGCTAATCTGATCAACCACCGCCAGGAAATTGGCGCCAATGGCATCCATCTTGTTCACATAAGCGATACGGGGAACTCCGTATTTGTCGGCCTGACGCCAGACCGTTTCTGATTGGGGTTCTACCCCGCCTTTAGCGCAGAATATGACGACTGCTCCATCAAGGATACGCAGACTCCGTTCTACTTCCGCAGTAAAGTCAACGTGCCCGGGTGTATCGATAATATTTATGTCACAGCCTTTCCAGCTGCATTTGGTCGCAGCAGAAGCAACTGTAATGCCCCTTTCCTTTTCCACGTCCAAAAAATCCATCACGCTTTCACCGTTATGGGTTTCGCCCATTTTGTGGGTAAGGCCGGTATAATAAAGAATTCTTTCGGTGGTGGTAGTCTTGCCGGCATCTATATGGGCAATTATACCGATATTTCTTAGGTTATAAAGCATGGGACAATCACTCCTCCTGATTTCAAAAACAAACGGCATTACTATATATTAGTAGTGCCGATTTACAAACGTTTTTTTTTGCACCCGGAACTAAATAATATTAGCTTTCCGGTCATTTGTCAAATAATTTCTGCCTAAATAATTAAAGACCGTGCCTGGTAACTACAGGGCACGGTCTCATTCAAAGTTTTCTTCCTCAAACTATTTATTATGGAACTGAGGTTTTCTCTTTTCAAAGAATGCCCGGATACCTTCGTTCTGGTCTTCGGTTCCGCAGCAGAAAGTTGACTGCGCCTCTTCAAACAGCAGACTGGTGGCTACACTGCTTTCGTTGGCAACATTAATCCCCTTCTTGGCAAAGCGCAACGCCGCCGGAGGAAGGTTAGCCATTTTTTTGGCATATTTCATGGCCACATTGTTTAACTCCTCATTTTTGGCAAGAATTTCTACCAGACCGATGCGCAGAGCTTCTTCAGCATTGATTTCATCGCACCCGAGAATCATACGTTTGGCCTGACCTATACCGACCAGATGAGTCAACCGTGCGGTTCCGCCCATATCCGGGGACAAGCCGAAACGAACCTCAGGAATAGAAAAACGGGCATTTTCAGCAGCAATTCTAAAATCACAGCCCAGAATCAATTCAACTGCAGAACCGTAACAAATACCTTGAACTGCAGCAATAACCGGGAAAGGATACTCCTGCCAGCGACTGTACAATCTTTGCAGCCAGACCAGATTATCCATGATTCCTTGTGAATTCATAGGCAGAAGGAATTTCAGATCCACGCCTGCAGAAAAATGATCGCCCTCAGCATTGATAAGGACACAGCGTAATGATTTGTCTTCGGCTATAATTTCCTGGATCTCATAAAGCTCTTTAAAAAATACATCACCGGCTACCAGATTGAATCCTTGTGGATTACATAGGGTTACAATGCCAATATTGTCTTCTTTGACATAATTAAAATGTTTTCCATAGCTCATGCCAATACCTCCATAAAATTATTTTATTACCGTAATACTCTAACAGTAATATACTGTTACGGCTCAGGCTTGTCAATTTGCATAGAGACATATTTATTTGAGCAACGGGGAAATGGATTTAAACTCAGGTGTTCCTGAGATTTTCAGCAAATCGAAAACCACGGTTTCAGTATTGGTAATGACTGCTCCCAAATCGCGCATTAGTTCCAGTCCGCTGTTATAATTAATTTCAAAACGTGAACAAACCGCATCTTTGGCCACATGAACGTTGTATCCGGCTGCAACCATGTCACGAACCGTCTGAAAAACGCAAACGTGGGTTTCAGTGCCGGTTATAATCATGGTTTTACGTTCCGGCGGCATGATGTTTAACAACTTCTCACCGATGCTGAAAGAAATCTTTTCAATATTTTGGTATTCCTCCAGATGGTCTTTTATTTCGGCTGCGGTCGGGCCCAGACCGCGGGGGTATTGTTCGGAAACGATTACCGGAATCCCAAGTTGTTTGGCGGTTTCAATTAATAATGCGGTGTTCTTGTAAACCTGATCACGTTTGGCCATGGCACTCATTAAACGTTCCTGTATATCAATGATCACCAGTACTGCATCTTCTTTGTTGACATGGTATTTGTTCATTTTTTCCTCCTTATATAAATGATTACTTGCAATAACAATTAGGTTTTGATAAATGAGGGTTTTGCTCAATTTAATAATTAATTGTGAAAAGCCATTGGTAGAGCACATATATAGAGAAATAACTTTTTCAGAGCAGCTAAATATAGGATTGTATCTTAGCAAAAATTATTTATGCAAAACTCTTAATTGAGGATTTTGCATAATTAACTTTTTTTAAGACTCTTCGCTATCGCTCAGAGTGACAGTATTGCATGATTTTTTGAATTATGCAAAACTCTTAATTACTAATATAGCAAAAGTTATATTCGATTGCATCCTTGCATGTGTTAAACTGAATCCAGATATAATTGGGAGGGAAAATGATGCGCAGCAATGGCAGAATAAACCTTTATATTTTGGTTTTATTGCTTGGCCTGATTTTTGTGGTTGTTTCCCAGCCTAAAATTAATGAAACCCGAACCGACCAGCCACCGGCAAAAACCAGTGAAACCATAACCATTTTGGCCACCGGCGATATTTTAATGCACAACACCGTCATTGCTGCAGGACTGAGCAATGGAGAATATAAATACGACAAGATGTTCAACCCGATTAAAGACATCGTAACCTCTGCCGATTATGCCCTGATCAATCTTGAAGCGGCGCTGGCCGGGCCTAATACCGGATATACGGGATATCCCCTTTTCAATTCCCCTGACAGCCTGGCCGAGGCCCTAAATAATACTGGTTTTGACCTGGTGACAAATGCCAATAATCATATTCTGGATCGCGGCTATGCAGGGGCAATGAGGACACTGGATGTCCTTAGACAAAATGGTCTGGATACCATTGGTGTCTATAAATCTCAACCGGAAAAGGAAGAAATGCTGATTAAAGATATCCGCGGCGTCAAAGTCGGTTTTTTGGCCTATGGCTACGATACCAACGGTATACCGCTGCCAGCAGACAAGCCCTATTTCTATAATTTATTAAATGAGGAAAACATCTTGAAAGATATCGCTGCTATGCGTCCACAGGTTGATGTACTGGTATTAAGTCTGCACTGGGGGGTTGAATACAGTCCCTTTCCTACTGAAAAACAAGTCGAGCAAGCGCACAGATTCCTGGCCCAGGGAGCTGATGCCATCATCGGCGGGCATCCGCATGTATTGCAACCGGCCGAAGTGCTAACCGTCAATGGTAAAAAGAAATTTATAGTTTATTCAATGGGTAATTGCCTCGGTGATCAGAATGGCGTGGAGAGAAACAGCGGGGTTATTGTTAAGCTGACGTTTAAAAAGGATTTATTAACCGGACAAACTGAGTTGAAGTCGTTTGATTATACGCCTACGTTTTCCCATTCGTATATTGAGGACGGCAAAGAAAATTTTCGCGTAATCCCCATCCCGGATACCATCCGGCTCATAAAAGCAGGTCAGGATCCTTATCTAAAGGCCGACAGCATTCCTTTATTGGAAGACATTTTACAGGATTGCGATGAAAAAATGAACTAACGCCTGAATCTTAAACCGCAAATATTTTATTCTCTTTAATGGAATCATAATTGATGGCCTTAAAATCCTTAAACCATACAGAAAATATTGAACCTTCCTTACTGCTTTCAATTTTAAGATCGGCTTGGTGGCGGGCAGCAATATTTTTACATATCGATAGTCCCAGACCGGTTCCCTGTTCCTTGGTAGTGAAAAATGGCAAACCGATTTTGCTGATAATATCAGGATCAATCCCTGAACCCTGATCTTCAACTGAAAATACTATGTTGTCGGCCAGGCTAGCAGTTTTGATGGTAAGAATACCTCCCGGCCCCATTGATTCGAGGCCGTTGTTGACCAGATTTACAATTAACTGCCGTATTTGATTGCTATTAATAAATATTTCGTTGATATCGCCCAAATCAAGTATTATTTTATGATCGCCCAGTAGCGCTTCAGCATCCAGTACCGGATACAATGAACGGGTCAGAAGGTTAAGATCCTGCCAGGCAAAATCGGTTTCTTTATCCTTAGCCATGGATAAATAATCTGTAATCAAGTAATTTGCACTATCCAGTTCCCTGATCATCAAATCTAAATAATCCCGGTAAGGTTTAAGTTCTTCATTACTGCCCAACATTTGCAGAAATCCCCGCACGGTTGTGATTGGATTACGGATCTCATGAACCAGCCCGGCAGTCAGCTGACCGACATTTTTAAGCTGGCCAATTCGCGCCAGCTCATTCTCCATCATTGTAGTTGCAGTAACATCACGGGATACAAATACCACTCCATTAACACGATTATTCTCATCGTATACTGCATTGCCCTGAGATTCGAGATATAAATAATTGTCATTGCCGCAGCGATAGCGAAGTTTTATCTTTTTAAACTCTCCCGAAGCCAAACCATTCTTGAACAAAGATTTGACCATGACAAAATCATCCGGATGAATAAATTCAAATAATGATCTGTTAATTAGTTCCTCAGGCTTATAGCCAAGGATGCTTTGGTGCGTTTTGCCGGTGTATTCATATTTACCTTCCACAGATACCATGCAAATCAGTGACATGTCACTGATAATGCTATGTATGATACTATCCAAATTAGGCAGCTTCGTTAATTTCAAATTAACCGCATTCATTATTTCACCACCTACAGATCATTTTCAAATTACAATTAATTATACATAATTCGCTACATTATTACAAATTCATTAACTTTGTTACTAATTTTATTTTAATTTATTACATTTATTTTAAATATTTTCTACCTAAATAAGTATTGGCTTACAGAAGCAGGTTTATGCATGAATAAACGAAAATATGAATACATACCGCTTAAACGGGTATAACTAAAAATCAAAGGAGGTTTGAAGATGAACACAGAAGATTTAAAAATACTGAAAAAAGCTGTATTAATTGAGGCGGAGGGAGAAAACTTCTATCAGCTGGCAGCCGCAAACAGCAGCAACAATGAGGTTAAAAATGCTTTTCTGTTTTTAGCCGAAGAAGAAAAACAACACGGTATCTGGCTGCGCCAGATGATACAATCACTGGCTCCAGGTCAAAATTTCGACATTAAACAACTGGATAGTGGTGCCGGTAACGACTTACCGCCCCTATTTGATTTGTCCAAAGCCCAAGGACAACAGAAAAACACCCTGGAGTTGTCCGTTTTTCATATCGGTATCCTGATGGAAAAAGCCTCCCTTGATTATTATCGTGAAGCAGCCGCAAAAACTGACAACCAGGATGCCAAAAAGCTCTATGTGATCCTTTCCAAATGGGAGATGCACCATCTCGATGAACTGGAAAAAATATATGATTCATTAAGCGAAGACTGGTTTGATCACCAGGGCTTCTCCCCTTCCTAAACTAAGAATTTTAACTGCAATTGTGGTTCCAGCATCTGGATAGCCTGACTCTGAGCTGTACCTCCTAAACCAAGAAATGTAATTGCTGTTATAAGTATGGATTTATAATGAAAGATTTTGCATAACTTTTGCTCCCAACCCGTTATGCAAAACCCCCATTACATATTTATAAAGGAAAAATAAATTTTTCATTTTGTTGGCGATAATATGCTATAATGTATTCTGCTGTGGGGGCGTGGCTCAGCTGGGAGAGCACCTCGTTCGCAACGAGGGGGTCAGGGGTTCGAATCCCCTCGTCTCCACCATTTAACTACCATCTATTGATAAAAAGAAGAATTTTATCGGTGGGTGGTTTTATTTTTGCCCAAAAGGCTTGGAACAAGGGGTTTACGAGGGTTTAGATATTGCTTGTCTTAAATGGTTGCCATTTTCAATAGGCTCTTTTAATGCAAGTTGCAGATTTAATTGGCTTTTAGGGATTGCTGTACTAAAGCAATCGTTTGACATTAGGCAGGTGTGTGCATTTTTTAGACAAATCGTTTAACATTAGAATTATCACCTGACATGCTTCCTTGTATGACACACGTTAGTGCGTCGTTTTGATGCCAAGGGTAGAGAAATAGTAGGGTTGAAAAAGCCTATAA
>Ga0123326_1001711_pt1 | contig 18467 bp, 10 predicted proteins | sample BioC13SIPDNA_FD_89739 | JGI IMG/M metagenome (GOLD analysis project Ga0123326, IMG submission 89739) | Anaerobic biogas reactor microbial communites from Washington, USA - Biogas_R1_A C13 SIP DNA | ecosystem: Engineered > Bioreactor > Anaerobic > Unclassified | place: Washington, USA | collected...
ATCACCAATACTTACAGGCCTTTCGAGCAAGAACCGGGACAAGAACGGCCTGCACCCCCCCTCTCTTTCCGGGGGCGCAATTAGTCCGGTCTGCGAGATTCTCCCAATCCAGCGTCGTGGTTCATCAGGTCCGGCCGCTCGTCTCCGAACCTGCCCGCCGCACCTGATCCAGGTACTTTTCCAGAATCACCGGAACTTGATCCGGGGTCACCTCCGCGTGGACTTTGTCGTCGATCATCATCACCGGAGCCAATCCGCAGGTGCCGATGCAGCGAGTCCCCTCGAGCGTGAAAACGCCGTCGGTGGTCGTTTCTCCGAAACGGATTCCGAGCTCGTCCATCAGCTTCTGGGCGACGCGGTCGGCCCCTTTGACGTAGCATGCTGTGCCCATACAGATATTGATCAAGAACCGTCCTCGCGGTTCGAGGCGGTAGTAATGGTAGAAACTGGCGACTCCCGCCACCTTGGCGGCCGGAATCTGCATCAACTGGGCGACCGCGTCCAGATGTGCCTCGGCCAGGTAACCGTATTCAGCCTGCACCTTGTGTAATACCGCTATCAATTGGCTTTCGGGATTCGGTTCCGCCCGGCAGGACTCGATGAACTTGACGACATTGTCGCCAAGCACCTGTTTGGCGGTAGCTTGAACCTGTTCCCAGTTGTCGGTGGACGTGCTCATCGAACCCCTCGCGGCAAACGCGCCTCGTACTTGGTGTGCAGCAGTTTATGGGCCTTTTCGGATCCCGGCGATCCGAGAAACTCGTCATACAGTTCCTGGATCGCCGGATTCTCGTAGGACTTTCGCAGCTTCTTTCCGCTATCGATCGTATACAGAGCCTTGGCCCGTTTCGCCAGAAGCTCGGGATCAAGAACCTTCAACTCCTCGGGCGGATAGGGCTGGCCGCCGCCGCCGATGCATCCGCCGGGGCAAGCCATCACCTCGATCACCTCGAACTTCTCGCTGCCTTCGACGACCTTGTCCAGCAGAACCTTGGCGTTCTGCAGGCCGTTGGCGACCCCCAGGTGGATGCTTCGGTCGCCGATAGCAACATAGGTTTCGCGCAGGCCCTCGACCGCACGCACCTCGGTGAACTCGAGCCGGTCGGCCGGTTTGCCGGTGACCAGTTCGCTGGCCGCTCGGAGCGTGGCTTCCATCACGCCGCCGGTGGTGCCGAAGATGTCGCCCGCTCCGCTGGCCAGGCCCAGGGGCGCGTCGAACTCTCCGTCGTCGAGATTCACGAAGTGGATGCCGTAGCACTTGATCATCCAGATCAGTTCGCGTGTGGTCAGCACGGCGTCCGTGTAAGGCCTGCCGTCGGCCATCATGTGTTCCTTGCGGTTCGCTTCGTACTTCTTGGCCACGCACGGCATCACCGCCACGACATAGATCTTCGACGGATCGATTCCCTTCTTCTTCGCATAGTACGTCTTCGCCAACGTGGAAAGCATGCTCATGGGCGACTTGCACGTGGACGCATGCGGAATCAGCGCCGGATAAAACTTCTCCATGAAGCTGATCCAGCCGGGCGAGCACGAGGTGATCATCGGCAGCGGTCCCCCGTCGTCCAGACGGGTCAGGAACTCGTGCGCTTCTTCGACGATCGTCAGATCGGCACCGTAGTCGGTATCGAACACCGCATCAAAACCGAGCAGTCTGAGGGCCGTAATCATCTGGCCGGTTGCCGGCGTTCCCGGTTCCATTCCAAACCCTTCACCGATGGCGGCTCGGATCGAAGGCGCCGTCTGCACGACCACGTGCAGCTCCGGATCGGCCAGGGCTTTCCAAACGTCGTCGGTGTTGCTCTTCTCAAGCAGCGCGGCGGTGGGGCAGACATTGATGCACTGACCGCACTGGATGCAAACGGAATCGTCCATGTCCGCCAGATGGGCCGGCCCGACGACTGTATTGAACCCGCGGCCGTGCTGGCTCAGATTGTTGACGCCTTGGATCTCGGCGCAAACTCGCACACAGCGGCCGCACAGCACGCACTTCTCCGGATTCCGCACGACCGAGTAGCTCGATTCGTCGACGGGAAACTCCTTTCGCTTCCCCTCAAACAGACGGCGGCGGACTCCCATGGAATAGGCCAGATTCTGCAATTCGCAATGGCCGTCGCGCTCGCAGGTCTGGCAGTCTTTCGAATGGTTGTCGAGCAGCAATTCGACGATGTCGCGCCGGGCCTGGCGGATTTCGGGCGAGTTGGTCCGCACGACCATCCCTTCCCAGACCGCCACGCTGCATGAAGCCATGAAGAACCCCATGCCTTCCACCTCCACGATGCACACACGGCACGAACCGGCCAAGCTCAGATCGGGGTGGTAGCAGAGCCGCGGGATGGTAATCCCCAGCGACTCCGCTGCCTCCATGATGGTGGTACCTTCCTTGACGGAAACAGGCTTCTCGTCGATCGTCAGCGAGATGGTTTTCTTCGCCATGATAGCTTACCGTTCTGGCAGGATTGCCTGGTCGTCAGGCATATTCGTCGTTTACGCAAACTTGGACCCCGCTTGCCTCAGCCTATGTTCGCAACACGGCGTTGAAGCGACACACCTCCGCACAGCGTCCGCACTTGATGCATCGTTCCTGGTCGATGACGTGCACCTCCCGCCTGCTGCCCGAGATGCAGGTGACCGGGCAATTGCGAGCGCACACGGTGCAGCCCACGCATTTCTGAGGGTCGATCTCGTAGCGGAGCAGCGCCGCACATTTCTTCGCCGGGCAGCGTTTGTCCGCCACATGGGCGATATACTCGTCGCGGAAGTGGTTCAGCGTGCTCAATACCGGGTTCGGCGCGGCCCGCCCCAACCCGCAGAGCGACGATTTTTTCACCAGCTTGGCCAGCCGTTCGAGCAGGCCGAGATCCTCAAGCGTCCCCTTCCCGTGGGTGATCCTTTCGAGGATCTCCAGCATACGCGTCGTGCCTTCCCGACAGGGCGTGCATTTTCCGCAGGATTCGTCCTGGGAGAAGGTCATGAAGAACTTGGCCACGTCGACCATGCAATCGTCTTCGTCAAGAACGATCATGCCCCCGCTCCCCATGATCGAGCCGGCCTTCGACAGCGAGTCGAAGTCGATGGGAAGATCGAGCATGTGGGCCGGAATACAGCCGCCGGCCGGCCCGCCCGTCTGGACCGCCTTGAGCTTCTTGCCGCCGACCACTCCGCCGCCGATCTCTTCGACGAGTTCCCGTAGGGTCATACCCATGGGAACTTCGACGAGTCCCGTATGCCGGATCTTGCCTGCCAAGGCGAAGACTTTTGTCCCGCCGCTCGAAGGCGTCCCTATCTGGCCGAGCCACTCGGCGCCGTAGTTGATGACGGCCGTGATGTTCGCGAAGGTCTCGACATTGTTGATGACGGTCGGCTTGCCCCACAGGCCGCTTTCCGTGGGGTACGGCGGCCGGATCCGCGGCTGACCCCGCTCTCCCTCGATGGAGTGGATCAGGGCTGTCTCCTCGCCGCAGACAAACGCCCCCGCTCCCAGTCGAACTTCCAGATCGAAGTCGAAGTCGGATCCCAGAATCCCTTTGCCCAGCAGCCCATGCCGGCGGCACTCCTGGATCGCATTCTGAATCCGCTCGATCGCCAGCGGATACTCCGCCCGAACGTAGAAGAATCCCCGCGATGCCCCAATGGCGAACCCGCCGATAATCATACCCTCCACAACGTTGAACGGATCGGATTCGAGCATGCTCCGATCCATGAAGGCCCCGGGGTCGCCTTCGTCGGCGTTGCAGATAATGTAACGGATCTTCTCGGCGGCCTTTGCGGCCATGGTCCACTTGTTGCCGGTCGGAAACCCCCCGCCGCCGCGGCCCCGCAGTTTCGACTTCTTGACCTGCTCGATGACCCAATTCGGATCTCCCTTGTCGAGCACCTTGGCCAGGGCTTGGAAGCCTCGGTAGTGGAAGTATTCGGTGATGCTTCCCGGGTCGAGCACTCCGTTGTGCCGCAGCGCAACCCGCGTCTGCCGATTGAAGAAGGCCACGTCGCCGTAGATTTCGAAGAACTTCCGGCCAATGGTCTTTCCGCCCACTCGAAGGCGATCCACAATCTGCCCGCCCTGGATGTGTTTCTCGATGATCTCCTTCAGATCGTCGGTTGAACAGACGCGATACAGCACTTTGTCCGGCTTGACCAGGACGTGGGAGCAGGTCTTCTCGTTGCCGCTGCTGCAGGCACCAAAACAACTCGCCCGGGCTATGTTCACCTGCTCCAAATCGACACCCGCGTCCTTGAGCAGCCCCGGCAGGGACGCTTCGAGGTTCGCTCCTTCCTCCCACCCGCAACGGTGGCTGCCACAGCAGAGGAACTCGAATGCGTAGACGCGTTCGACCGGTCCGTCCAGCACGTGCGCCAGCAGCGGCTGGTTATTCTGGACGTGGCTGGTGAAGATCTGGTGAACGAGTTCCCGGTCGACCCGTTCGTACTTGATCGGAATCTGGCCCGGCACAAACACGCCGACAATCGGCTCGCGACTGCAACGTCCCGTACAACCGGTCTGATGAAGCAAAATATCGTCTCGACCAGACGCAACGATGTGTTTTCGGAACTCCTCAAACACTTCTCGGGAGCCGGCTGCATGCTCGCATGTCGCCGACCCCACCTGAATCAAGATCGGGTTGGTCGCGAGTTGCTCCTGCCGCCTGGCCTCCGCTTGGCCGGACAATTCTTGATAGCGATCTTGTACAGTTCCCACGATCTCACCCAAATTGTGTGAATTGCCGTCGAACGGGCGCTGTCTGAAAACCCGTATTTCACCAAACATTCGGCGATTCGTATAGCCTACTTTCGTCGTCCGACGGCTTTTTGTCGGGAACCCACGCGGTGGTTCGTGAAAATCGTCCGAAGCGGGCTAGCCCGCCGCCCATCTGCTCACAGAGATCAACGCTCCCCCAATTTCCAGCCCTCGTCCCTTGAACGACCCGACGCTAGGTTGGGTGGGATGGTGAACATACAGGGGCTTGCCGTGTCTCCCGCAGGGGTAGTGCATGGCGATTCTGCCGGCAGTTTCCGAGGAGTCGGTGCGCAGGAATGTCACTGACACCTGCTCGTCGGCGTCCAGAATCGAGAGAACGGGTGCTTTCGTCTGTCGCTCGGACAGAAGGGGCCCGACTTAGTTCGACGGCGCACTCGCAGGGGCCGCTATTTCCGACGCCATCTCGATCAGAGCGTCCAGCATCCTCTCGGAAGTCAGCGGTTCGAGGTAGTTCGTGCCGGGCCAGGTCTCGTAGCCGCCAAGTTCGAAGTGCCGCGGCGTGGGGAGGTAGCCGATGTAGCCGTGGGCCAGCGAGATCATGAAGGAGTGGGGCAGCGGCCGTCGCCGCTTGAACTCCAGGCCGATCTCGGCGAATGTCTCGCAGGGGCTGGTGCCGATGCCGATATCCCCGATCCGCAGCATCTGCACCGGCACAACCGCCGGCCCCTTGGCCTGCGCAAGCTGCTGGACCCGGCCCGCATAGCTTAGGGGCTGGACGAACTTCGCTTCGGTCGCCCACTTTGCACCGGCCGGGATGTTGCCGCCCGGAACCCGCGGTGCTTGAGCCTCGACGTCGGCCGCCCAGGCCAGCAACTCCGGTCCGATCTCGCGCCACGCCAGTTGCAGTTCGCGGTAGCGAACATCCAACGGCGCCCGGTCGTTCCAGGTCGCACCGGCGAGTGCCGCATTCACTTTCTCTGCCAGGTCTTCCGCCACTTCGTGCATCCGCTGGTAGGCCGGTCCCCGCGGCCGTGGATGGACCCGATCGACATTGTTGATGTCGCCGCTGGTGCCGTTGGCCATCATCGCCACGAAGGGCGGGTCGGCGGCCCCGTCGGGCTGCAGCGCTTTCAGGGCCTCGCAGTAGACGCCGTAATAGTCGGCCGAGATGTGGGCCGGTCCGGTTCCACCAATGTAGTGCAACGAGTAAGCCGAGTAGATCGAGATCAGCCGCCCGCCTGGTTCGCGCAGGGCAATGATCGAGACCGTCGGATCGATCGGCCCGGCCGGCTCGACGAGATCGGGGCTGCCGACGGGCGGGTTCATCTTCGCCTTGTCGACCTTCCCGAAGGGGTTGACCGGCACCGTCCCTTCGCGCATCAGCCAGCGGCGGTTGTGCACGTGATCCGGCACGTCCACCGTCGCGAAGGTAATCTCGGCCGGCCGCAGCAGGTTCGCCGCGCACCGCACGCCGTCCGCGATTCGCCGGGCGACAAACTGCTGATAATCGTCGAGATCCTGGTCGCTAGTATAGCGGCTCTTTCCGAGGGCGGTGCCCGCCGAATGGGTGTGGGTGGCGGAAATGAGGACGTTTTGCGGCGGGATACCCGTTGCCTCCTGGATCAGGCGTCTTGCCTCGACGCTCACGCCGCGGTGGAAACCGAGCAAGTCGCAGACCACCAGCGCGAGTTTGGTCTTGCCGTCGTCAAGAACCAGGCAGCGGGCGTGCAGCTCGTCGTGCACGTGCTGGGCCGGGTACGGTGTGAAACTGCCTACGACGAGCGTGCACAGTTCGGGGGTGATGTTGCTGGTCGCCGCACCCGCCTGGAGAGGTGCCGGCGCCGCCAACACCAGACTGAGAATAAGAGGAATCGTACTCATTGGATGTTCTCCTTTGCCGCAGTTTGAAGCATTTGGATTTCTGATCTTGGATTTGTTTCGGATTTCGCGTTTCGTATTTCGAGTTTGGCTGCGGCCGGAGGCCGCGTGAGGGCAGTGCCACGGCCGAGCAGATGTCCGTTGCGACCATGCAGAGGAGTATACGGCCCACCTGCTCAAGAAGCCAGCGGCCCGGCGCTTGACAGCGACTGAACGGCGAGTTAGTTTTCGGGGGCATGCTCGGCGGTTGCGCATTCCCCTTTTACTCCCTCGGAGGCGATCCTCATGGCAGCGGACAGCAAAGCGACAGGTACATCAAGCGTTTCGCGGCGGACCTTTCTCCACCGTGCGGCCGTGTTGGGGGCCGCGACCGGCGGCGCCCTGTCTCTGGCCCGCAGCGTCCATGCGGCCGGCAGCGGCGTGATCAAGGTCGGACTGATCGGCTGTGGCGGTCGCGGCAGCGGGGCGGCCGCCAACGCCATGAACGCCGGCGCCGACATACGGCTGGTGGCGATGGGCGACGTATTGCAGGAGCGGATCGATACCGCCCGGCCGCTTTTGAAGGAAAAGTATCCGGACCAGTTCGTGGTGGACGACGCACACGCGTTCGTCGGTTTCGATGCGTACCAGAAGGTGATCGACAGCGGCGTCGACGCGGTGGCGATCGCCTGCACGTCGCACTTCCACCCGGTGTTCCTCAAGGCGGCGGTCGACGCCGGAAAGCACGTGTTCGTCGAGAAGCCGGCCGCCGTGGATCCCACCGGAGTGCGTCTGGCCCTGGCAGCCAGCGAGGCCGCCAAGGAAAAGGGCCTGAGCCTCGTTTCGGGCTTCTGCTGGCGCTACGACGACGGCGTCTGCGAGACCATCAAACGCATCCGCGACGGCGCGATCGGCGACGTCGTGGCCGTTCAGGCGACGAGACTCGGCGGGCCGTACGTTCTCCGCGAGCGCAAGCCGGAATGGAACGAAATGCAGTACCAGTTTCAGAACTGGTATCACTTCAACTGGCTCTCCGGCAGCGACCCGGTGCAGAACCTGGTCCACCAGATCGACAACGCGTCGTGGGTCCTCGGCGACGCGGCGCCGGCTGCGGCCTGGGGCCTCGGCGGGCGGCAGGTCTGCACCGATCCGGACCGCTACGGCGACGAACTCGACCATCACGCGATCGTCTATGAGTATCCCGACGGCAAGCGGATCTACGCCCACGGCCGCCACATCCCCGGCTGCTTCAACCAGGCCGCCGTGATCGCCCTGGGCACCAAAGGTCAGGCGTTCATGCCCTCCCGGCCGCACATCGAAGGCGAGAATCCCTGGCAATACCAAGCCCCGGAAACGCCCGTCTCGATGACCGACGCCGAGCACAAGGTGCTCTTCCAGTCGATCCGCGATGGCAAGCCCGTCAACGACGGCCGGCGGATGTGCCACACCACGACGCTCTCGATCATGGGCGAAATGGTCTGCTGCACCGGCAAGCAGACGACCTGGGAACAGGTGATGAACTCGCCCCTTAATTACGCCCTGCCGCGCTACGGCTGGGACGTGGAACCGCCGATCAAGCCCGGCCCCGACGGGCACTACCCCGCAGTTCTGCCGGGTATCACGGAACTCGGTTGACCAATTGCCTTAGCGGACGGACCATCGTACCGTTACCAACGTTCACCGATTGAAAGACTGAGTGACAGTCCCAGCGAGGCAATCGCTCCGCTTGGCCGCAGCCAATTCCTAGTGCTCTGTCAACTCTTGATTTTCGGGTGGCTGGTGGTCGAGTTTCAGCGAGCCCCCAGCCGGTAACCAAGGCACGAGGCTCTCGTCCGGCCGCACGGAACCCGAATTCCCAATGTTGACAGAGCACTAGTCTGAGAACCGGTCCAGAGAAGAGGCACCGGTACTCGGAAGCGGAGTACCGGTGCCTCTTCTCTGGCAGCCGTTCTTCAAACATGACGCGCAAGGCTCTAACAGCTTAACGCCATTGCAGCCTGATGACTCTGTCAAGAGCGTAACGATTCTCAACGTTAGTAGTACAGGAGGGCCGGCCGATGTTCCGCCGCTGCATTGTCGCCTGGGCGTTTGTCATCATAGCCGTCTGTACCTCTCCCCTGTCCGCGGAACCGCGTCCCGCGGTGGGAGACTGGAGCTTCGACGGCGATCTTCTGGACCGTTCGGGACGCGGCAACGATGCCCTGGCCGATTCGGCCGTCTTCGCGGCCGGACACAGCGGCCAGGGGCTGCGGTGCGGCCGGGGCGCGGCGATCGTGCCCGACCGATCGGAGCTTCGGCCGGCGCCCGGACTGCGCGTCGAATGCTGGGCCCGGTTCGAGACGATCGGCACGAGCTGGCAGCCGCTCCTGATCAAGGACGGCGAGTACCAGCTTCGCCTCGATCCGCCCAGCGAAGGAGGACACTTCTCGTTCTTCCTGAACCTGGACGGATGGGAGCCGCGGGTCCGTTCCAGCACCGTGGCCAAGGTCGGCGTCTGGTATCACCTGACCGCCGGCTGGGATGGAAAGGAGATCTGGATCGACGTCGACGGCCGGCGGGCAAGCTCGCCGCGGTCCGGAAGCCCCGTTGCCTCGCACGAACCGCTCGAACTGGGCGATTTCGACGGGGTCCTGGATGATGTACGGATCGAGAATCCCAACGCTCGGTTCTCGGGGGTCGCCCAGTGGCGGTTCGACGGCGACCTCCGCGACTCGTCGGAGCACGGCCACCATCTGACCGGCAAGGGTGTTGATTTCGTGCCCGTCCCCGGCGGGCAGGCACTCAAGTCCGGTTCTGTGAGAGTCCAAACTCCGAGCAACACCGATCTGCAACTGGCCCCGGGGTTTCGCATCGATTGCTCCGTCTATTTCGAGCAGGCGCCGGTCGATACCCGCTACATCGCTGTGAAGAATGGGGAGTACCAACTCCGCGTGAATCCGCCAAGTGAAGGCGGCGGCTTCGCTTTCTTCGTGAATCTCGACGGCTGGGAACCGCGAGTCAGCTCGGACGAGCGGGTGGTTCCTGGCCGATGGTACCGGCTGACGGCCCAGTGGGATGGATACGCTCTCACCCTGGACGTCAACGGCCGGCGCAGCCGCGTCACACGCTCCGGACTCCCGAATCCTACCGACAATGCCCTGGCAATCGGCGGGTTCGGCGGATGGATCGACAACCTGACCGTCGAGAACCCCCGACTGCCGACCCTGCAGGTGCGCGACGTGCGGCAGGAACATGCCATCCTGTGTGCCGGGCGTCCGGAGAGACTGACCGTGTTGGTCCGCAATCTCGGAATCGGTGCCGAACAAGTTGCCGTCCGCCTCGAGCTTCCGCCGGGCACGCGCTGCCTTGGCAAGACCGTCCATGAGTTGGGCGCGATGCCGATGGGGAACGAAAAGGTCGTTCAGTACACCGTACAGGCCGATGCGGCGAGTATCGGTGCCGCCGCGATTCGAATCACCGCGGCCGGCTGCCCACCCGTCACGGCACGGCATCCCCAGGTGTTCTTTTCGAGCGAGGAAGCGTCGCCGGCCCTCGACGTGGACGGGCTCATGCAACCCCATTCTGATGAAGAAAACGCCGCGACCTACTATGTCGACAGCGAGCACGGCAGCAACGCCAACTCCGGCGCGTCGCCCGACGCCGCCTGGAAGGATTTCTCAAAGATCAACGGCCGGACCTTGGGCCCAGGCGAGCGGCTGCTCGTCCGCCGCGGCAGCATTCTGAACCAGGAACTCACCGTAGGCGCCCGGGGCACCGCCAGTCGCTGGGCGGAAATCGGGGCCTACGGCAGCGGCCCGCGACCTGTCATTCGCCGCAATTGGGATATCGGTGATCGTTGCGTCCTGGTACGAAACCCGGATTTCCTCCGCATTCGCAGCCTGGTTGTGTGTCACGCCGCCAAGGGCCTGATCGTCACCTACTCAGAGACGGGCCATCAGGGACTGGTGATCGAAGACTGCATCGCTCATCATATCGAGGGCCTCTATCGGCCGAACGCCCACGGAATCCCCGAGTGGCGGGATCGCCCTGGGCCCGGGGGCGACGCCGTGAATTCCTCCGCCGGAATTGCCGTCACGGGCGCGACCGCCAGGAACCTGGTGCTTCGGGACTGCGAGTCGTTTCAGTGCTCGTCCGGGTTCTTTGTCCGAGGCGACGATGCGCTCGTCGATCGCGTCTATTGCCACGACAATTACGTCCACAACACGTCGCCCCATCCCTACCTGGTCGGCATTCGCCGCACGGTTCTCCAGAACAGTATCTTCGACGCATCCGGCTGGCATGCCAGTGCCGGCACCATGGGAATCATGCTGGGCGACCCCCAGGGCCTGATCATTCGCAACTGTATCTTCCGGAACCAGCCCGACTCCGGTAGTCACGATGAGGGGGGCATCGACTTCGAAAACAGCGGCAACGGCTGCCTGATCGATCGCTGCACGTTCGAGAACAACGCCGGGGCCGCCATCGAGGTCCTGGGCCTCAGATCGCCCCAGACCACGAATATCGAAATCAGAGATTCGCGTTTCATCAAGAACAACACCGCCAAGAAGCTGGGCCCCTCCGAGATCTTCGTCTGGGGGCGAACGCCCAATCCGGCCGTCTGTTGCAGCACGGGAACCGTCCACGGCAACGGCTGCGTCCTGATCCCCGGTATCGAGTTCTTCGTCAACGAGGCTCCCAAGTTGACCTCCTGGACGCTGCGCGACAACACAACCTATGCGACGGTCAAGGAAATGGAAAAGGCCATGCCCTTTAACCGGCCTCCGGCTGTGGACGCCGGAGCCGACATCCAGAGCGGCCGCCCGAAGTTTGTCCTCACCGGATACGTTACCGATGACCGAAAGCCCGAGGGGAAATCCCTGTCGATTGCCTGGGAAGTCCTCGAAGGCGCCGGCGACGTGACGTTCGACAATCCCGGTGCGGCCCGCACCACGGCTGCCTTTGCGGCGCCGGGGGATTACACTTTGCGTCTCGCGGCCGACGACGGCGAGTTCCAACTCAGTGACATGGTCGTCGTGCACGTCCGGCCTGCCGGCACGTCGCTTGTCGCCGATTGGGAGTTCAACAGACCCTTGAACAAGGAGGGATGGACCGAGGTCAACCCGGGCACTCGCGTCCAGCAATGGCCCGACCCGAAAAGGGCGACCACCTCCCATCCGGTCAAGTACGTGGCCGGCGGGTATTATGTCCTGGCGATCGAGGACAGCCCGGACGCCCACCTGCTCTCCCCCGACCGCCTCGGCGTCGAACTGACCGGCCGGGAAACCGTCACCTTCCGCTTCCAGAACCACACACCGGCAACCCGGATGCGGCTGAGGTTCACGACCGATGCGGATGCGGCCTGGGACGATGCCAAGAGCTGCACCTTCACCGTCGTTGCCGACGACAACGGCTGCCGGACCTACCACGTGGACATGTCGGCCGTCCCGGCCTGGAAAGGCCGCCTGAAACAACTCCGGCTGGATCTGGCCACGGGCGAGCCGCTCACCGGCACCTGCCGATTCGATTACGTGTGGATCACTCGGTCTCTGCCCAAGTAATTCACGAAACGCAGAGAACCGGCGGCCGGGTCATTGCAGGGCGACGATCTGCATCTCACCGGGATGCGATTCGATGGAGATCGTCTGACTGCCGACGGCGATCTCCACGGGCGCGCGTGACTCGCCAAAATCCGTCCGTCGTACCAGCAGGCGGTCGTTCAGCCGGATCGCTGAGACGACCGGCCCAGGCTGCTTGGGCACGTCGAACCTGACGGGGACGCCCCGCTCCAGAAACTCGCCGTACTGCTGCGCGGCGGCGTAGACCTCGGCGACCAGTCGGACCTCTTCCGCGTCCTCGTCGCGAGGACACCAGAGAAAGAACGTGTCCGTCCCCCGTAGCAGCATGTGCCAGAGCAACTCCTGGTAGGCCGCCTCGCTGAACTGTTTCACCGCGGGGTCGGAGCTCTCCGGCGGGGCGGTCGTGTGCCAGTGCACGAAGCTGATCACCGGCACGTTTGCCGGCGCGTGCCGGCCGGCGTTGCTGGCCACCAGGAGCATGTTGTAGAACCAGCGGTAGTCGGGCACGTCGAAGTCATACCAGCTCCAGGTGGGATACCAGGTGTAGGCCACCGGCATCGCGCAAGTGTAGCCGGTCGCGGCAAACTCGTTGGCCCACAGCCGGTAACGAGCCCGCTGATCCTCCAGATGCGGTTGACCGTCAACGAAGTACTCGAAGTAGTCGTACCAGTAGCGGTAGCCGTCGTGAGGGTAGACGGCATAGTTACCCACCAGCGCGCCGGGAAACCGCGAAAGGATCGGCTCGACCAGGGCGTCGTGCTGCAACTGGCTGCGGATCTCTCGCAAGGCTTTCTGAAAGGCCAGGAAGTTGTCGAGGTGCTCGATATGCTCGCGGCAGCGGGTGCAGCGCTGCGAGGCCTCGTACGCCCGGTTGAATTCGATCGGGCCATCGATCTCCCAGTCAACGAAGACGAAGTCGAGCGGGACGCCGGCCGCCTGGTAGGCCTCGGCGAAGGTCTCTACTTGCTCGCGGATCGGGGGCTTGCGGCCGTCCAGTGCGAAGGGGCAGCCCATCGTGTGTTTGGACTTGCCGGCGTCGAACGACTCGTCCCAGAACGGCCGGCCGGAGTCGTCGACGTGGGCGGTGGCCGGATCGCCGTTGAAAAAGCGGTTCAGGCACGCACTGGCGTTGACGTTCACGTGGAGCCCCAGCTCCTGCTGCGCCCTGGCGACGACCAGCGCGCGGCGAAGCGATTCGTCGCGACTCTTGGGCGTCCAGGAACTCACCAGCCCGACGCCTCGCCGATCCAGTTCCTTGAGGAGTAGCGTCGCGGTCGCCTCGTCCAGATCGCCCGGGTTCGACGCCGGCCAGAGATACAACGGCAAGCGGCCCTGCCGTGGAAACTGGAGAGGTTTGGCCGCATCCAGCACGGTTTGCACGCGTGCAGACCAGGCCGGGGCTCCAGCGCCCGACGGTTCTGCCGCACCAAGTGGCGTCACAACCGCGGCCGCCCATATCACCAGGCAGGTTACCCAAGCTCTCATGGCAAATCTCCTCTTTCTTCGCGCGAAATGAACCCGGGGCCCCGGCGGACGACGATTTAGTGTGAAACCGGTGAATGGCGGCAGGGGTCCCGCGTTCTCACGAACGGATTATATCGTGCTCAAGAACGCGGTGTACAGTGCGGGCCGCAGGCATTGCGGGACCCGATCGAGAGCGGGTATGCTCGTAGGCAGCCACGGGCACATTCTTGGCCTCCGCGTGTGTTTCTGACCAGTGTCACCGTGCATAGTCCACAAAGTTCCCCTTCCTCTCTGCATCACCAATATCCTTCGGACAGTCTCCGGGAGTTCCACCATGATTCGCTACCGATTGCTTCTGAGCATTGCCGTCGGCCTGCTGTTCCCGGCCTTCACCGCGGCCAACGAACTGGCCAATGCGGACCTGGAGCAAACGGATGCGGACCGGCTGGCGGTATGGACGCCCTACGGCCGAGGCTACGCGTTGGACGCGGCGGAAGTCCACTCCGGCAAACTGGCAATCCGGTGTGAGGCGACGGGCGATCAGGACGGGATGGGGATCTCGCAGATCATCCGCTACGAACGGCCGGACAAGCGGCCGATCATCGTCGGAGGATGGAGCAAGGCCGAGAACGTCGTCGGCGGCGGCGACTACGGGCTATACCTGGACGTCATCTACGAAGACGGAACGCCGTGGTGGGGCAAGACCGCCAACTGGACTCGCGGTTCCCACGACTGGCAATATACCGCAGAGGTCTACCGGCCCGAGAAACCGGTCCGGGAGATTCGGGCACACGTGTTCATCCGGCGCACGAAGGGCAAGGCCTGGTTCGATGATGTCTTCCTGCATCGTGGCGGCCTCCACGCCACCCAAGTCCGCGTGATGACCGACTTTCCACGCAGTCTGAGTGGACAGCGCATCCGCGCACGGTTGACCCAGGCGGCCGACTGGCAAGCGGTCCTGTCGGATTCCGACGGCCGCGAGTTGGGCTCGTGCCGGGGACACGGTGAGAACCTCGCCTGGGGCTGGCACGACACGACCGAATCATCCCCCGCCGCCCTGCGTCTCACGGCTGCCGCCTCGGACGGCGGACAGCTCGACCTGACGATTCCCGTGGCGATCCCCAAGCGTCCCGTGAACCCGGTCCGGGAGGGCTATGTCGTTTGGGGCGAGAACTCGATGCGGAAAGTGTACCCCACCGAGGCCCCGCCGCCCGGCAAACGGGCGGATCTTGCGGTAGCGCTGGCCCGCAACGAATCGGAAGGCGTACAGATCGCCATTACTACGGCCGATCGCCAGATGCTCGACCAGGTGCAGGTGAAAGTCGACGCGCTCAAGAACGAGCGCGGCGACGTGCTGCCGCCCGAGGCGGTTACGGCGCACCTGGTGGGCTACATCTACGTGGAGACCCCCTCCGGCCACCCGGCCGCGCCGATCGAGGGTAACTGGTGCCCGGAGGTTCTGCTGCCGCTGCGTCCATTCGCGGTCCCCGGCGGGCGAACGCAGACCGTGTGGGTCAGTTTCCATGCCGCAGAGACGACCGCCCCGGGCACCTATCGCGGCCGCATTGTGGTTACCCCCGCCAACGCGGCCCCCGCGGAACTGGCCGTCAGCGTTCGCGTCCGCCGTTTCGCACTGCCGTCGTCGCCACGCATGAAGACCGCCTTTGCCATGATGGACGGCTTCACCGAAGCGACCTACGGCCCGATCACTCCCGAACTCCGCCGCCAGTGCCTGGATCTGATGCTCTCGCACCGGCTCAACCCGGACGATATCTCACGGACCGATCCGCCGGCCGTGGCCGATCTCCTCTACGCCCGGGACCACGGAATGACGGCCTTCAACGTGTTGAACCTCGTGCCGCGTCCCCAGGGCAAGCCGCTTTGGACGTGCTACGCGGAACTCAAGGACTATCCGGCCGACTTCAACGACAACTTGGCGCGGCGGCTCGACGGCTACGTGGCGGAGCTGCGCAAACACGGGCTGTCGAAGATGGCCTACTTCTACGGCTTCGACGAACGGAGGGAGGAATACGACGAACTCATCAAGGGGATCTGCCGGTTCCTCAAGCAGCGTTACCCGGAGATCAGCACGTTCACCACGGCCGGCTACATGTACCAGAAGCGGCGTACGACGCCGCCCGATTACCAGGACTACATGGACTGGTACTGCCCGCTCACGTCGGCCTACGATCCGGAGATGTCGGCCCGCCTGCGGCAACAGGGGAAGCAGGTTTGGTGGTACGTCTGCTGCGGCCCGCGTCATCCTTACGCCAACTTCGCCGCCATGGACTATCCGTCGATCGAAGGCCGGCTGTTGTCCTGGATGACCTATGGCTTCCAGGCCGACGGGCTGCTGTTCTGGCACGTGAACCTGTGGCGTCCGAACGCGATCATCGACGCCACCGACCCGTACCTCGACTGGAAACCCACAAGCGTGTGGAACATGACGGGCGACGGCTGCTTGACCTACCCGACGGCCGCAGGCCCCGTCAGTTCGATCCGCCTGGAGAACGTCCGCGACGGTTTGGAGGACTACGACTACCTGGCCATCCTGGCCGACGCCCAGGGGCGGGAAGCGGCGAAAGGGTACGTCGACCGTTTGGTCAAGACGATGACCGACTTCAGTCGCGACCCGGCCGCCCTGACCGCCGTTCGCGATGAGATCGCCGATCGGATTGAAATGGGGCGTTAGTGCTCCGTCCCCTTCGATCTCTTGGGTGGCTGGTGGTCGAGCGTCAGCGAGCCCCCAGCACGTCATTCCCGCGCAGGCAGAACCTCAGACCGTCATTCCCGCGGATGCCCGAGTCGTGGGCAGGGTACCGGGCTGCGTCCATCGAGCCCTGCATATTCAATCAACGCGGGGATCAACGATGATCTCGCCCAAACGGTATCTTCGGCCCTCATTGCGGCAGTTCACCGGAAGAGCGATAACCGGCGTCCCGTCGCGGCTGCCGACCGAGACACAGAGACTGTACTTGCCCGGTTTGAGCATCGAAATGTTTTCGCTAAAGGGATATTCGTTGTTCTTCTTGAGGTTGTTGACCACCCCCTCGTTGATCAAGGGAATCGGTGCAACGAAACCGGCATTGCACGGCGAGACCACGCGTTTTTCGATTGACTTCCCGACGGCCGCCACCGGAAGGCTTTTCACATCGAACGATTCGTCGACGCAGACCCAGGCGATCTTGCCGTTGCTGTCAATCAGCGTGTAAGCGACAAACCCGCCGCCGTAGCAGGGAGCCACTCCCACGTTCGACCAGACCGATTCAACCTCAAACGGTTTGCTCAGTTCCACGGTCTTGGGATACGAGACTTTTCGCAGTTCCAGCCGGTATCCCAGACGCCGATTGATCCGATCGACCGCGTCGCGATTTGCCTCGAGGAATTCCTTGGGCCACCAATGGATCGACATGTAGCTGGCATGATATTCCTCGACGGAGTCGGCCAGCAGGTCCTTGTCCCACGCTCCGCGGTCTCGCGACAGGCCGTAGTGTTCATGCTCGATGATCACCGGCAGGGTCGGCCAGAACTGGCCGGCCAGTTCCGCATGAAACCATTGTTTCGGCGCTTTCGCGACGAGGATGCTGTCGTCGCGAAGCGTGACGCCCTTCGACAGCGCGTAATCCGTCGCGGGAAAATGCGATCCGGGCCGCGAGTTTCCGGCCACATCGTCGCTGATACAAAGCAGCGTATCGGGAAAATGCTTCCGGTGCAGGTCGACGTGCAGCCGGACGACCTCGTCGGCCTGTTCTTGCGTCAACTTCGACGTTGCGAAAGTATGGCCTTCGCCCCACAAACCGAACGTGCCGATGTCGACGAAGGCGACGTTCGGATTGCCGTTGTAGCGTCTGCCCATCGCGTCGAGAAAGTGATCGAGCTTTGCCAGAAAGACCGGATCTTTGTAATCCGGTTCCCAGAGCACTCCCTCGGGCGTGGCATCACGCGTGGAGAACGTATAGTCGATTCCTTTCGCGCCGGCTCGATGAACCCATTCCGGCGTGGTATAGCGATAACGGTTGTCGCAGCAGATGACCCGAAAGGCGATCTTCTTTCCGGCGTGGATCCACGGTTGAGCGAATGAATCGACGATATCCCAGCGGAACTTGCCTTCCTCCGGTTCCAGGCAGGACCAGGGCAAGCGGAAATAGACGGTCGATGCGCCGGGAAACCACTCGAGCGTATCGCCCGTCTCGTTCTTCGAGCCGTAGGCCCACAAACGGTTGGAATAGTGAAAGGAGACCCAGCCCATCCCGGGGTTGACCAGCGCGTCGTCAGTAATCTCCGGCCGCACCTCGGTCCGAGCGTCTTCCGCCGACGCCGCCGCGTTTGCCCAGACAGTCCATGACGCCAGCATCAAATACAGGATTCGCATTGGGGCCTCTCGGTCTTCTGGCGATGAAATGGTCGGCCATCTGTAAGACTAACCACAAAGATGGGGTGTTGCCTTGGCAACCGCAACAGGAGGATATCAGAACACGCACCCGAGCGGTACCCCCGACGGATCTACGTTGTGCGACATTGCGAGCAGACCTCCACCGCCATTGGCGAGGCTAGTTGACGATTCTCCGAAAACACCCTCATCCCTTGCCAAGGGCAGCACGCCTGAAATGCAAGGCTCGACTTAGCAAGGAGTTACGTCACGCTTCGGGTCCTGATCCATGCAGGCCTTCTGTATCGCTCCCTCGTCACGGGAGTTTCCGCAGGACCATTGTTGGACGGCGACGAATGGAGCCCGCAACCGCGGGTGCCGATAGAGACTATGGGTGGTTAGGCAGGCGGACGAAAAAAATCTACCAGTTAGACGCACAAATGGGGCTGGACGGTCGATGAGAGTGCGAAACCTCACGCAGCCTCAAGCATCACCGGGGGTACCTCATTGTTTCGCACTCTCA
>Ga0123326_1001718_pt1 | contig 18372 bp, 15 predicted proteins | sample BioC13SIPDNA_FD_89739 | JGI IMG/M metagenome (GOLD analysis project Ga0123326, IMG submission 89739) | Anaerobic biogas reactor microbial communites from Washington, USA - Biogas_R1_A C13 SIP DNA | ecosystem: Engineered > Bioreactor > Anaerobic > Unclassified | place: Washington, USA | collected...
GAAAGCCGTCGCAAAGTGCTCCGTACTGATCATCAGCTCCCCTCTAAACCAGGCTTCACCCACAGAGATCAAGGTGGGTGTGATGATTTTTTCGATTAGCGTTTCAAGGTCAAATTTGGAGATTACGTCCTCAAAAAGTCTGGCTGCGTCGACTTCATTGTGCTTTTTTAATAATGCAAAAAGTTCATCGGCGTAGCGCTGTGGCGGCACTGAGCTGCTGGTTTTAGTTTGAGCGATCCCAAACGGAATAATTTCCGGCCAATTGTTTTGGGCTATCATATCTTGCAAGTTCGCAGCAGCGGTGCTGATTGAAACACCGCTATTCTTTTTATTTATCAGCCACCTCAAAATAGCCAGATCCCTATCAGAGTAAAGTCGATATTGGTTATCATCCCGACCTGGCTTTAGAATGCCGTAGCGCCTTTCCCAGGCGCGCAAGGTCACAGGAAGAATTCCGGTCAGGTCGCTGACTCTTTTTACCGGGTATTTTGGCTCATCTGGCAAGTCGTTTATCGCAGTCATTTTTTCACTTGTACAAGTCTGATTATACAATATTTGAAAAATTTACAGCTAACTGCAGAAGGATAGCCTTCTATCCCCGTTGAACACAAATGACGCCTTCAATCGTATATAATCAATATCAGACTAGCCTGCATCAGAGCGGACAGTCAGGAGGAAGTGTGATGAAAATTTCTTTCAACGTATTTCTCATGGTTTTTATTGCTTTTACACTGGCCTTGTCAGCTTGCAGCGTGACCCCAACTACCCAAACACAACCGGAGGATCAAGTGACAAATACTTCTGCTCCTGAACCAATCCCTTCCATCCCCGCTGAAATCAGCGGAGAAGTGCTATATGTACCCTTTCCGGTAAAAATATCTGTGGATGGTGACCTGTCCGATTGGGCGGGCATCCCTGTGATTTTTGTTGATCGCGGCCCGACGCCTTCAGCGGATCCCGCAGAAAACGGTTCTTTCACGTTTGCAGTTGCCGCGGATCTGGATAATCTCTACATCACCATGCAAATGCCGGATAAGACCCTCATCACAGGCAAGCACGGTATGGAGTTTTGGAATGAGGACTCAATGGAATTTTATGTCAACGCTTCCGGCGACCTCAACGCCACATCCTACGGCTTAAAAATGATGCAAGTCAACATCAATGCCTCCGATATCGGCAATACCGATCCGAACGCGTTGACCATTACGGGCGTTTTCAGCTCTGATGCCAAAGTGAAGGGTTTTGTCTTCAAAACCGCCGATGGCTGGGGCTTTGAAGCCGCCCTGTCACTCAAAGATTTGCTTGAAGTAAGCCACGGCAAAGAGTTTGGCTTCCAGGCACAGATCAACGGCGCCTCCAAGCAAGACCGGGACATCAAGCTGGTCTGGTCAAAGGCTGACACCTCTGATCTCTCCTGGGAAAACCCCAGTCTGTTTGGCCGCGCGCTCTTCTACGAACTTGGCCGGTCGGATATCCCACAACCAAGCGCAGTAGCCGAATTACCTGAACCGTCACCAACCCCGGGGCCGGAAGTGATTCCGCCGCTGGTAAGCGTCAACCAGGTCGGTTATTTCGTGGATGGCAAAAAGATCGCTTTGGTTGCATCCGAGTCCACCGAACCCATAACCTGGGCCTTGAAAAATCCCGCGGGAGAAGAAGTGCTAAGCGGTCTGACGACTTTCAAAGGAGAAGATGCAATCTCTGGCGACAGCCTGCACGAGATCGATTTTTCCTTCTATACGGATCCTGGCGAGGGGTACACCCTGGAAGCTGCAGGAATTAATAGCGTACCTTTCAAGATTTCTGATGAAATTTACACTCAACTGAAACACGATGCCCTGACCTATTTCTACCTGAACCGCACCGGCATTGAAATCGAGGAAAAATACGCCGGCAAGGAGTGGGCACGTCCGGCAGGACACGTTACCGATGCCAATGTAACCTGTTATAAGGGCAAAGATGCTGACGGCAACGATTGGCTGGGCTGTGACTATACGCTGAATGCCGCTGGCGGCTGGTACGACGCCGGCGATTTTGGCAAGTATGTGGTCAATGGTGGCATTACCGTCTGGACCTTGCTAAATCTTTACGAGCAGGGCTGGGAAGGTTTCCCTGACGGTTCACAAATGATCCCTGAACAGGATAACGGCATTTCCGACCTGTTAGACGAAGCCCGTTGGGAAATGGAATTTCTGCTGTCAATGCAGGTGCCGGAGGGGCAGCCCAAAGCCGGTATGGTGCATCACAAACTCCACGATGAATCCTGGGCTGGTTTGCCCATGGTGCCGCCCACCGAAGTTGATAATGATAACGCCCACGAAAAAGCAGGGGTGGGTCGCTACCTCTTCCCGCCAAGTACAACAGCCACTCTCAACCTGGCCGCCACCGCCGCGCAATGCGCGCGCATCTGGACTGATCTTGACAAGCCCTTTGCAGAGCGCTGTCTGAACGCAGCTGAAACTGCCTGGCAAGCCGCGCTGGAGAACCCCGGCATCTATGCCAGCAACACCCCTGGCGCGGGAGGTGGAAATTATGATGATAAAAACGTCAGTGATGAGTTTTATTGGGCGGCAGCAGAGCTTTTCATCACTACCGGTAAAGAGGAATACAAGGAATATTTGCTCAACTCAAAAGATTTCGCTGATGTGGATGCCTTTGATTGGGGGCATGTCGCCCCGCTGGGTACCATCTCCCTGCTGACACACCAAACCTCGCTTTCGACTGAACAAAAATCCGCCCTGCAGCAGGCCATCATTGCTTACGCTGATGAGCTAATCAAGGCGCAGGAAAAAGATGGTTATCGGGTACTGATTGACGAGGATTATCCCTGGGGCTCGAACGCTCTCATCATGAACAACATGATGCTGGTGAGCATGGCCTACAATCTCAGCGGCGAACAGCGTTATCTTGATAGTGTCCGCCTGAGCATGGATTACATTCTGGGTAGAAACGCTTTGAACAAGAGCTTTGTCGCGGGTTACGGCACTTATCCGATGCTGCATCCCCATCACCGCTTCTGGGCTAATGACCCGTCACGCGGTTTCCCCCCGCCCCCTCCTGGCGCGCTATCAGGTGGACCCAACTTCAACCCAGCCGATCCGCCCTCGGACGCGGCTGACCTGATGAGCCAACCGCCTTCCAAGCGTTATGTGGATGACGTTCAATCCTACACAACCAACGAGGTCGCCATCAACTGGAACGCGCCGCTGGTATGGGTCTCCGCTTTTCTGGATCAGGCCGGCAAGTCTGGGGAGTGAAACTCACCAGGACGTTATAGGCTAATCCACCGTAAGGGTTTTGCTCAGGTTGCGTGGAAAGTCAGGATCATAACCCCGTGCCACTGCCATGTAGTAAGAGAGCAGCTGCAGCGGTAGAACACTCAAAAGTGAGCTGACCTCTGGGGTTGCCGTTGGCAAGACGATCAGATCGCTGGCATTAGCTCGCAGACTGGCATCTTCCTGCCCAATGGCTATCGCCCTCCCCCCGCGGCAGGTGACCTCGTTGATACCGCTGACGATCACAGGCACATCTTGCGGATCCACAGTAAATAAAACCGGGAAGCCTTCAATAATAGCTGAGAGGGGTCCGTGTTTGAATTCGGTCGAGAGCATGCCCTCGCAGTGGCTGTAGGTGATCTCCTTGAGTTTGAGCGCGCCTTCCAAGGCCATGGAATAGGTGCTGCCGTAGCCCAAACTGTAGCTATCCTCCCAGGCATTCACTTCCGGGGTCAGGGCTTTCACCTGGGGAGTAGTCAGGGCGATGGTCTGCTCCATCAGCTCCGGGATAAGGTCCAGTTCACTTGTGTCACGCCCAGCCAGGCGATAGGCCAGGTAGAGGAAAGTAACCACCTGGTTGGTAAAGGTCTTGGTAGCCGGCACGCTGATTTCATAGCCGCAGCAGAGCGGCAGCGAGCAGACCGAAGCTTTGGTCAGGGTGGAACCAATCACGTTTGCCAGACCAAAACACTGCATACCCTGCTTTTCGGCAGCATAAAGCGCGTTCAACACATCCTTGGTTTCACCAGACTGGCTAACAAAAAGTCCTACGTCTTCCGGGCCAACAGTCGTCAGATATTGCGGGATGAATTGCGGCGCCAGCACAGGGATTACCGCACGACCAGCCAAACGGGCAAAGTACACCGCCCCGGCCAGGCAAGCGTGGTAACTGGTGCCGCAGCCAATGAAGTATAAATTACGGGCCTCCTTCATTTTGTCCAGGACAAGCTGCACATCTGCACTGCCAGCCAGCATGTGCAGCACCTCGCGTGCCACTTGCGGCTGCTCGTGAATCTCTTTGAGCATAAAATGGTCATAACCATCCTTTTGAACAGAACTCATTGTTTCAGTGATCTGTTCAGGGGCGCGTTCGATCAGGCTGCCATCCACTACGGAGCGCAACTCCACGTGATCTGCCCAGAGGGTGATGATCTCACCATCCTGAATGCGGATGATGGTACGTGTCAGCGGCAGAATGGATGGCAAGTCCGATGAAACGCAGGTAAAGCCTTCACCGATTCCCACTACCAGGCCAGATCCCTTTTTGATAGCGTAGAGTTTGTCATCGTTGATCTGGCCAATGACGTAAGCATAATCACCTTGCAGATCGTCGTTAGCACGGCGGATAGCCTCAATAAAATCCAGGCCGCGGTGAATGTAACGTTCAACTGCATGGACACAAGATTCGCCATCATTCTCTGAACGCACCACCAGGCCTTCTTCCATGAACATCCGACGCAGTTCCACGTTGTTGACCACATTGCCATTGTGAGCTCCAACCAGGTCTCCGTCCGAATCGAGATGGGGCTGCGAGTTCGCCTGCGAAGGCGCGCCAAAGGTAGCCCAGCGCAGCTGGGTGATCCCGCGTGTGCCGCTCATTTCAGCCAGATTGTATTTAGCCGCCACTTCATCCACCCGCCCGGTGTCTTTGCGCAGGTCGATCTTTGCGCCGCTGATGGTGGCCACGCCGACGGAATCGTAGCCGCGATAGGTAAGCCTTCTTGCCGCTTCAATCAGAATGGGTCCAAGAACCTGTTCGTTTTCTGTAACAATGCCAAATATGCCGCACATAGGTATCCTTTTAGTAATGAAATGAAACTGGGGAAATTATAACTGGAAGTAAAGAGCTGTGAAGTCACTTACACAAGCTCAGGAATAGGGGCTGATTTTGTTGCTGATGAAAGTCGCAATTTTCTCCAAACTGAGTTTTGTTTCCGGAAGGATCGGGATGATTTGAAAGACGTGAAACATTCCCTGCCAGCAATCAAGTGAGACCTCTACATTTGCCTGGCGGGCTTTTTCGCAAAATTGCTGAATCTCTTCCAGTAAAATTTCATTGGTGCCTACCTGAATTAACAGTGGCGGCAGACCCCGAAGATCGGCGAAACTGGGCGAAACAAGCGGATTGGTGGCATCGCCCTCTCCAACATAATAGCGTGCATAAAGGCTTAGCAAGGCGGGGTTCAGAAAAGGATCTTTGTTATTATTACTTTTCTCCCCGGTATGAGACAGGTTTAGCCAGGGAGAGAGGCACACTGCGCAGGCGGGCAGTGGCAAGCCGTCATACCGGAGTGAAATCAGCATCGCAATCGCCAGACCACCCCCGGCAGAATCTCCAGCAATCACAATACTGGATGGGTCGTAACCCTGGGAAATTAAGCATTGATAAGCAGCTAAAGCGTCTTGCAGTGCCGCCGGAAAGGGGTGTTCGGGAGCAAGGTGGTAATCAATTGCCAATACCTTCATTTGACAGGCAATTGCCAGTCTGGCGAGAAACTCGCGGTGGACGTTTACGGAACCTAGCGCATAAGCTCCCCCATGCAGGTAAAGGATTATGCCAGGCTTTGAATGCGCCACGTCAAATAATGCCGCTCTAACTCCATTGACGCTCAGGTCACTAAGGCTGACATCTTTGGCAATCTTAAAGACCCGGGAATATTTTTCCAGCCGTGAGCGCTGTTCTGTCAACGATCCTTTTGCCCAGCTGAATGCCCGAAGCTGTAGAAAATTATGGGCAATGATTGCCATAAGACTCGGCATCCCGTGCCCTTAAGCCTTTTCTGCTAACAATCGCTCCAAGTCACCGACTACTTCCAGGCCGGCGTGTTCACCTGTGCCCTCAAAAATCAGATCGCCTTGCAGAGTTTCAAGCCTGACATCGATGGAAGCGCTCAGCGTTTCCATCACCCGCGTGCCCATATCCTCAGGGGTGGGGCCGAGCAGCAGTCCACCTTGAGCACGCCAGGCTTTCAGACTCAGGCGGTGCCTGCGGTTGCGTAAGACCCAGGCAACATGGTCATCAAAAATTTCGAGCGATTCGATTTTACTGTTCAGATAGGTGGTAAATCGGTAAAGTTTGCCCTCCAGCCAAAAACCGACAATGAAACCTTTGAAGCTGTTGCCAAGCCAGGGAATGATCGCAACTGAACCCGTGATGCAGGCGGAAACGCCCTTGAAATGATTACTTTGAAACCAAACCCAGGCCGCAGGGAAGCTTTTTCCCCAATCTTTTTCAATGTATCCGCGACCGCCGCTAAAATCCATCTCCTTTCCATTGAGGGAAAGCTTGCCCTGCAGGGAATGGTCAAAACTCAACACGCCGTGGTAGCATTCCATTTTTGGCACCCAGGCAAACCAGCCCATCACGCCTGGATAAAAGAAGGTCACCGGCCAGGGGTTTAACTTGCCAAAGCTAACCTCGCCGGATAATTGCCCCTCAGCTTGATTGATATTCACTGCCAGGTGGGATGAATCAAATTGATTTTCCCCAATTGCCAAGCGGAATTCGGGAAAATCCGCCTGAAACTGTTCGAACGGGAAGGTGAAGTATTATGTTTTGCCGTCTGAGCCATCGATGACCTGTACAAATGCGTGCTGATCTTTGCCCAGAATCACTCCCGGGATGATCGCGATTTTATGTTTTTCATCAGCGCTGACCATTTTGAAGTACCAGCCTTCAAAAAAAGGCGGCTTCTGATCAGTGCCATGATAGGTGCTGGGGTTGAGAATGGCGCGAATTTGCATTTCAGATTCTCCTAATTCATTTTTTTGGATTTCTGTTTTTTCGTCTGGCAGAAATCACTACGCGGGATAAAACGTATTCGTTTTTGAACTCAAGCGATGTGCTTTACATCTGCTTTTCCAAATTGTAATAAGCAAATCCGCGACAATTTTTCCGGTTCAGGATGGTTGAAATTATAACCGCAAGTGTTCTGATCCGGGTTGCCAAGGGGATGCATATATGTGGAGATAATCTTTGACCGTGTTGGCTAATCACAAAGAAGCTGTTTTTGTCATTAATCTATACAGGCTTTAGGTTTAATTTGTTAAAATTGTATAATGAGAGGGAATCTAGCGTTCAAGGAGAAAGAACGTGCCAGATTACTTGCTTGCAACCAAAGTTCATGTTCCTCCCCTTCATGGCAACCTGGTCAACCGAGACAATTTAGTCTCCCGGCTAAGTGATGGGATAGTCCGAGGCTGTCGCCTGACTCTCATTTCTGCCCCAGCCGGGTATGGAAAAAGCACCTTGCTCAGCGAGTGGCAAGCCCAGGCGGACATTCCGGTTGCCTGGCTTTCCCTGGAGAAAGGCGACAACACACCAGCACGCTTTTGGCCTTACTTTGTTGCGGCTTTGAATACCCTTCCACAGCTTCAGCAAGCCAACATTGGCAGCGCCATCCTCCAGGCCTCACGATCTCTTCAACCCGGATCAATGGATGTTCAGATTACGGAACTGCTCAATCAGTTGTCTGCCCTCGAAGAACGGGTATGCCTGGTTCTGGATGACCTGCACAACCTTACAGACAAACAGATCCACCAGGATTTAATTTTCCTGATTGATCATCTACCGAATGATTCGCACAGCCTGCACTTGCTGATAACCAGCAGAACAGATCCTCCCTGGCCATTAGCGCGATGGAGGGTACGCGGCGAGTTGAACGAGCTGAGGGCGATGGATTTGCGCTTTGGATACGATGATACCGGGAAGTTTTTACAGGAGACTTTGGAGTTCAAATTATCACCACAAGAAATCGTAGCGCTTCAAGTCCGAACCGAGGGGTGGATTGCAAGTTTGCAATTGGCTGCCATCTCGATGCAAGCCAGATTAAAAGCGCAAGGACCGGAAGGTGTAACTTCGTTCATCAAAACCTTTTCGGGTTCGAATCGCTTCATCCTGGATTACCTGTTGGATGAAGTTATCAGCCAGCAATCCGAGGAGGTTCGCAAGTTTATGTATGAAACCTCCATCCTGGATCAGTTAAGCGCTCCGCTGTGCGATGCTGTTATCGATAAGCCGGGCAGTCAGGTCTTTCTGGACCAATTGGAACGCGCCAATCTGTTTTTAATCCCGTTGGATGAGGAACAGCGCTGGTATCGCTATCACTTTCTTTTTGCAGAGTTTTTACGTAAGCAAACAAAGCAACTCTGGCCTGAGCGCGTCCCCCAACTGCACAAACGTGCCAGCTCCTGGTATGCCGGGAATAACATGCCCTCTGAAGCGATTCACCACGCCCTGGCTGCCGGAGACATCGACCGCGTTCATGAAGCCGTTGCTGGAAATGCCCTGGCAATGGTTGAAAATGCGGAACTGTTTGATGTGCTCAGGCGATTCACAGAACTTCCATGTGATCAGGTTTCATCCAATCCCTGGCTTTGCATGGCCTATGCCTGGTCAAAAGCCTATGCTGACCCGTCAGCAGGCATGGAAGAACTTTTGCAGCAGGCTGAACAAGTCGTAGTAAGTGTGGATAAACCTTCCGAAAAGAGACACCTGACCAGCCACCTTGAAGCGATAAAGGCTTATCTTGCCTGGATGCAAGGAAAGGCAGAGCTGGCTTTAGATTTTGCACAGCAAGCGATGGAGACTTTACCGGAGCAGGATTGGGCAGCCCGCTCCCATTTGCTGAATATCAAGGGCCTGGCTCTGCAATATCGAGGTGACTTTCTTGAAGCCACTCAATCGTTTGAAGCAGCGCTGGCTGCCGGGCAAAAGGTTGGCAGAATCCACGAAATCCTCTACACAAGCGCCAATCTGGCTTATGTCCACCTCCTACAAAGCCAACTGCACCAAGCCTTCTCTCTTTGCCAGACCGCGGTGAGCAAGCTTGAAGAAAGCGGTCAGTCTTCACAGAGGTTCCCTGTTCTAGCCCACGCCTATGCCGCCCGGAGTACCATTCTGCTCGAGTGGAACGAACTGGAATCAGCTGTGAGCTCTGCAAGGCAAGCGGTTGCTCTGGCAGAGCTGTGGAGGCAAGCCGATGCGCTGCACTTTGCCCTGACCTCCCTTTCCGAAGCCCTGGGCGCTGCCGGAGAGTTCGAAGAGGCTTTTGCAGTCAATCAGCGGGCGATGCAAGCAACAGGTTCGATTTCTACCTGGTATGCTCAAATTTCAGCAGAGAATGAAATCATGCTTCTCCTGGCAAAAGGAGAGGTGCTTGAGGCTGCAAAAAAATTCGAAGAGAATTTTCCTGCCTTGGAGGCGGACAGAAGCAACAGACAGTTGTTTATGGAAGTTACGCTGTTCTATCAACAGAAGCGTTATCGGGATGTGATCCAGATCATCGAAAGTAAACTTGATGAACTCCATCAAAAAGGCTGGAGCCTGCTCTGGATAAGATTGCAGCCCATCTATGCCCTTTCCTTACAGGCTCTGGGTCAGGCAGAGGATGCCTTGGAGGTTCTGGGACAATGCCTGGCAGCGGCCGAACCGGAAGGATTTATCCGCATGTTTGTAGAAAGAGGTGCTCCAATGGCAGCGCTGCTGAAGAGCGCCAGGGAAAGGGGATTGAACATCGAGTACACCACCAAACTTCTGGCGTCTTTGAATCTTCCGGAAGAGGCTCTAAATCCCACAAGAACAGGTGGTGCTACCCTGGTCGAGCCATTGAGCGAACGAGAAATGGAAGTAATAAGGCTTCTGAACTCACACCTGTCTGTTCCAGAAATCGCCAACCAGATGCTGATCGCGCCATCCACGCTTCGCACCCATACCCGCAACATCTATCAAAAACTGAATGTGCATGGGAGGCTTGAAGCCCTCCAAAAAGCCCGGGATCTTGGCTTGCTCTGAGAACCAAACCTTGCAATAAATCTTTCCTCGCCACTTGGCGGGGATTTTTTGTCAGTTTGCAGGCCAAATCATCAAATCTGAGAATACCAAATCATCAACTTTGAGGATGACAAATCATCAACTCAACACGGATACTATGCATAGATCAAAAAGGAGAAAAGCCATGACAAGCAGACAAGTTTATGAATCACCATCCTTCTACCAAATTGAGGTCAAAGGGACTCTCGATGAAAGCTGGTCTGACTGGTTTGACGGGTTCACCCTCACCCAGCAAGATGGCAAGACCCTTTTGGCAGGGCAGGTGATCGATCAGGCCGCTTTACTCGGCATCCTGGCAAAGATCAATGACCTGGGCTTGGTGATCCTTTCTGTCATGGAGCGAAATCCTGCAATGCTTTTAGATCAACAAGGAGTTTGAAATGTTACTTACCAATAAAATCAATATCTGCTTCTGCTTCAGAAACCCACTCGCTGCTCGTAAGACCAATGCCCCCAGCGTATCAAAAGTTCAGAAGCTTGACGACACGAATTTGGACGAGTTTGACAAAAGAATCAGCATCGCAAAGAGTGAAGATTTCTACAAAGCTCACTCAGTCAATCTGGTCAATCCTTTCAACCAACTGAACAGATAAATCAACCCGATCAAAACAGAGAGCCAGGGAACTACTAAGAAATAGGAATTCCCAGGCTCTGTTGATACATGAGTTTATAAGAAAAATCAACCACGTTCACCACAAGGCAAATAAATCGATTATTAATGCAAGCTTATAGGGAGGATCGAGATGCCTTACTTATAAAATGTTGCCCTTCCGGAAGGATTTTCTTTATTTGTCTTTTCACGTTCACATCAGAAAAGATTGCGAACCTCCAATAGAATTGAGCGGCTCAGTTAGCAGATCAAACGCCGAACCAGATTAGTACTAATCTTCCCCAACGAGGAAGCTTGCCTGCGGCTTGTCCAGGCAGTGTTGATGGAGTCTAATGAGGGTCGGGAATATGGCAGGATCTATTTGAATATGGAGATTAAATAGACTACCAATAATCGAAAGGGTCCGCAACTAATTAAAAGTCAAACTGATACGTAATCTTGTGCCACTTTAAAATTGACAAAATCTGTTTTAAATACAATAATTTATAGTATAATATTTTATTAATCCCCTTGTTCATTCGTTCGGATCAATGACAAAGAATGTCCCTTTAACTTTTTGATCGTATTTATCAAGCTATCATCTGTTCCTCAGATAAAAATTTGGATTTTCTGCAGTACTCTTCTAATTTGAATTAATTGCCATAAAAAAAATCAAAGATCATTGTGATAGGAGAAGAAAAATGAAGAATTTCAAAGGATTGATAGTTGTTGTTGCCGTTCTCTTACTGTCAGCTTGCGCTCCAGCTGAAGTAACCACAACGGCACCCGCAGATGCTGTGGATGCTAATATTCCAGCAGTATGTTCTACGGATCGATTCGGTTGTGCCAAGATCGAGCCTGGTCAAACGATCAAGATCGGCATGGGTTCTCCGATGACCGGCGGTGATGCCTCGTTTGGTATCGACGCCGAACAATCTGGCAAGATTGCTGTTGCCGATGCAGAACCTCTAAAGGGGTTTTCGTTTGAATTGGTTGCTGAGGATGATCAGGGTGCCGCCGAAGGCGGAGCCGCAGTTGCGAACAAGTTTGTCGCGGATCAAACTTTGGTAGGCGTTGCCGGGCATCTTTTCTCAGGCGCGACCGCGGCTGCCATGCCAATCTATGAAGAAAAAGGCATTCCCATGCTTTCCCCTTCAGCCACCAATCCCACTTTGACCCAAAAAGGTTCGGCTGTATTTAATCGCGTGCCCTTCACAGATGCTGATCAGGGAAAAGCGGCAGCCACGTTCATTTACGAAGAACTTGGTTTCCGAAAGATCGCTGTCATGCATGACGGTGAGGATTATGGCAAGGGTTTGGCTGAGATTGTAAAGCAAGAATTCGAAGCCCTTGGTGGAGAAGTAGTTGAATTTGTGGGTATCACTTCGAAAGAAGCTGACTATACCCCCGTGCTGACTACGATTGCCGCTAAGTCACCCGAATTGATCTATTTCGGCGGTTACACCCAGGATGCTGGTGTTTTGGCAAACCAGATGAAGACCACTGGTCTCGAGAACGCAGTCTTCTTCGGATGCGATGGCACCTTTGGCACCGATTTCCTGAACCGGGCTGGCGAGAATGCGGAAGGTTCCTACCATGCCACGCCTCGAACGCCACCCCAGACCCCCGAGAAGACAGCATTTGATGAAGCTTACAAGGCTGCTTACGGGGTTGGTCCAGGCGAACTTTCACCATTCACCTGGAACAGCTATGACTGCACCACCGCTATCATAGAAAAAGTCGGTGATGTGGCAGTGCTCGGCGAAGATGGCGCGCTTTACATTCCCCGTGGTGCTCTGGTTGACGCGGTGCGTGGTTTGGACAACTGGACTGGTATCAGTGGTACTTACACCTGTGCTCCAGTCGGAGATTGTAACGTTCAAGGTCCGCAGTTCCACATAGTGGAAAACGGTGCCTTTGTTCCGGTTAACTAAGTCTGATCAACAATCGATAAATACAGGGAAGGAATTCCCTTCCCTGTATATTGATTTTTAACATACTCCGCTGAGGAGCACATCATGGAAAATGAAATTCGACCTCTGCGACGTTATAAGCGCAGCAATCTCTCTAAAATTGTTAGATGGATATTTGGAATTATCGTTCTTTCTTACATCATATGGCGCTTATACACTGTTTTCATTGTTCAAAATGAATATAGCCCGGATATATGGGTGCGCTTATTAATCTCGGGTTTGGTCATTGGAGGCGTTTATTCTCTGATTGCCATTGGCTACACATTGGTTTATGGAATTCTGAGAATGATCAACTTTGCTCACGGCGAAGTGATGATGATTGGCACATTTGCAGGTTACTTCGTTTTTGAAGCTACAAATGCCATAAAAGTCACATCATCAAGCGGAGAAGTTACCAGCCTGTCCAATGCCCAGCCTGTACTTGCCGTTATCCTTGCTTTTATTGTAGGTATGGCGGTGGCATCAACTGCCGGTTTCCTGCTTGAAAAAATTGCCTATCGCCGCTTGCGTAAGGCTCCCAGATTGATCCCATTGATCAGCGCGATTGGTGCCTCCATCTTTTTGCAAAATCTTGCCCAACTCCTGTTCAGTCCTCTGGTCAGGGATTATAAAAACCCTGGGTTAATTGCCCGAGGTCAAGGTTGGGCCATCACTGTAGCAGGTGCGCCTCTGACCATTCCCTATACCGGAGTTCTCACCTTCAGTTTGTCCATTATCCTGATGTTTGCTTTATACACCATGGTGAGAAAATCAAAGCTTGGCAAGGCCATGCGCGCGGTTGCGGCTGACAAACCAACCGCCGCGTTGATGGGTATTGATGTCAATGCTGTAATTAGTCAGACCTTCATTATCAGCGGAATGTTGGCCGGCGCGGCTGGGGTCATGTGGGGACTCCATAACGGTCTTGTCTATTATTACGTAGGCTTTCTGCCTGGCATCAAAGCCTTTACATCAGCAGTTTTGGGAGGTATCGGCAATATTCCCGGCGCGATGCTTGGCGGGATGCTGCTCGGATTAATCGAATCCCTTGGCCCAACTGCTTTGGGGATAAGTTATCAACTGAAGGATGTATTGGCATTTGTTATCCTGATCATCATTCTCGTATTCAGACCTTCCGGTATCTTGGGTGAAGTTCTCTCGGAGGAAAAGGTATGAACAGGAATCTTTTTAGTAGCAGCTTGAAAAAAGGACTCGCCTTCGGAATTGTTATGATTCTGCTTGTCCTAATTGATTTTGAGGCGATGTCAGCCACCATGCTCAGTAAGTTGCTTGGTGTGAATGTAATCCGAGGTGCTTTGCCGCAAGTGCGATTTATGGTTATATTTCTGGTTCTTTACGGCATGTTTGTGGGATGGCTTACGTCATCGAACGAAGAAAAACCAGCCAAAAAGTTGGTCCAAGCTCTCATTGCAGGGCTGAGTGTCGGTATTGTAGTTGGTTTGTTTGACCTTGTTTTGATCCAGCTGATAAACACCGGCACTGATGTCCGCACTTACCTGGCTGCACTTGGACCAGACAGTATCAAACTCTTTATATTGGAAAAAGGAGCCTTGAGCCCATTGCTACACCTGGGACTGTTTACCAGTGCCAGCCTGCTAGGGAGTGCATTGAAGATCCTTCTAAAATCCAAACCTGTTTCTGGATTCTTTAAGAGTATATCGACCGGCTACCGTAGTTTGCAAGTAAAGGCTCAGAAGCATACACCGGATTGGGTCAAAAAGTACGGAAAATACTTGCTTTTCTTGCTGATTGGACTTTCGGCATTTTTCCTGCCTCGCATTTGGGGCTCATACAATAACTACGTTGTAGGCCTGGTCGGTTTATATGTCATCCTGGGTATTGGGTTAAATATCATCGTAGGTCTTTCGGGTCAATTGATGCTCGGGTTTGCGGCGTTCTTTGCCATGGGGGCTTACAGCGTGGCTTTACTAAACGCACCTTTCCCGCATGGAATCATGCTGGGATTTTGGCCGTCTCTGCTAATTGGGGTTCTCATGGCAGTGCTGGCAGCAGTATTACTGGGTCTGCCAGTCATGGGTATGCGTGGCGACTATCTCGCGATCGTGACACTCGGATTTGGAGAAATTATTCGCATCCTCTTGAAAAGTGACCTACTAACCGCTTTTACCGGAGGTCCGCGGGGGATCCAGGATATCAAAGGACCCACTTTGTTTGGACAGCCGTTTTCCAGTGATGTCGACTACACCTACATTATTTTGGTATTCATGATTCTGGCCATTTTCCTCTACAAACGGCTTGAACGTTCCAGAACCGGACGGGCGTGGTTGGCCATCAAAGAGGATACCAAAGTTGCACAAGCGACCGGAATCAATATTCAGAATAATAAACTTCTGGCACTGTGTCTCGGGGCAGCATTTGCCGGTTTGGCAGGCGGAATTTTCGCAGCCCGCAACCAGTTTACCGGTCCAAACGACCATCAGTTGATGGTTTCGATGAATATCCTGAGCATCCTGATTGTTGGGGGCATGAACAGCATTCCAGGAATTATCCTCGGCGCATTTACCCTCAAAGGACTACCTGAGATTCTACGTGAGATTGAGAACTACCGTTTGTTGGTTTTCGGAGGATTGCTTGTACTCATGATGCTTTCACGTCCTGAAGGATTGTGGCCTTCCACTCGTCCAGACATTGAGAAAGATGAAGGCAATAAGCTTAAAGGGGACACTGCGCCTGGAAAAGGAGGTCCCATTGACTGACCCAATCATCCAAGTAAAGAACGTCAGTAAGTTCTTCGGAGGTTTGACCGCGGTCAATCAGGTCGACCTTGAAGTGCCCGCAAAGTACATCTACAGCATCATTGGTCCAAATGGAGCAGGCAAGACAACCCTGTTCAACTGTATTTCAGGTTTTTATTTCCCTGAAAAAGGTGAGATCTTGTTTCATGGTGATCCTATCCAAGGTCTCTCGACCAATCTGGTAGCCTGGTTGGGGATCTCGCGCACCTATCAAAATATCCGTCTTTTCAGCAATCTAACTGCGGTTGAGAACATTTTGATTGGTCTGCACCCCAATTTGAAAACTAACTGGTTTGAAGCCATAGTCCATACCAAGCGCTTCCAGAAGGAAGAAGGCGGATCAATCAAAGAGGCTCTGCGCCTGTTGGATTACGTCGGTTTAAAAGGTTATGGCGATTTTCTTGCCAAGAACTTGCCATACGGTCTCCAGCGAAGGTTGGAGATTGGGCGGGCTTTGGCAAACCAGCCGAAACTGCTCTTATTAGATGAACCGACCGCTGGCATGAACATGAACGAAACTGCCGAAGCTACCCAATTCATCAAGCGCTTACGGGATGAGTTGGGAATTACGATCATCCTGATCGAACATGATATGAAGGTCGTGATGGGTATCTCGGACCGGATCAGCGTGTTGGATTATGGCACCAAAATCGCTGAAGGCAACGCGGCTGAGATTCAGGCCAATCCCAAAGTTATTGAAGCTTACCTGGGTCCTGGTGGAGTAGCTCTTTCTGAAAAATACAAAAAACAAAGGCTATCTTATGCTCAAAGTCACTGATCTTAATGTCCATTATGGCGCGATACACGCTTTGCAAGGCGTTAGTTTATACTTACAGGAAGGTGAGATCGTCACGCTGATCGGAGCGAATGGGGCGGGTAAATCGACCTTGCTTAACACCATTTCCGGGTTGCTGCCCGCTGTTAAAGGGAAGGTGGAATACCTGGACGAAGATATTACCAATCTCGAGCCACAAAAAATTGTGCGCAAGGGCATTGTGCAAGTGCCCGAGGGCCGTAAGATCTTTGCCGCCATGAGCGTGATGGAAAACCTTGAAATGGGCGCGTTCTCCGTCACGGATAAAAAGCTAATAGCCGATAAAGTTGAAGAAATGTTTGCCAAATTCCCCATCCTGGGCAAACGTTCCAAACAACTGGGTGGCACACTTTCGGGTGGTGAACAGCAGATGCTGGCGATTGCCCGTGGTTTGATGGCTAGCCCCAAGCTCATCCTGTTGGATGAACCTTCCATGGGTCTGTCACCTGTTTTGGTTGAGCAGATTTTCGACACCATCCAGACCATTAATCAATCGGGTACTAGCGTCCTCCTGGTTGAACAGAACGCCCAAATGGCGCTTGTGATCGCTCACCGAGCCTATGTTCTGGAAACTGGCAAGATTGTGCTGGAGGGAGACGCCCAGGAAGTGTTGCAAGACCCCATGGTCATCGAAGCCTATCTGGGGGTCACTCAGTAGCAAAGACCGGACAAGGTATTAGCCAGGGGAAATTACAGGCCTAATTTCAGAAACAGGTTAAAACTGATCGCTTTAATCCTTGTTTGCTTCCTGGTACTGCTGGAACCCTGCCTGGCTGCTAAAGAAGCGGCTCTACTCCTCTTGGTGCAGATAACACAAGAAAGATGACGCTCGCGCCATCCACACTTGGCACCCATATTCGCAACATTTATCCAAGCTGAATGTGCATGGGAGGCTTGAAGCCCTCCAAAAAGCCCGGGATTGTGGTTTGCTCTGAGAAGCAAACCTTGCAATAAATCTTTCCTCGCCAGCCGGCGGGGAATTTTTTTGTCGATTTGAAGGCCAAATCATCAAATCTGAGCATGCCTAATCATCAACTTTGAGGATGACAAATCATCAACTCGACACGCATACTATGCATAGATCAAAAAAGGAGTTTCCAATGTTAGTCACCAATAGAATCAATATTTTCTCTTTCATTTTTAGAAAGCCACGCGCTGCAAGAAACGTAAAAGCCAACAGCGTATCAAAAGTTCAGAAGCTTGACGACACAAATTTGGACGAATTGGACAAGAGGATCAGCATTGCAAAGAGCGAAGACTTCTACAAAGCCCATTCCGTCAGCGTGATCAACCCCTTCAACCAACTGAACAGATAAACCAAACGCAAGCAACCCAGGAGCCCGGGATGTAGCAAGCAAAAGCCCTTCCCAGGCTCGTCTGGTATATAATTTTCGAAGAAGAATTTACCATGTTCGACATACAACAAATCAATCGGTACTTAATGCAATCTTATTAGGAGGATAGAGATGCCTTACCTTTCGGAAAAAGAAAACCTTGAGATCGACTGGAATTACGCTTATTCAAGAAGAGTGTTATGCAATTATATGAATATCGAATATGTTAAAGAGGAGATTGAAAGAGGTATCTTCAAACCCAACAGGTTCCCATCAATACTCATTTTCTCGACGATTGATAATCACCCTGGCTATCCTGGTTACCCAACTTACCTTGAAAGATATATTAATGGGAAAATATCGGATAACGAATTTTTATACTCGTCGAATAACCAATCCTTAGATCCGGATATCACCCAACACCAAATTATGAAAAAAGAACTTCTGTTGTTTGTTCGAAAAGACGATACTACAGATTTTTACTACTTCGGACGATGCAATTATTCACATGAATACAATTTACCAAATTACCCGTATCCACTTTATTGTCTTGAATTGATGGACACAAGATTCTCGGATGTGAGAGATATCGAGATTCCTGACTTATCTAGTTGACCAGTACCCACAAACCAGGGTAAACCCCTTAAAATCAAAACGACCTTTCGGTCGTTTTTTAGTAGCGGGGAGCCGATTCGAACGACTGACCTCCGGGTTATGAGGGTGGAACCTGAAATCGTTACCTTTGTCCTCCGGTCTCGTCCTTTTTACGAACATTGCGTACGATGGTTCCGATGAGCCA
>Ga0123326_1001730_pt1 | contig 18271 bp, 6 predicted proteins | sample BioC13SIPDNA_FD_89739 | JGI IMG/M metagenome (GOLD analysis project Ga0123326, IMG submission 89739) | Anaerobic biogas reactor microbial communites from Washington, USA - Biogas_R1_A C13 SIP DNA | ecosystem: Engineered > Bioreactor > Anaerobic > Unclassified | place: Washington, USA | collected...
CGCAATGTTTATGACGCTATTGTCCAGATCCACGTCCATGCGACGGAGAGACACGATCTCCCCGAAACGCAATCCGCATCTCAATGATAAGAGGGCCATGTCGTGGACCGTGACCGACCTTTCCTTCAGTTTCGCGAGGAGGAGGGCAGCTTCCTCGGGGGATAGGTATCGTTCCCGCCGGTTCTGCAGGGTAGGGAGCTTGACCCTTTTGATAGGGTTCTCACCGTGCCAGAGGTTCCAGGTGATTGCCTTGTTCCACATCATGCGTATGAGGACCAGGACATGCTTCACCGTGGCATCTGAGAGGCCCTTCCCGTAAAGGTCGCTCTTGAGTTCTTCCAGTGCCATTGGGGTGAGATCGTCCAGGCGTTTCCTTCCGATGCTGTCCTTGAGGTGCTTATTGTACCTATTGGTGTCGTCATAACCTTCACGCGCCTTGTTCTTGGCTGCCCACGCGAGGTATTTATCTGCCACTGCAGAGAACCTGGGAGCTTTCTTTCTTATATCGAGCTCTCGTCCGTGCCGCCTCTCCCGGATCCTTTCGATCCGGATCTGGTAAGCGAGCTCGGCGGTATACTTCTCGGACTGCTTCCCGACCTTCTCGAATACCTTCTTGCCGCCGGCATAATAGGTGATATAATATGACCGATCACCGGACTTCATGGTCCTGGTGAACACCCCTTGATACTTTGTCTTTTCGTATCCTTCTGGCATATAATTTTTACCCGTATTACCCCCGTGTAGTCAAAAACAGCATGACGTGCGGTAAATTGGATTTTGCACAGAAACGCTGTAAACACTATATTTTATGCGGTGATACGAAGTCAAGACAAATGAGGGAAAACAGCGGAAAAGGGGTCAAAAAGGACTTCTAATCCGTAGGTCGCACGTTCGAGTCGTGCCAGGCGCGCTTTGTAATTTCACACAGTTGCACTACCCGAACATCTTCCCTATCCCCTCGATCGTGCAGTTTCTGTACAGTTCAGGTCTACATTGAGGGGGCTATCCGGGATATCGACTGTTCTTATCTCATGTGATGGCGCAAGGTGGGCATACCTTGGGGTCATGGCAAGGGTCTTGTGACCCGGAAGTTCCTTGTCCTGCCTCCCTGTGTCACATTCAGCCCAAGGTATGACTCACCTTCTGGATGGGTTTCCGGGGGGCAGGGCAGTTTTGTTACCATCTGTAACACATCCCCAGTGTCCCCGCATGCTGTGTGCTGTCTCCGGAGAAGCTGCCGTAATAGGCGAGGTGAAGGTACACGCTCTCCTTTGCCTGCCAGGTAAGGCCGAACCCCGCACCGAGGGAGTCCCTGTGGGGCCTGTCCCCCTTGACCGTGAAGGCTGATGCCGGGTAGCCGGCAAAGGAGGCATTAAGGGCATAGTCGTCGTTCATGAACTCGTGGTCCCATTTCACCCTGATCTCGGGGGTGACAGTGCCTGACGGCACCCTGTAGTCCTTCGTGAGCCTTAAGCCCAGGGAGCCGACAAGAGAGGAGGCATGGTCCGAATCCGCATCGAGGGCGAGCGCGCCTGCGTCTCTTTCCCGGAAGCTGTCCCGCATGAGGTATGTCCCCGTCAGGGATGCAAGGGGTATGATGTCGATGGGGGAAGTGATAATGCGGTAGCCCCCTTCGAGGTACCCTCCGAACGTCTGTCCCGCGTAATTCGCATTGGCCCTTCTCGTGAGGGCACCGAAGGTTATGTCCCTTTTCGTATCGTAGCGGTTATACCCGTATGCGGCTATCCCGCTTAAATAGAACGGGTCCGTCCGGTAGATGCCGTAGAGGGAGCCCTGGTAGCTCGATACGGTGGCGGAGTCGGAGAGGTCCTTCATGTCCGTCTTCGTGTAAGAATACCCCAGTGAGGCGCCAAGGAGGACGAACGGCGTTATCACCCTGTCGAACCCCGCGGTGAACCCTGCCATGTCGTAGTCGTAACGGGAGGATATGTCGTTGCCTCGCCTCTCTCCAAGGCTGCCATACCCCTGTGCCCAGAAACCCCACGCGGGGGTATTACCGCTTCTCGTTGCGTTCCCGAGGGCGGCTAGGAGGCTGTTCCCGGCATCCGATCCCGTATCGGCCCGCGAGGCGAGCATGAGAGGCTGACCGGCGAATGCTCCCCGCGGTCCACCCGAGATAAAACCTCCCATCCTTGCCGACATGACATTCAGGTATCCGTTGAAAGAGGACAACGCGGCGCCTGTAAGGGCGGTATGGACAAGGCCGCCCGTCTGGTCATAGGCGCCTCTGGCGCCCGAAGAGCTGAGACTGTTGAGGTTCGTGATGACCGTGCTCATATCCCCCGTCGCGGAGGGTGCGATCCCGTCGAGGCCCGATGCCACCGAATACTGATTAGAGGTGGCCGCCACGCTGGCATATCTCGTTGAGTTCCGGGTGAGAGTAAGATAAACATTCGCGGGATCATATCTCAACGATGGGATCAAGAAGGCGAGGTTGCTCGTAACGGAGCTGAAGGCGCCCACAACACTCCCCGCGGTGAGGATAGTGTAATCGGTACTCGTCGCATACGTTCCCGCTTCCGCGAGGACCGATACGGTACCGCCGTTTATCGTCGCCACTCCGGTGACAACGATCTTGTCGCTCTGCCCGGCGCTGTTCACCTCCACCTGGTATGTCCCGCCGTTGTGAGTGTAGTTGCCCGCGATGGTCAGCGTGCCTATCGAGTTGCCCGGCGCGAGGGTACCCGTGTTGATGATGTTTCCGGTAATGGTGCCGCTGCCCGAGAGGGTGCCGGAGGTGGTGATGTCGCCCGCGAAGCCGCCGTTGCCGGAAAAGGTGCCCGTATTGGTGAAGGTGCCCGTATTGGTGAAGGTACCGTTATTAATAAAGGTGCCCGGGTTGATGAATGTGCCCGCGTTGTTCAGCGTGCCGCCGGCGTTGTTGGTGATGGTGCCGGTGTTGGTCAGCGTGAAACCCGCGTTGTTGGTGATGGTGGCGCCGGTGTTGTTCGTCATCGTGCCGTTGTTCGTCATCGTGCCGTGATTGTCGAGCCCTGAATAGTTGTTCAACGTGCCCCCGGCGTTGATTGTCAGCGCGCCGCCGTTGCTCAGCGTGGAGTAGTTGCCCAGCGTGCCGTTGTTGGTGAGCGTGCCGTTGTTGGTCAGCACGGAGTAGTTGCCCAGCGTGCCGGTATTGGTGAGCGTACCGCCGCCATTGTTGACCAGGAAAGAGGTATTGCTCAGCGTACCGTTGTTGGTGAGCGTACTGTTATTGTTCAGTATGCCGCTGTTCGTGAGCAAGCCGTCATTGCCCAGCGCGCCGCTGTTCGTGAAGGTGCCCCCGGAGGTGTTCACCAGCCAGCCCCCGGCGTTGTTCACCAGCGTGCCGGAGTTGTCCAGCACGAAGTCGTTGGTCAGCACGGCGTAGTTCTGCAGCGTGCCCCCGGCGTAAAGGTTCACCGTCCCTTCGGTGGTCCCATCGAAGGAAAAGTCGCGGCGCAGTATGAACGTGCCGTTGTTATTCAAGGTGCCGCCCGTAAGATCGTAGGCGCTGCCAGCGGCGAGTTCCAGCGTACCGTTGTTGTTGAACGTGCCGTTGTTCGTGAAGGAGCCCCCGGAGTTGTTCACCAGCGTGCCGTCGTTCCCCTGGATATTGCCGGCCGCGTTGGTCAGCACGGCGTAGTTCTGCAGCGTGCCCCCGGCGTAAAGGTTCACCGTCCCCCCGGTGGTCCCATTGAAGGTGAAGTCGCGGCGCAGTATGAACGTGCCGTTGTTATTCAAGGTGCCGCCCGTAAAATCGTAGGCGCTGCCAGCGGCGAGTTCCAGCGTGCCGGTGTTGTTCAGCGTCCCCGTGTTGTTCAGCGTACCGCCGGTTTTGTTCACCAGCGTGCCATCATTGTCCAGGCTGCCCGCGTTGATCAATATCGAGGGATTGTTCAGCGTGGCGCCGCTCATGTTCTTCAGGACCCAGTTGTTTATAATTGTGCCGCCCGTCGGGAATCCCAGCGTGCCGTCACCTTTGTTGGTCAGCGTGCCGTAGTTTCTTATCGTGGAGAGAAGGAAGTTGGTAAGCGTACCGTCGTTGTACAGCGTACCGTTATTGTCCAGCCAGCCGCCGTTGTTGGTCAGCGTACCGGCGTTGGCCAGATAATTGAAGTTGGCTATCCCGCTGCTGATGCTGTTCAGGGTGGCTCCTGAGCAGTTGGCCATCCTGCCATAGTTGTTCAGCGTGCCGCTGCGCCAGCCCGCGGGTATGGTGCCGCCGTTGGTCAGCGTGCCGGAGAAGTTGACTATATCGCCATAGTTGTTCAGCGTCCCGGCGTTGGTCAGCGTGCCGGGTGAACTTATCTGTATGCTCCACCCGTTGGTGTAAGGGTCGGCAGTGTTCTCGCGGTCATCCGATATCGTCATGTTGGTTACGTTCAGCGGAGTGGGATCGAGTTCCGCGGCCCCCGCGGTACTTGCGCACGCGATCATTGCGGCGAAGAGCAGTATCACGATGTACAACCCTGCGATATCAAGGATTCGAGAGAAGATCATGCTGTGCTCCCCTGTAAATTAGAGCGGAATTGATCTCTACCTGACAGTATTACCGCGGCCCTGAGATGATAACCGGTTCCATCTCACTGATCAAAGGCCACACCCCATTGTCTGAAGGGAAGAAGATCTGTTGCTTTATGTGCGAGCCAAGATGCAGAACGTTATAGGAGCATGTTATACTTTTTTTGAAAAAGTGTCAAAGACAATATATGGGTCGTGACGGTGCCATTTCACTCACGTTCAAGACCGGTCCACAGTTATCCTGAGTTTACGCTCTTCATCATATCGACAGATTGCAGCAGTCTTCAAACCGGTTCTAATCCGTAGCTCGCACGTTCGAGTCCTGCCAGGCGCGCTTCTTCTATCCGCCGAGTTTCTCCTTCTGAACCTTTTCGTGGAGCCATACCTTGATGAGGGCGCCCCGGTCGACACCTATCCTGTCCCGGATCGCATCGATGTCCCGTACGAGAGACTCGGCAATATCAAGCGTTATGCGTACCTTTCTGCCGGGGTGACTTACCCTGGCTTTGGAAATGTCAATGAGGTCCGTGATGTCCTCTCCCGCATCGAATCTTTTGTCAAATTCATCGGCTGTTGCGGCCCGACTTTTCTTTTTCATAGATCTTCTTCTCCCTGGTTCTCGAACGGCGTACCGAAATAATACGTACAGCGTTATCCCTGATCGTGAATATTGCCGTCCAGAGTTTGTCGCCTATAGCGCCAATCTCAATCCACCTCTCTTCGATCGGATATGGCGCCTCGATCTCGACCCTGTTTTCGTCAAGCCAGATCCTTCGGGCGGTCTCAAAGTCGATCCCATGCTTGTCACGATTTGAGGCGTTTTTCTCTTCATCCCACTCGAATATCACACATACATTATACAGTAACTGTAGAGATATGCAACATATCCATTATCTACCACCTGTACTTTACCCCAAGTGAACCCCCGTACTCGGTGTGATCGCCGGACAGGATGGCGTCGTAGGAGAGGGAGAGGCCCATGCCCTTTTCGGTCTCCCAGGTGAGGGAAAGGCCGGTATTGGCGCTGTTCCTGTCAGGCCTGTCGTTCCTGACGGTGAAGGTGGAGACCGGGGAGCCCGAGAAGAACGCGTTGACGACGCAGTCATCGTTTGCGAACTCGTGGAGCCACAGCACCTTCACTTCAGGGGTTACGACGCCCGACGGCACCTTGTACTGTTTCCTCAATCTCACCCCCAGCGAACTCTGGAGGGAGGATGCGCGGTCGGCGTCGATGTCGAGATTCAGTGCTCCGGCCCCCGTCTCCCTGAAGCCGTCCCGCATGAGATACGTTCCCTCAATGGAGGCCACCGGGATGATGTCCAAGGGAGAGGTGACAATACGGCGGCCTGTCTCCAGGTATGCTCCGAAGGCATGACCGGAATAGGAGGCGCTTGCGGTCCTTGCTATCGCCCCGAAGGAGATGTCCCGGGACGTATCGTAGCGGTTGTACCCGTAGGCCACTATGCCTCCGACATACCACGGATCTTTTCTGTATGCCCCGTAGAGGGAGCCCTGGTATCCCGACACCCTGCCGGTATCGGAGAGGTCCTTCATCGTCGTCTTCGAGTGCGAGTAGCCCATGGACGCACCGACGAGGAGGGAGTCGCCCATCTTTCTGTCGAAGCCGGCGATGATCCCCGCTAGGTCGTAGTCGTACCTGGATGGTATATCGTTGCCCCGCCGGGTTCCGGTACTTCCGTATCCCCTGGTCCACAGACCCCAGCCGGGTTTCCTGCTGCTCTCTGTGTTGCCGAGGGCGGCAAAGAGAGCGCCGGCCGCATCGCTTGCCACAGAACTGCTCGCGGCAATGAGGGGGTGCCCCGCGTACATCCCCGGAGCCCCGCCCGTTACGAATCCTCCCATCCTGTCCGCTATGTTGTCCATATACCGACTGAAGGAGGAGAAGGTCGTCCCGGCAAGGGCGGTGTGGACAAGGCCTCCCATCCGGTCGTAGGCACCCCGGGCACCGGCAGCGGTGAGGCTGAGGAGGCTGTCGAAGACGGTGTCCATATCTCCCGTCGCGCCGGGCGGCACACGATCGAGGGCGGATGCGACGGCCCGCTGGTTCCGGGTGAGGGCCACATCGGTGAAGCTGGTGGAGTTGCGGGTGAGCAGGAGATAGACGTGGGTGGGGTCGTAGCTCAGGGAGGGCGTGAGGAAGGCAAGGTCGCTCGTGACGGAACCGAAGGTCCCCGCAACGCTGCCGGCGCTGAGGATGGTGTAGGTGGTGTTCATGTGGTAGACCCCCGATCGTGTCTGGAGGGAGACGGTGCCGCCGTTCAGGGTCGCCGTGCCCGTGACGGCGAGCCTGTCGGACTGGCCCGTGTTGTTCACCTCCACCTGGTACGTCGCCGTCGCATTGTGGGTGTAGTTGCCGGTGATCGTCATGGTTCCGACGAGGTTTCCCGGGGCGATGGCGCCGCTGTTGGTGATGTCCCCGATGATCGTGCCCGTGCCCGTGAGGGTGCCGGTGTTCACAAAGGTGCCTCCGTTGGTGAAGGTGCCGTTGTTCGCGAAAGTGCCGGTGTTGGTGAAAGTGGCGCCGACAAAACTGGTGAAAGTCCCGTTGTTGGTGAAAGTCCCGTTGTTGATCAGCGCAGTGTAGTTGTACAGCGTACCGGAGTTGGTCACCGTACCGGAATTGTTCAGCGTCCCCCAGTTGAAGAGCCAGTCCGAATTGTTCAGCGTTGCCCCTGCGTAGTTGTCCAAGGTGCCGTTGTTGGTGAACGTACCGGAGCTGTTCAGCGTCCCTCCCGGGCGGTTGCTTAGCACGGCGCCCAACTGGTTGAATAGCGTTCCCCCCGCGCAGTTGTTCAGCACACCGGAATTGTTCAGCACATCCGCTGAGTTGAGCGTGCCGGAATTGTTGAGCGTGCCGGAATTGTTGAGCGTACCGGAATTGTTGAGCGTGCTGCCCGATTGGTTGTTCAGCGTCCCCCCCGAATAGTTGTTCAGCGTGGCGCCTGATTCATTGTTCAGTACCGAGTGATTATTCAGCGTCCCGCCTGAGTGTATGTTCAGCGTCCCGCCTGAGTCGTTGGTCAGCGAGCCGGAGTTGGTCAACGCACCGGAGTTGTTCACTGTGCCAAAGTTGTGCAGACTCCCGGTGTTGTCCAGCGTACCGCCTGTATCTATCTGTACGGTGCCGTTGTTCGTGAAAGGAGTGTGGTCGTTCTCGCTGCTACCCCCAACGATGATCGTACCCGCGTTCGGGTCCGGCGCGAGCTGACCGGCATGCGCCGGCATGAGGATGGCGATCAGAATGATGAGAACGACGGAAATGAGTATCTTCAATGGGGCCCTCTGAAAGAGACAACTAAACCATAACAATTTGCTTATACCATGCGGTGACCCACAGATTGCCTACGGATTGAGAAATAGTCCGAAACATTTCTGTTACGCTCTGTCACACATAATGACCTGAAGACAAAGGGAGGGAGGAGCAGCCACGTGATACGCGGACAAATAGAAGAATTACATTTTTTTACATTTCTTTTAAAATTCAGACAATCTGTAAGTAATCTGTGGGTGTCCACCGTTTATAATATCCTCGACGCTCACCTCTGAACGACACAAGCCACGTCGATCCGAAGGAACACCGGCCATGCCCTTTCGGCCGCATTGTGCCTCTCATTAGGAGGAGGAACCGCAGATGAAAAGGATCAGACCCGTACCATGCTTATGTCGGCACCGTGGGATCGAAAGATCGCGATCCTGTCTCCATTGGTTGCCGCTTATCGCGATGATGGTGGCGTTGGTCTTCAGCGCGGTCTTTGCCGGTGCCGCCCATGGAGCGTGTGTCCCCGATGGGAGCGGCAATATGGTCTGCTCAGGTGATGAGTCGTCGGGGATCGATGTGACCGGTACCGGTTACGCCCCACCGGTGACAACCCTTTACGTGCACGATCTTGATGGTCCCATCAATCCCGGCGCGGGCGATCCGGGCATCAGTCTGACCAACGGCAGCTCACTGAATTCCGCTGTCTACAGTGGCGGCGGGACCGGAGGCGATATCGTTGTCAATGTCGAGGGCAGCTTCGGTATCAGCGCGCGGAGTCAGGGCAGTGCCGGAGCCGATGGTGTGGATGCCGTAGAAGGCGTTCACGGATCGACCGCGGGAGGCGACGGAACGAACGCCGGCAATGTCACGGTCAGCACAATAGAGAACGTCAATTCTCAGACGTCCATCACCACTCAAGGCGCGAACTCCTATGGCATTCTGGCGATAAGCCAGGGAGGCAGCGGCGGCAAGGGCGGCGATGGCGTGACCTTTGCGGGTTCCAGCCCCGGGGGGACCGGAGGCAGCGGCGGCACGGTGGACGTCACCGGCAGCGGATCGATCTCGACGTCGGGAAATAACTCCTATGGTATCCTCGCGATCACTGCGGGGGGCGACGGAGGGGATGGCGGAAATGGGTTCCTGTGGACACCCGGCTCCGGGGGCGCCAACGGCGGTACCGGCGGCAGCGTCACGGTCAACGGTGCATGGGACATAACGACACTGGGAGAGAGCGCCTACGGCATCTGGGCACAGAGCGTGGGTGGAAACGCGGGTTCGGGCGGTTCGGGCGGCTGGTGGGTCTGGTCGACAGGCGGCGGCAGCGGCACGGCGGCTGACGGCGGCTCAGTGTCGGTCACAAGCGGTGGGACGATCACGACACTGGGTAAGGATGCATACGGGATCCTGGCCCAGAGTGCCGGTGGGTTCGGCGGCCAGGGAGGCGCGGCAAGCGGCATCGTCTACGCCCGTGGAGGCGATGCCGAAAGCGCCGGCAGCGGGGGCAATGTCTCTGTTGTGAACCTGGCAGGGGCCAATATTACCACCTACGGGGACGGTGCCTACGCCATACTGGCCCAGAGCGTAGGCGGCGGCGGCGGGACAGGAGGCGGCAGCGGGGCGCTCGTGGGCCTCGGCGGATCGGGCGGATCCGGCGGCGACAGCGGCACCGTGACCGTTACGAACAGCGCCCTGCTCGAGACCGGGGGTCAGTCCGCGCATGGCATCTTCGCCCAGAGCGTGGGCGGCGGCGGAGGCAGCGCCGGCAGTGAGGTCGGTGTGGTCAGTATCGGCGGATCAGGCACCGGCGGTGGGGAAAGCAGTGCCGTCGCGGTTGACAACAGCGGCTCAATCAGCGTAAGCGGCGCTTATTCCCAGGGAATATATGCCCAGAGCGTGGGCGGCGGCGGAGGCGACGGCGGTCAGTCAACGGGCCTCATCTCCATCGGCGGCAGTGCCGATATGGCCAGCAAGGGCGGCAATGTCACCATAACGAACAGCGGGGCTATCAGCAGTGCCGCAAATGCCATTTTCGCCCAGAGCGTAGGCGGCGGCGGAGGCAGCGCCGGTACGTCGGGCGGCCTCGTCGCCATCGGCGGGTCAGGCGGCGGCGGAGGAGACGCCGGGACGGTCACCATAACGAACAGCGGCGCCCTTTCCAGTACCGAGATAAACGCCAGTACCATTTTCGCCCAGAGCGTAGGCGGCGGAGGCGGTGATGGCGGGGGCGCGGCATCGGGTGGTTTCCAGGGAAGCGTTTCCATCGGCGGGTCCGCCGGTGACGGCGGTTCGGGGAACACCGTCACTGTCACCAACAATGCGGGAGGGACAATAACATCTTTCGGGAACAGTTCTCATGGCATCCTTGCCCAGAGCGTGGGCGGCGGTGGGGGTCACGGGGGTTTCGCGACGACCGTGACACTGGCGGGGCTCATGGCCTCCGCGTCGGTGGCCATCGGTGGATCGGGCGGCTCCGGCGGTGACGGCGGTACCGTAGACGTCAGCAATTCAGCAGACGTGACAACGCAGGGCTCCGATTCCCACGGAATATTCGCCCAGAGCGTGGGCGGCGGCGGCGGGCACGGTGGCTTCAGTGTTGCCGACACATCCGGTTCAGTAGGCAACATGTACCAGGTCTCCGTGGCAGTGGGCGGCGGCGGAGGCGACGGCGGTGACGGCGGCACGGTCACCGTGTCTTCCAACACGAGTACCATCACCACCACGGGGGACCATTCCCATGGCATCCTTGCCCAGAGCGTGGGCGGCGGCGGCGGTGACGGCGGCTTCGGTATTTCCGCCAATACGGCCGTTGCCGGTTCCCTGGCGGTGGATGTCGCACTGGGTGGATCGGGTGGATCGGGCGGCGGCGGAGGTGACGTCTCCGTGACGAGCGGGAGCACCATCATGACCCAGGGAAACAACTCCCATGGCATCCTTGCCCAGAGCGTCGGCGGCGGCGGCGGTTCCGGAGGAGCGTCGGTGTCCGGCGCGATCGCTCTCGCCAATGCGGCGGTGGTCCTGGGCGGCTCCGGCGGCACCGGTGGTGCCGGAGGCGAGGCCGATGTCGTCAATACTGGGAATATCGGCACTTCAGGGAATAATTCCGCGGCCATCCTTGCCCAGAGCGTCGGCGGCGGCGGGGGCTCTGGAGGCCTCAGCAGCGCTGTGGCGCTTACGGGCAATATTACGCCCACCGTGGCGGTGGGCGGATCCGGCGGCTCCGGCGGCAACGGGGATGAAGTCTCGGTGACGAACAGCGGTGTAATAGGCACCCAGGGGGAAAACTCCCAGGGTATTCTTGCCCAGAGCGTCGGCGGCGGCGGCGGGACCGGCGGGTCCAGCATCTCCGCCAACGTTGGAGTTGTCTCGGTTGCTGTAAGCGTGGGCGGCTCCGGCGGCTCCGGCGGCAGCGGAGGTGCCGTTACTGTTGATAATACGAGCGCCGTCACCACGCAGGGCAACGCGTCGCAGGCCATCCTTGCCCAGAGCGTCGGCGGCGGCGGAGGCTCGGGAGGCTTCAGCGTGGCCGGTGCCCTTGACATCGGTGGTGCCGCATCGGTGAGCGTGGGCGGAAGTGGTGGCACGGGTGGTACCGGAGGCAACGTGAGCGTCAACACCTCCGGGGAGATCAACACCTTCGGGAATATCGCCGCGGGCATCCTCGCCCAGAGCGTCGGCGGAGGCGGAGGCTCGGGAGGCTTCAGCGTTGGGGCGAGTGCGAGCATCATCGCCAGTCTCGGCGTCAGTCTCGGCGGCTCCGGCGGCTCCGGCGGCACCGGCGGCGACGTAGATGTCACGACGAACAGCAGTATCTTCACCAGAGGGGTGTATTCGGATGGCATCCTCGCCCAGAGCGTCGGCGGAGGCGGAGGCTCGGGAGGCTTCAGCGTGGCCGGGTCGGTTGGTCTCGGTGTCATACCGGATATCCCCGTGAGTGCGGCGGCGTCCGTCAGCATCGGCGGCACAGGAGCGACGGGTGGAGTCTCAGGTGACGTATCCGTTGCCAGTAATGGAGGGGTGATCTCCACGACAGGGAATTCCTCGAAAGGCATCCTCGCCCAGAGCGTCGGCGGAGGCGGAGGCTCGGGAGGCTTCAGCGGCGCCATTTCCTTTGCCGCGGACCAGAAGGTTGCCGTTGCTCTGTCAGCGTCCGTCGGCGGCAGCGGCGGCAGCGGCAATACCGCCGGTTCCGTCGATGTGCAGAGCGGCAGCAGTATTGTCACGAAGGGCGATGACTCCCAGGGCATCCTCGCCCAGAGCGTCGGCGGAGGCGGAGGCAACGGTGCCTTCTCCGCGGCGATAAGCGCTTCGGCGGGTTCGAAAGGTCTTGCGGGTGTCAGTTTTTCCCTGGGCGGCGACGGTGGCACCGGGGGCGACAGTCTGAACGACCCCACCACCGGAGTGGCGGTCAGCGTCAACTCCACCGGATCATGGATCACTACGTCAGGCGAGGGTTCCCAGGGCATCTTCGCCCAGAGCGTGGGCGGAGGCGGCGGCAACGGTGGTGTCAGTTTGAGCCTGGCAGGTTCTATTGGCGGCAGTACCGTAACGCTTTCTGATATTCCCCTTCTCAACCTGGGCAACAAGGCCGGGGGAGCCGGCGATGGCGGGGCGGTTTCGGTGAAGAACGAGAGCCGTATCTCGACCACCGGGGATTATTCCCAGGGCGTCCTCGCCCAGAGCGTGGGCGCCGGCGGCGGCGCGGGAGGGATCAAGATATCCGGTTCCGCCTCGCTCAGTGCGTCAGACAAAGGGGGTTCCACAGCACTGTCCTTCGGAGTAAACATGCTGAGCGGCACCGAAGGGGGCGATGCGGGGGCTGTTAATGTCGAGAACAGCAACAGCATCTCGACCACCGGAGATTACTCCCAGGGCATCCTCGCCCAGAGCGTGGGCGGAGGCGGTGGCGCGGGGGGAACGAATATCACCGGTTCCTTTTCGTTCAACCTGACGGAAAAAAAGTTCTCCACGGGCCTGTCCTTCGGGGCAGCGGGAAAGACCGGTGCCGGGGGCGGCGACGCGGATGCGGTCACGGTAACAGAGACTCTGGGGTCGGGAGCGACTGCCATGTATATCTCCACGGAGGGTGTCAACTCGGCCGGCATCCTCGCGCAGAGCATCGGTGGCGGCGGCGGCGCGGGAGGCATCACCTTCAAGGGCGGCCTGTCGGTGACATCGATGTCGTATCTGCCGTCATTGAGCTTTAATTCCGGCGGAGGCGGCGGCACGGGGGGATCAGCAGGGGCGGTATCAGTGACCGGGGTCAGCAGCATTCAAACACTGGGGGAAAGCTCGCCCGGCATCCTCGCCCAGAGCGTGGGCGGCGGGGGCGGCAGCGGCGGTATCTCCATCGGCGTGAGCGCCGAGGGTTCCATCTCCATTATTGAGGGACTGAACGTGACCATGGGCGGCAACGGCGGCAGCGGCGGTGATGCGGACTCGGTGACGGTCACGAGCGGCGGCGGTTTCATCACGACGGCAGGCAATTCCTCGTCCGGTATCGTGGCCCAGAGCGTGGGCGGCGGGGGCGGCAGCGGCGGAGGCAGCATCAGTGCGAGCATCGGCGTGGGAGCGGCCATTCTCCCTCCGCTCACGGCATCGATCGGGGGAAAGGGCGGGACCGGAGGAAAGGCAGCGGCAGTGACGGTCGCCAACAGCGGCAGCATCACTACGGGAGCCGTGAACACGGGTACCGGCCTGTTCCTGACGGGCAATGATTCATACGGCATCCTCGCCCAGAGCGTGGGCGGCGGCGGCGGCAACGCCGGCTTCAGCATCAGCGCCAGGGCCGATCTCGGTGGGATCATCGGGGGCACCTCGCTTTCCTTCGGCGGCGAAGGCGGCACCGGCAATACGGCAGGCGACGTTCAGGTAACCAGCACAGGTTCCCTCATCAGAACCCTGGGCGACCGCTCGACGGGCATCCTTGCCCAGAGCATCGGCGGCGGCGGCGGCAACGCCGGCTTCAGCATCGCCGGCGGTGTGACCAACGGGGTAGAGCTGTCAGTGAGCGCCGGCGGCAACGGTGGAAGCGGCGGCGATGCGGGTGTGGTCCGCGTCACCAACACCGGCAGCATCAGTACCGGCTACATCGACCCGGATAGCGCGGTTCACGGGCATGACTCCGCCGGTATACAGGCCCAGAGCATCGGCGGCGGCGGAGGTTCCGGCGGCTTCAGCGTGGGAGGCCAGTTGACCCTGGTGGGCGCAGGGATCGGAATGAGCTTTGGTTGCGCTGGCGGCGGCGGCGGCAACGGCGGCTCTGTGACGATCAATGACAGCGGAAGGCTCATCGTCACCTCCGGCGACCGCTCGACGGGCATCCTTGCCCAGAGCATCGGCGGCGGCGGCGGCACGGGTGGTCTCAGTGCCGCACAGGGGATCGGTTCCGCGGGTGCAATAAGTCTCAGCCTTGGAAGCGGTGACGCAAGCGGCGGCAACGGCGGCTCGGTGTCGGTTACAACGGCGAGCGGGATCGTCACCAGCGGTGATGACTCTGCCGGCATCCTCGCCCAGAGTGTAGGCAACGGCGGCGGTTTCGGCGGGATCGATGTGAGCGGCGACCTTGCAGGGGCCTCCTCGATGACTGCCGCGCTCGGTGCCTCCGGAACCGGGAACGGGGATGGCGGGGACCTGTCCCTCATCTCGACGGGTTCCGCCATCACAACCTCTGGCGACAGGTCTCATGGCATCCTTGCCCAGAGCATCGGCGGAGGCGGCGGTGCCGCATCAATAGGTGTCACGGGCAGTGTTGAGGCTACAAGCGCCGCGGTCACCCTGGGTGGACAGAACGGCGGCAGCGGCACCGGCGGTACTGTGAGCGTACAGAACGCATCCGGTATAGAGGCGGCCGGCGCGGGGTCATACGGCATCATCGCCCAGAGCATCGGCGGAGGCGGCGGTCTCGTCAGCAACGCGGGCACGAGCGGGATAGGCGGTCTGGGCCTCACGATGCCGGACGGTGACGGCACGAATACCGGCGACGGCGGCCAGGTGACGATCACCAATTCCGGCGGCATCGCCACCAGCGGCGCGGGCGCCATCGCCATCATCGCCCAGAGCATCGGCGGAGGCGGCGGTCTGGATGCGGTCAACGGGAACGCCGGCAGCGCCGGCGGCACCGGCACCGGCGGTCCCGTAACGGTCAACAACAGCGGCAATATCGTGACCCAGGGGTCCTATGCGCACGCCATCATCGCCCAGAGCATCGGCGGCACCGGCACCGGCGGTCCCGTAGCGGTTACCAATGGTGGTAATATCCTGGCGGAAGGTGCGGGCTCTGACGCCATCCTCGCCCAGAGTACCGGTGGTTCCGGGGGCAATATCTCCGTCACGATCCAGGACGGGATTGTTCGGGGAGGCTCCGGGACGGGCTCGGCGGTACGGATACTGGAGGGAGCTGTCAATACCCTCACCAATTATGGAACCCTGGTGAGCAAAGGCGGCCCTCTCGGCAATGCCCTTATCGCGACGACGGGCGATGAGACCATCAACAATTTCGGAACCATCGCCGGCTCTGTCGATCTCGGCACCGGCAACAGCACGTTCAACAACATGACGGGTTCGTGGTTTCTCCCGGGAACCACGGTCAATCTCGGCGGCACGGGCACGCTCACAAATAAGGGAACACTCTCGCCGGGAGGGCTGGAGAACGTCGTGACCACAACAGTTACCGGGAACTATGTCCAGCAGTCGTCCGGTGTCTATGCCGTCGATATCGATACCAGGGCGGGCACCGCGGACCATGTCAAAGTGAGCGGCGCGACGGCACTTGCCGGATGGGTGGCCCCGAACATTGCGAACAAAGGCTTTGCCCTGCCGGGAACACAGCAGGTAACGATCGTTACCGGCAACACCGGTATCACCAACAATGGGCTGAAGGTCATCCAGGCTTCGGCGGCGGCGCAATACGAGTTGGTGTATCCCAATGCGACCGACGTTGCCCTCAGGACATCGATCGACTTCGCCCCTGCCGGACTCACGGGGAACCAGGCGGTCATCGGCAATAACATAAACTCCATACTCCTCGCAGGCGGTTCCGCCTCTCTTGCACCTGTCGTGGCAAGACTTCTCTATCTTCCCTCCGTGCAGGCCCTCGGTGAGGCCTTTGATCGTCTGAGCCCCGCGCCGTTCATGGCAATGTCAACGGCGGCCACGCATTCGAACATCCGGTTCGCAGACGAGATGCTTAGCTGCAATCCCCGTGACGGCGACCACAGGTTCACGAGACAGGTCAGGTGCGTCTGGACGCGTGTCAGCGGCAGTGAAACGCATCTTCGAGGAGATTCCGACAACCTGGGTTACGACCGCAACGCCTACACCATAAGCGCCGGCATCCAGCAACAGATCGCCGGGGACTTCTTTGGCGGTTTCGCCCTTTCTTACGAGAACAGCACCACCGACGTATCGAGCTATTCCCGGAGCACGGGAAGCCAGATACAGGGAGGTCTTGTGGCGAAGAACCGTTGGGGAGGCACCGCGATGGCCCTGGGAGTTACCGGCGGATACGGATGGTACGATACGAAACGGTACGTGGACCTGCCCTATCCGGGGACCACAGCGAAGAGCAAGCAGGGGATAACCTCCTTTTCAGGCCGTGCGCGGCTGGCCCATGACTTCGAGTGGAAGAAATGGTATCTTCGTCCTATCCTTGACGGGACGATCAGTTATGCCAGCATGGGAGGGTTCACGGAATCAGGGGCGGCCGGCGCGAACCTCAGCGTCGAGGGTCGCAGCCAGACAACGATCAGCGCGAGACCTGCCCTGGAGGCAGGCGGGGAGCTTTCCTTCAAGAATGGCATCCTGGCAAGGCCGTATGCCCGTGCGGGACTCCTCCACATCTTCTCCGGCACCAGGACCAACGTCTCGGCCCAGTTTGAAGGGGCGCCCGCCAACGTCCCGTCTTTCACGATCCGCAACAAGCTCGACAGCGACATGGCCTATGTTTCGGCGGGTGTCGATCTTTTCAGCAAGGGCGGCATGGTGCTGCGGCTTGATTACAGCGGACTCTTCTCAGGCAACCTCACCTCGGGCACGGGGAGCTTCAAGCTGTCCATTCCTTTCTAGCGCAGGGAGGCAGAGAATCCCGCGATCCTGCCGAGGTCAGCAGGGGGGTTCTCGCTGCCGGGTCACGCCGCCGTGGTGCGGGCGGTGGAGATCGTGGGCGTTTTCGAGACCGGCGGCATACCCCTCGAGGCCGTTCATGCGGCAGGCCCTTAATGGATCGGAGCGAATGGCGATATATAGTCCAAGGGGCTCCTTCACAGCGAGAAGAACCCGGTACCTGTCATGGAAAAGAGCGGCGAGCAGACCATACATCGGAAGGAATACCTGGGCATAGAGCCTGGCATCAACCTGCGTATCCAGCTGAGGGGAGCACGGGATACCTGGAACGGGACTGTCGTGGGCATGGTGGAAGGCCGGTATCTCATCGCGGAGGTGCCCCCCATACCGGGCCTCTGGGTGAAGCTGCACCAAATGAACAATATCATCGTCCGTTACCTTTATGACGGAAAGGCCTACGGTTTCTACTCCACGCTCATGGCCGCCCTGAACGAGCCGTTTCGCCTGGCTTTTCTCTCCTACCCGGAAAAGATCGAGACGGTCAACCTGAGAAAGTTCCAGAGGGTGCCCTGCCTCATCCCCGGCGCGGTCTCGATGAACGGAGTATCGCACCTTGGTGTTTTCACCGACGTGAGCGAAGGCGGCTGCAGCTTTCTTTTTGACCAGTCAGGTTCCGCGCCAAACCCGGGCGTGAATGTAGGTGATGAGATAGTCTTTTCGGCGCGCCTCATCGGTTCGTCGGAAGAGAGGTCTGTCAGGGCGATAGTGAGGAATATAAGGATGACCGAGAAAGGGACGTCCATCGGCACGCAGTTTCACGAGCCCGGCGATGACCTTCTCGATTCCATCCGTTCTTATATGGGAAAGGTGGTGAACCTTGACGTACCGTGACGGAACGCCAGCGGGCAGGGTCGAAAGTGGTTGGCTTTTCGTGAAAAGTTGTTTAGAATTCCTGTAGTATCCCACATCAACTGCGCGCCCTGGAGAAAGTGGGGCTGTGGATCGGAATTTCGCAGGGGCTCCAGGCGGGTAAGGAGGAAAAGGTTTTGAAACGCTGGCTGTTCCTGACCTCCCTTCTGGTCTTCGTGATCGCCTGTTTTTACCTGTTCTTAACGACCTATCAACGGGTCAGAAATGACGCCATAGAGGAGCTCAACAAACAGCAGACAGCCCATGCCAGGCAGGCAAAGGCAGCGATCGAGGGCTTTTTCCAACAATACATCAAGATGCTTCACCACCTTGCCAGGCACGATGAGATCATCGGCTTCGACAGGGCCGGCAAGCACACCATCCAGGAATTCTACGAGTCAAGCAAGGACGATGTCAGGTCCATCACGCGCGTAGATGCAGAGGGCAGGTTCGTTTACACCGTACCCGACAACAAGAAATACAGTGGAACGGACATATCCC
>Ga0123326_1001742_pt1 | contig 18161 bp, 9 predicted proteins | sample BioC13SIPDNA_FD_89739 | JGI IMG/M metagenome (GOLD analysis project Ga0123326, IMG submission 89739) | Anaerobic biogas reactor microbial communites from Washington, USA - Biogas_R1_A C13 SIP DNA | ecosystem: Engineered > Bioreactor > Anaerobic > Unclassified | place: Washington, USA | collected...
CAACCAGCGCTCTGACGCATACTTCAAGCACAGCTTCTCGAATTGCGGATCGTTGGCATTCATGCCGTTGGCCCGCATCAGTTCGGCAATGTCCCCCAAATCCTTCAGCCGCCTGCCCTGCTCCAAGGCAAACAGCTTCATGGCAAGCAAATGTTCCAGGCACGGAACGCGCACGGACGCCCCCAGAACGGTTGTCTCCCGGGAAGAGGCCTCCATCTGGGCAAAGGTTGCTTCATTGGCAAAGATGAAATCCACAATGTCCCGTCCATTTTGAACATACCGAACATACAATTCGGCAGGTTCGTGCAACAGCTGGTATCCCAAGCCCTTCAGCACCTCATCTAAGTCTGCATATCGCTCCCGGAGACAGTAGAAGTCAATATCGTGAGTCGTCCGTTCGTAATGGTATGCGCTCAATGACAACCCCCCCACTAAAAGGAATGGAATCCCGGCCGCGCGAAGCCCATGAACCAAGCGCGTGAATTCTTCAACCCGTTCGGTTGTGGAGTCGTTGGATTCCATGCCGTCCTCAGATATCCAGGTTGCGCACGTTGAGGGCGTTTTCCTCGATGAAGGCGCGGCGGGGCTCGACCTCGTCGCCCATCAGGATGGTGAAGATTTCGTCGGCGCGGACGGCATCCTCCAGGTTCACCTGCAGCAGCTTGCGCTTGGCGGGCTCCAGGGTGGTTTCCCAGAGCTGCGCGGGATTCATTTCGCCCAGCCCCTTGTAGCGCTGGATGCCCAGCCCGCGGCGGCCGGTCTCGCGCACCAGACCGAGCAGGTCGCCCAGGGCATGCAGGGCCACCTTCCGGTCGTCCACTTCGGCCTCGAAGACCGGCGTGTCACTGCGCAGCAGCGTCTCGATGCCGAACCCATGGGCCTGCAGCTGCGCCACCTGCTTCACCAGGCCCGGCGCCAGATGCAGCTCGTCCCAGGTGAACTGCGCGGGATCCAGCGGCCCCATCCGGGACTCCGCCTCTTCGCGGATCCGCCGCATTTCCTCGTCGGTGAAGGCCAGGTGCACCTCCGCGTCCACGGGATCGGCGCCCGGCGGCAGCACCCGCACCCGGTAGAGCGGCAGACGGTTGTTCACGGCGTCGTAGCGCCGCATGTAGGTGTCGAAATCAATGCCCTTGCGCGCCATCGCGCCCGCCACATACTCGACTTCCTCCAGGATCTTGAGCACTTCGGCCATTTCGCCGTTCTCCAGCAGCACCGTCCCGTCCGGCTTCAGCAGGCGGACATCCTCGACGCCCATCTCAATCAGCACCTGCGTCAGGTGCCGGTCGTTGTCAATGTAGCGCTCCTGCTTCTTGCGCCGGATCTTGTAGAGCGGCGGCTGGGCGATGTACACGAAGCCCCTTTCGATCAGCTGGGGCATCTGGCGGTAGAAAAACGTCAGCAGCAGCGTCCGGATGTGCGACCCGTCCACGTCCGCATCGGTCATGATGATGATCTTGTGGTAGCGCGCCTTATCCACGTCGAATTCGTCGCGGCCGATGCCCGCGCCGATGGCCGTGATCATGGTGCGGATTTCCTGGTTGCCGAGCATCCGGTCCAGCCGCGCCTTCTCGACGTTCAGAATCTTGCCCCGCAGGGGCAGGATGGCCTGGAAGCGCCGGTCGCGGCCCTGCTTGGCCGAGCCGCCGGCCGAATCGCCCTCCACCAGAAACAGCTCGCACAGCGCCGGATCCCGCTCGGAACAGTCCGCCAGCTTGCCCGGCAGCGAACCGGAATCCAGCGCGCCCTTGCGGCGGGTCAGGTCGCGCGCCTTGCGCGCCGCCTCGCGGGCCCGCGCCGCCAGCACCCCCTTCTCGACCACCTTGCGCGCCACCGCCGGGTTTTCCTCGAAGAATGTCGCCAGCAGTTCGTTGACGATGGACGACACAATGCCCTCGACCTCGCTGTTGCCCAGCTTCGTCTTGGTCTGGCCTTCGAACTGGGGATCGGGCACCTTCACGCTGACGACGGCCACGAGGCCTTCGCGGATGTCGTCGCCCGACATCGAGTCCTCCTCCTTCAGCAGCTTGTTCGCCCGTCCGTAGGCGTTGACCACGCGCGTCAGCGCGCTGCGGAACCCGCTGAGATGCGTGCCCCCCTCGATCGTGTTGATGTTGTTGGCGTAGGTCAGGACCGATTCGGCGTAGGTGTCGTTGTACTGCATCGCGATCTCCGCCGAGACCCCGTCCTGCTCCTTCTCGAAATAAATCACCTCCGGATGCAGCGACAGCTTGTTCTTGTTCAGGTGCTGGACAAACTCCCGGATGCCTCCGTCATAGCGGAACAGTTCCTCGCGCACCGCGCCGTCGCGCTGCTCCTGGCGAAAGACAATCTCGATGCCCTTGTTCAGGAACGCCAGTTCGCGCAGCCGCGCCGCCAGGATGTCCCAGGAATATTCCGTCGTGGTGAAAATCCCGTCGTCCGGGTACCAGGTGACCTTGGTGCCCCGGTCCGTGCACGAGCCGATCACCTCCAGCGGCGACGTCGTGATCCCCCGCTCGAAGCGCATGCGGTAGATCTTCCCCTCGCGCCGCACCTCGACTTCCATCCATTCGCTCAGCGCGTTCACGCAGCTCACGCCCACCCCGTGCAGGCCGCCCGACACCTTGTAGCTGCCGTGGTCGAACTTGCCGCCCGCGTGCAGCATGGTCAGCGCCACCTCCACCGCCGGCTTTTTCAGCTTCGGATGCAGGTCCACCGGAATCCCGCGGCCGTTGTCGGACACCGACACCGATCCGTCCGCCTCCAGCTTCACTTCGATCCGCGAACAATGCCCCGCCAGCGCCTCGTCAATCGAGTTGTCCACCACTTCGTACACGCAATGGTGCAGTCCGCGCTGGAACGTGTCGCCGATGTACATCGCCGGACGCTTGCGCACCGCCTCCAGCCCTTCCAACACCTGTATCTTGGACCCGTCGTAGGCCTCCACCGGAATCCCGGGCGCCGCGTCGGTCATCTCGCTCTTCTTGTCTTCTGCCATGGGTTGCCAATCTCTCTATTCAAATAATAGGGAATCTATCGAAAACCCCCTCTCATAGCAATCAAATACCTCCAGTATCCCGGAAAAGTAAAACGTTTCTTGTCCCCGGGCCGTCCCTGGCCCGCTCAACCGGCCGAAAATACGGCTATCCACCTTATGGATAAGGGATTAAACGACTTGAAAACCCGCCCCGTCAGGTCGCGGCCGGTTCGAGTTCCTGAATGACATCGGACTTGCGCGGCTCGGCATCCGCGAATTCCACCCGAACAGACGCCGCGCCGAAGCTCTTCGCCAGCATCTCCATCGTCTGCCGCGCGGAGGTCTGCACCTCCGAGCGCAGGCGCCGGGCCAGGTTCTGCGCCAGCTTTTCAGCCTGGGTCTTGGCTTCTTCCATCAGCTTGTTGCGGTCCACCTCGTTGAAACCCCCGCCCAGAATTTTATTGATGACGTCCGGCAGGATGATCGGCAGCAGCTTGCCGCCCTGCTCGTCATAGAACGTCACGTTGCGCACGTGCACCACGTAGTCGCAGCGCGGCATCCGCAGCCGGTACCGGCCGGGTTCCTCCTCCTGCACGTCAAACGACGGGTCCCTCAGGTCATACTGGAAATCAATGTCGAATTCGAAGATCATCGCCATCTTCTTCGACGTGATCAGCCATTCCAGATACCGGCGGCCCAGATCCCCCAGCGAATGGTCGCGCGCCGTCACGATCTCCTTCGTCACCGCCTTGAACGCCGACAGCACCCCGATGGCCCGCAGCTCCTCGATCGCCGACGCGGCCCGGATCTCCATGCCCTTGCGCCCCGCCCCGCCCCGCCGGGTCCGGAACCACAGCACGATCAGCCCCGCCACCACCAGCCCCCACACGATATTCGTCAGCATCTGCGACATGGCCCACCTCGCTCTTTCTCTCTTGCCGCCGCCACGGTACCACAGCCGCCCCCCCCACGGCCAACCCCGATTCCGCCACATCCCGCGTTCCCCTGACACCCGGCCCCGGCCGGCCAGTCTGCCTGCTGACAACCGGCTTGAACTAGAATACCCACTCGGCCTGCACCACCAGGTTGCGGCCGGGCTCATTCACGCCCGAGCCGTGAATCCGGTAGTCCTCGTCTGTCACATTTTCCAGCGCCAGCGTCAGGTTCAGCCCGTCGAACAGCGCCACCCCGCCGCGCAGCGTCAGCACCCCGTAGCCCGGCGTGCCGCCTTCCGGAATCCGCTGCGTGTCGCGCTCGTCGCTGTCCGACAGGCGGGACGCCTTTTCCGCCGCATCCACCGCCGCTTCCAGCCAGTAGGGTTTTCCCTCAGGCTGCCAGCGCACCGCCGCCTTCACGGTGAACGGCATCAGCCGGCTCAGATAATCGCGCTCCTTGACCGCGTCGGATGTCGGATAATCGTCCACCTTGCCCGTCATCCACGATCCCGCCGCCCGCAGTTGCCAATCTTCCGACAGCTGGTAGCGCAGCGCCAGTTCCACCCCCTGCACGTACCCCCGCCCGGAATTGCGCTTCGTCACCTCCCGCGAGCCGTCCACCGTCTCGCCCGTCGGCGTCCGCACGATCAAATCCTCGATCCAGGTGTGATACACCGCCAGTTCCCCCGACAGGCGTTCGCCCGACAGCCGCACGCCGGCCTCGACCGATACAAACCGCTCGGGATCCAGGTCCTCCACCGGCGTCTCGATCTCCCCGCTGCGCGCCGTGTCCAGCCGGGTCATGTCCGACAGATTCGGCGCCCGGAACCCCTGCGAAACCCCGGCGAACACCGCCGTCCGCCGCTCCGCCCCCAGCGGCGCCAGCGCGCGCAGCGATCCCGCCACACTCCTCCAGTCGTCCTCGACCGCCGTGACCTCGCCGCGCACCGGATCCAGCACCTTGTCCGCGTCCAAGGCCGCCCAGGTCGCCCGGGCCCCCGGCGTCAATTCCAGCGCCCCGTTCCATAGCGGCACGGTGTTCTGCACAAACACCCCCAGCAGGTCGTAGGTCGCGTCATCCGCCACCGGCCCCTGCGCCTCCACCTTGTCCAGCGACCCGTCCGCCTTGTATTTGCGGGAATACGACTCCACCACGTCTCGCGAATAGTCCGCCCCGTACACCCAGCGGCCCGCCTTGGTCTCGCTCTCCAGCACCAGCGACGCCCCCCACGTCGTCACCTCGAATCCCGTCTCGTCGCGGCGCCCGTCCGCCCGCAGCCGGTACCGATCTTCCTCCTGGGCATGCCGCGACAGCGTCAGACTGCCCGCCGTGATCCAGCCCGGACGGTCCGTCACCGCCAGGCGCAGATAGGTCAGGGCCCGGTCCTGGTCATAGGCATGCACCCGGTCATCCCCCCGCTCCAGGCCTTGCCAATCAATTCCGTAAGGTGTCCGATGCGTCCGCCAGGCGTCATTCTGATCCACCTGCTGATGCGCCAGCGTCAGTACCGCCCCCTCCGCCAGCCCGTAGTCCCCGCGCAGATCGAAATCCCACTCGTCGTAGCCGGTATGCCGCTGCCGACCCACGTCGCGGCCCCCGCGCAGATCCCCGAATTCCTTCCAGGTCACGCCCCCGGCAAAACCCAGCCGTTCCGTCGCCCGGCCACGCACCGCCGCGCGCACCTGATGCGATTCATCCGCCGTGGCCCCCCGATAGCCCAGCCGCCGTTCCCAGGCCGCCTGCCCCGACCACTCCGGCGGGGCCGTCCCGATCGCATTCACCGCCCCGCCGACCGCATCACTGCCGTACAGCACCGATGCCGGCCCCATCACCACCTCGTAGCGGTCCACCACCCACGGATCCACGGTGTTCCAATACTGGTTCGGTCCGTCGCGAAACACCGAGTTGTTCAGCCGGATCCCGTCCACCAGCATCAGGGTCCGAAACCCGGTGAACCCCCGCATGTACGGAGATCCCTGCCCGTAGGAGGTTTTCTGCACCATGACCGACGGCAGCCCGGCCAGCGCATCCGGCGTCGTGCGGGGGGCTGTTTCCTGTTGCGCGGCGCTTCCGACCACATACCCCATGTACGGCACATCGGCCAGCGCCGTCTCCGTGCGCATCGCCGTCACCACCACCTCCGGCAGCACCGCCACGGGTGCCTCCTCCGCCCACGCCATTCCCCCCATTGCCATGCTTCCCGCCGCCATGCATTCGGCCATCCACTTCATTCTCATGCTTCCTCTCCTGCGCGGCAACCATGGGCCGCATTGCGTTCCGATGGACTGAAACGCATCTGCGCCCGAAAAGGTTCACCCCCAAACCTCTTGCAACACTCCTGGCGGAGTTGTTTCAAGAAAGTATTCATTGTTTGCAAACAATCATTGTTTGCAAACAATGATTATTCGGATCCGGCGAATTCGAACGGATCGGCCGCCCGCGCCGTCCAGGCCGTTCCGGCCAGCGGCACGGCCAGCGGCTGGGTCCCGGCATCCCGTCCGTTCACCCGGATGGTTTCAAAGGGCCCATGCGCGGCAAACCGCACGCGGATCGGTCCGGCCCCGCCCTCGGCCAGTCGCGCCGTAATGTCCACGACACCGCCCCGGGCTTCCGCGCGCACCTCCAGCCGGCTGCGCTCTCCGCGCCGATAGGCGAACGTCAAGCCGTCATCCGCCACATAGTCCAGTGCCGCGGCTTTCCCGTCTCCGGACAGAAACACATGCAGTTCCACGTCGTCGAGCCGCATCCGGTGGTCTGTCGAAACCCCCGGCCGCATCGGCACGATGGACCCATCGCGCACAAACAGCGGCGTGGCGGTTTCCGGCACCGCCACCTCCCGGCGCCAGGCGCCGCCTTCCACCCACGCCCCCTCCAGCGTCGAAAACCAAAGGCCCGGTCCCGGCAGCGGAATGTCCCGCGCATTCCGGCTCTCGTCCATCACCGGCGCATGCAGCAGCGCCGGGCCCAGCAAATACGCATCCTCGATCCGATCCAGTTCCAGCCCCGGCGTGTTGTCGAAATCATGAAACAGCGGGCGCAGGATCGCCTCGCCGGTCTGTTCATGCGCCGCGAACAGCTGGTACAGATACGGCAGAAGCTTGTAGCGCGACCGGATCATCCCGCGCATCGTCTCCAGCGTCAGCGCGTCGTGCGCCCACGGCTCCTGCGGCGCCGTGTGGATGCACGCATGGTTGCGGCAGAACGGCATCAGAAACGACGCCTTCATCCAGTCGCGCAGCAGCCGCGGCGTGACGTCACCCGCGAACCCGCCGATGTCCCCGCCCGTGAACGGAATCCCCGACAGCGCCAGATTCAGACAAGTCGGGATGTTTTGGCGCAGATAGGCGTAGTTCGACACGCTGTCGCCCGTCCACACCGCCGAATACCGCCCGCCCGCGACAAAATTCGACCGCGACACCAGAAATGGCCGCTGATCGGGACGGGCCCGAAGGAACCCCTCGCGAGTCGCCCGGGCCATTCCCGCGGCATACTGGTTGTGATAGGTCTCATGCGGTTTTTCTCCGCGCCCGAAAAGCATGTCATGCGGATTCGACGCGCCGGTTGACGGATCGTTCATGTCCAGCCAGGCCCCCTCGAAGCCCAGCTCCGCGAACTGCTTCACGCGCTGCGCCCACCAGTCGCGCGCCTCTTCCAGCGAGAAATCCGGAAATGCGCTCTCGCCCGGCCACACCAGCCCGATGAATTCCCCGCCCTCCGGATTGCGGCAGAAAATCTCCTTCTCCTGCCCCTCGCGGTACACCTCATACTTCCCGTCGCGCTTCACGCCCGGATCCAGGATCGGCACCACCCGCTGGCCGTCCGCCGCGATCTCCGCCACGTCCGCCGCCCCGTTCGGGAACGCCTTCTCATCCAGCGTAAACACCCGGAATCCGTCCATGTAGTCAATGTCCAGCCACAGGCCGTCCACCGGAATGCCGTGCTCCGCAAACCGCCGCTTCAACTCGCGCAGGTCCTCCGCCGAGCGGTAGCCCCAGCGGCACTGATGATAGCCCAGCGCCCACAGCGGCGGCAGCGGCGTCACGCCCGCCAGCCGCTGGAACCGGCAGGTCAGCTCCGCCAGCGTCGGCGCCGCGATCACAAACAGGTCCAGCCCGCCGCCCTCCGCGCCCAGCAGCAGCATCTTTCCCGCTCCGCTTTCCGCCGCCTGGAACCCCTCAATCGCCACGTCGGCCGCCGTGGACATGAACGCCGGATACGGCGTATTCAGCAGCAGCCCCGCCCAGCCGGCGGACGTGCGCACGATCAGATAGGGAATCGACGCATAATAAGGATCCACCCGCGCGTTCTCGATCGCCCCCCAGTCGAAATCCGCAAACGCATCCGTGTTCCAGAACCGCGTCCGCACCCCGCTCAGCTCCAGCCCGCGCAGTTTTTCGCCCATCCCGTAGTAGCGGAATTCGTCCCGGTGCCGGAAACACAGCAGGTGCGCGTCGCCCGATACGCCCACCCCTTTTCCCGGCCAGGATTCCAGCAGCACGTTTCCCTTCGCGTCCGCCAGCACCAGCCCCCCGTCCTCCGGACTCACCGTCAGCGAGTACTCCGCATCCGCCTCCCCGACCGCCTGGAAATCCCATTCGGCCTGCGACGGATTCGGCTCCGCCGACCGCAGCGGCGAGGTCAACCGGAACACCCCCCCGCCGTTGCCGGCCAGGGTCAGGGGCAGGCGTTCGCTGCCGATCTGCCACGCCCCGCCGGCGGCGGCCTCGGCAAATCGGAAATTGGCGACATACGGAATCTTGTTGGCATACAGCATGGGGAGCCGCTCGCAATCGTGAAGGGTTCAACCGGTTGATTTCAGGGAAAAATAGCAGGAACCCCGGAAACCACAAGCCGCCGGTTCCGCCCCGAACTGGCCGGGCACCCACTTTTCCCTTTTCCCCGGAAAACCCCGGACTTATAGTTTCAGTTGAAAACGGCCTCGCGCCGGATGCCTCAGGAAAGGAGCGCCTCATGAAACGTGCCGCTGTCTGGATTGCCCTCCTCGCATGGACGATCGCCTCTCCCGCCCTGGCGGAAGAGCCGGCGCCCGTCCCCCCGCCCGCCGCCGGCCTGTCCCCCTTCAGCCTCGGCGCCCACCTCTCGTACTGGAACGCCAAAGACCTCGATGAATTCGATCTCGACGGCATGCTCGGCGGCGGCGTCATCGGCCGCTTCCGCCTGCATGACTATGTCGGCCTCGAGCTGCGCCTGTCCGGCTATGCCGCCGGCGAATCCGAAGACGTCTATGTCGAAGGACGCGGCTGGTACGAAAGCGATCTGACCGTGGTCGCCATGCCCATGGAATGCGGCCTGATCGGCTTCCTGCCGCTCGGCGACACCTTCGAACTCTACGGCGGCCCCGGCGCGGGCTTTTATCTCTTCGACGGCGAATACACCGTGGAACAGGGGCCCTGGGAGACCACGTATGACCTGGATCTCGACGACGAAGGCGGGTTCTACGTCCTGCTCGGCCTCCGCGCCGAACTGGCCCGCAACATCGCCCTCTACGCCGAAGCCAAATACACCTGGGTGGAGACCACTCTGGAAGCCCTCCCGCGGTGCAGCGAATGCGAAGACGCCGATGAGGTGGACCGGGACATTGACTTCAGCGGACTCGCGGTCAACGCCGGCATGATCTTCACGTTCTGACCTCAGCCCCCACAGGCTGCCCCGTGCGCTACGCGGCAGCGGATCCAGACCCCCACGGGCTGCCCCGTGCGCTACGCGGCAGCGAATCCAGACCCCCACGGGCTGCCCCGTGCGCTACGCGGCAGCGGATCCAGACCCCCACGGGCTGCCCCGTGCGCTACGCGGCAGCGAATCCAGACCCCCACGGGCTTGCCCCGTGGGTGAATCAGTTCCGATGCAATCCCGCCTCTGCTCAATAGATATCCGCATCCTGCCCGCCGTCCGCAGGACGTGGATGTGCATCACCCCCCGCCGGTCAACGGCACAAACCGCACCGGCAACACCCCGCGCAGGGAGACCTCCCCCCGCGCATCCTTCTCCGCCAGCGCCAGCTCCTGCGTCGCCCCCGGCTCGCCCAGCGGAATCACCATCCGGCCGCCCGGCCGGAGCTGCTCCGCCAGCGCCGCCGGCACGCTTCGCGCCGCCGCCGCCACCAGGATGCCGTCAAACGGCGCCAGACTCGGCAGCCCCTCCGCCCCGTTCCCTTCGTGCACCGCCACATTGGCCACGCCCAGCCGCGCCAGCCGCGCCCGGCACGCCCGGGCCAGCTCCGGCACGATTTCCACCGTATGCACCTGCTTGACCAGCCGCGCCAGCACCGCCGCCTGGTATCCCGATCCCGCCCCCACCTCCAGCACCGTGTCCCCGGGCTTCACCTCCAGCAGATCCGTCATCAGCGCCACGATGTACGGCTGGGAAATGGTTTGTCCATGCCCGATGGGCAGCGGCAGGTCCAGATAGGCCGACACCCGCTCCTCCGCCGGCACAAACTCGTGCCGCGGCACCGCCCCCAGCGCCGCCATCACTCGAGGATCAAACGCCGCCACCCCCGTGTAGCCCGCGGTCGTCCGCGCTTCGGCAGCGACCTCTTTCAGCAACCGCGCCAATTCCGAGTCCATTGCCCGCTGGTCCCGATGTCTTGAATGGTTCCTGATTCTTCTGTCGCCGGGGGCGATGACCCCGGCTCTTTCATCAACAGCCGCGACCGTTTCGCATTCATCCCGCACCAACCATCTTGTCTCGCTGTAGCTGCGCTCGCTGAGCGCGGCCATTCGTTCCTGAACCGCGCCCGCCGGGCGCGGCTACAACCCATCCCGCCAAGTTTGCTCCCCCCGGTCCTACTTTTGTTTCTTCGGCGAAAGCGCCGCCCCCGCGCCGATTTCGGCCAGCCCGGCTTTCTCCAGATCCGTCCACAGTGTGCCCGGGCCGGCATGCAGAATGTTGATCGACAGATCGTCGCTCAGCGCCCCCGCCAGCGTCCACAGGTTGTAGGCTTCGGCATCGCCGAACGCCTTCACCTTCAGCTGCTGGCCCTGGGCTTCGGCCCCCTGCACCAGCTTGACCACTTCGGCGTCGGCCGTGCCCAGCGTCGTGATCCGCTCGGCGCGCACCCCGGCGGTCTGCTTTTCGATCTCCGCCGTTTGCCGCATCGTGTCCCCGCGGATCTCCGCCACCTGCTTTTCCTCGTCGGCCTGGATGAGCGCCTTGAGCTTCTCGGTCTCCTGCGCCACCTGGTCCCGGCGCTGCCCGATCAGGCTCAATTCCGTATTCAGCTCCGCCAGTTTCTTCGCCGTGTTCTGCTTCTCCTGGTTGGTCAGATCCTGCTCCTGCGCCAGGCTGGCCTGCTGGATCGGATCCAGGATCTGCCCCGGCACGTTCACGTGCCGGATCAGCGCCGCGTGGATCGTGATCCGCTTTTCTTCCAGCGTCCTGGCCAGGGATTCCGTCAGCTCGTTCTGGAACTTCTCCCGGCCCTCGCCCACGATGAAATCCTTCGCGCCGTACGCCGACCCCTTCAGGCGCGACACCGACAGGATCTGCGGCATGATCACCTTGTCCACCGCCGCCGGCAGATCCCCATACGTCCGGAACAGCCACGCAATGTCCTTCGGCAGCAACTCGAATTCCACCGTCATGTCCAGGCTGATCTCGAAGCCGTCCCGCGACGGAAACTCCACGAACTGATTCAGCACGAACGACAGCGACGCCGGGGCCTGCGCCGCCGGGGCCGACGCCAGTTGTTCCGGAGCCTCGGCATCCGCATACCTTCCGCGCGTTTTGCTCCTGACCGGCGAAGAGGCCGGCAGCAGCCGCCCGAGGCGCATGCCGGAGCTGGATTCGGACTGCATGTAGCTTTCGCGCTTCGCCTGCTGCTCCTGCAGGACGTTCTGCTGCAGCCGCTCCATGGCCACGTTGTGCGTGGTCTGCAGCGCCTTGGTGATCACCGCCCCGCCGCCCTTGCCCATCAGCGACACCTGGTTCACGCCGATCTCCAGCACGTCCACCTTGTATTCCCGCGGATTCACGAAATACAGCCCCGGCTGCAGCACGTCGCTGCGCACGCCCTTCTCGCCCGTCCCGGCAAAGGCGTTCTTCGGCGTCTGACGGCCCGACAGCGAGGTCACCACGCCGTCATAGCCGATCGGGATGCTGATGGCGTCCACGATGTCAATCTGGTAGCCCACCGGATTCATCCGGTACTTGCCCGGCCCGAGCACGTGCCGCCAGATGCCTTTCTGGCCGCGCTCCGCCAGGAATTCCCCTTCCGGCAGTTCCTCGCCGACCTTCGAGGTCACCACGCCCACCTTGCCCGGGGGAATCACCGTCACCGACCGGATGTCCCGCTCGTAGAGCCACGGGTTCAGAAAATGCCGGCCCTCGCCCAGCACATCCTCCCGGATGCCCCGCTGGCCCTTCTTGGCCAGGATCTGCCCCGGCGGCAGGTTCTCGCCGGTCTTCGCCGTGATCACCGCCATCTGGTCCGGCCCCACGTAGAACCGGCAGAATCCCCACAGCCACACGACCCACACGCCCGCGATCACCGCCGCCAGCACCAGCGCCATCTTGATTCCGGTTTTCACTGCGCACCCCCTTTCGCCGCCGCCGGCACATAGGCTCTCAGCAACCCGCCCAGGCCGTCGGCCTGGTCTCCGCTCAGGATGGATCGGATTTTCGGCCCGACCCGTTCATAAAAGACGTTCCGCGCCAGATTCAACCCGGTGCCGAACGCCTTCACCCGGTCGGCGATCACGCCGGCCTCGGCTTCGTAGCGCATCCGGATCACGTTGCCCTCGGCCTGCGCCTTGAGAATTTTCGCTTCTGCCTGGGCCTTGGCCGCCGCGTTCTCCAGCCTGGCGACCTCCAGGTCCCGGTTGGCCCGCGTCAGCTTGACCTCCCGCTCCTGGTCCGCCGCGATCACCGCCCGGATCCGCTGCGTCTCCGATTCCACCTTTTCCTTGTTCTGCACCGCCAGCATCTCCTGCTTCACCAGCTCGGCCTCCGACTTCGCCTGCTCGATCTGCTGGCCGTACTTCACGGCATCCTGCACCGCGACCTCCCGGTCCCGGATGATGCTGGCAATCGCATCCGGCGGCGTGATGTTCCGGATCAGCACCGACTTGATGTCCACTCCCCACGGCTTGCACTGCGCCATCAGGTGCGCCTCGAGGTTGTCCTGGAACTTCTGCCGCGTCGTCCCGGCAATGTAGTTCTTCGCCGGGTTCTTGCTGCCCTCGATCCGGCTGAACCCCCGCGCCTTCGGCAGCACGATCTTCTTGAGGATGTCCTCCATGTCGCCCACCTGGTGGATCAGCCGCGACGCCTGGTCCCGCGCCAGCGCGTACTCGATCGTGCCTTCCACGTTCACCGTGAATCCGTCCAGCGTCAGGAAGCTGATCGCGTCCTCCCCGCTCATCTCAAACCGCTGGCTCTGCAGGTTCACCTCCGTCACAACCACCATGTACGGGTTCAGGTAGTAGGTGCCCGCGTCCAGGATCTCCGGCATCACCCCCTTCATCCCCTCCTTCACCAGGAACGTGTTGCGTTCCTCTTCCGGCACACTGCCATTCAGCACGTCCGTCCCCGTCAGCGACGTCATCACCCCGCCGAATCCCGGCCGGATCGTAATCGCGTCAAACGGCTGCACGCTGTACGCATACGGATTGATCCGGTACTTGCCCGGCCGCAGCACCTCCGGCACGATTCCCTTGAAGCCCTCCGGCGCCAGGATCTGCCCGCCTTCCAGCTCCTGCCCGTACAGCCGCGTCTGCACCCCCAGCTTGCCCGCCGGAATGTCCGTGATCGTGGAATAGCGCCACCCCCATGTGTAGGGATTGCGGAAATAGCGCCCTTCCGCCAGCACGTCGAGCTGGATGCCCTTCTGCCCCTCCTCCCGAGCCAGAATCTGCCCCGACGGCAACTCCGTCCCCGTTTTGCGGATCAGGATGGCGATCTGGCCCGGCCCCGGCTCGATCCGCCAGAAAAACCAGAACCACACCGGCAGAAACAGGATCGCCGCCAGAATGGCCAGCGGCATCGCCAAAAAGCCCAGCCCCGGCCCCTTGCCGCGGCGGGCGGGGCGGCGCAGGCGCGCCGCGTTCAACGGGTCAGGCATCGGCGGCGGAGAAAATTCCTGGTTATCCATGATCGGGCCTCCTGTTCGGGCCGCCGCCGGACGCGGCGCCACGCCCCGCATTCTGCCATCCCCCCGGCCCGATGCAAACTCCATTTCCGTTCGAATCGTGTCAGGATCAGGGCTGCGTCAAGAAAGGTGTTTTCAGAACAGTCCGGCTCGGCAGGGATGGAAAATTTTCTGGCGGGTTTTCCACGCCATGGAAAACTTTTTTCCACACCGTGGAAAATCCGGGAAATATCCCCAAATCCGAATCCGTATCATCCGTACTACTATCCACCAATTTCTTGTTATTCATGCACGGTTTTCGTTCGAACACATTGCCCACATACAAGTTGAGATGTTCATTTTACGGGCAAGCCAAACGAAAACCCTCATGGCCACCAAAAACACCAAAAGACACAAAGACTAACACTACCATCCCATAGATGCATAAACAGGAAAGAATTCCCCCTTCCCCCCGCGGATTTGCTGGCATTTTCCGTGTATTTCTTGGCAGGCAAGAAAGTGTGCTTGCCGGCGGTTTCTGCGCAACCGCTTGAAATCGTGAGAATATGGCGAGATGCTATCCCACAGGGTGTGCGGCGAAATGTTTGAAACCTTGGAAACAAAGCTGTTTTTCGACGATCACGCGGCGCGGGGGACCTCCGGCTGTCCCATAGAGCCGCAGGGCGCCGAGCAGATCGATTTTCATCCATATGGCGGCCCGGACGGTGCCGACAAGACGGGAAAAGCTCAGTGTCCACTTCGCCACGTGCTTGATGAACCGCAAGAGCAGGTGGGCGAGCAGTCCAATCCAAACCTGCCATTGAACCGCCTTTTCGTTGTAGCCGACAAAATCAGCGAGCTGGAGGGTCTGCTTGAGTTCCTTGAAGAACGTCTCAATGGCCCATCGGGCGCGGTAGAGTTCCGCGATGGTGCGCGGACTCCAGTCGAAGTTGTTGGTGATGAACGTCATTTCCCTATCGCGTCCGTCCACCTCGACGATGGCCGTGATCCGGCGCAGGGTCGCCGGGTACTTCTCCGCCGAACCCTTGCGGCTCATCTGGACCGTTTCGTCGGCCAGAATGCGGGCAGGCAAGTCCACGCGGCGCTTGATGGCCTTGAAGACCATGTTTTCCTTTTCCCGCAGAACAAAGAAGATTCCTCGCCCGGAAAGACCATGCAAGAAGGCAAGGTCCACGTAGGCGCGGTCGGCCAGCAGCACGTCGCCATCCTTCAACCCCTCGCAGAGCGCTTGCGCGCGCTTCGAATCGTGGTGCGCGGCATCCTCCACGACGGCGAACGCGGGAAGGCGGTTTCCGACGTCGAGGCGCAAGTGAGTCTTGGCGGCGGCTTTCTTACGCCGGTGCCGGGCCCAATCGATGCAGTTAAGCGAAAGTTGCAACGTCGTGGAGTCGATGGCGAAGATGTCGCGCTTGATCCGACGGATGAACCCCCGGTGCGAGCGGGCCCGCGTGAAGTCCGGACAGACCGCCTGAAGATGCTCGAAGGTTTTCCAGTAAAGCTGCTCGGCGATCACCGGGTCCCGCGTGCGGTTGGCGTTGGAAAACGTGTTGCGCTTCGGCGCTGTCGCGCCCCGGATGCGGTTGAGCTCCGGCTCATGCAGCCGGGCGGCGTCGCAGATTTCGTTCAGACTGGCCGACCGGTTCAGTTGCCCATAGAGCAGAGCCGCGACATGGCTGGTGCACGAGAACTTCCGGATGTCGGCGCCCGCTTCCCGGGCGAGCCGGTCGGGAAGCCCCGGCGGAATCCATTGGACGATCTGTTTGAGGACGCTGTACGATGTCTTGGCTGGTCTGGGTATGGTTGTTTTTTTCATACGCCTGTGAGTACAGGCTCAATCTTCCCCAGGCCAGCTTTTTGCTCCGGGCTCCAAGCCCCCCCCCCCTGACAAGCAACCCAGGCCTGAAATCAGGCGGGTGCTCATGAGTCACTATGGGACGCTAGTGAACAAAAATATAATTGAATCGGGCTTGTCATTTTCCCCCGCCGGGACTTCACTTAAGCTGACAACCAAGGAGGCCCCCATGAACCGTTCGTTTGCTGCCCGGGGGGTTGCCCGGGCCCTGGCGTCCGCCCTGCTGGCCGGAGCCGCCGGCTGCGCCACGATGCCGCGCTTCGACCGCTCCGGCTCCCATCCCGCCGACTGGGTCATCGTCAATGCCGACATCCTCACCAGCAGCGAACAGCAGCCCCGCGCCGACTCGCTGGCCGTGACGGACGGACGGATCGCCTATGTCGGCGCCCGCGACGGCATCGCCGACTTTGTCGGGCCCGACACCGAAGTCGTCAACGGCCGCGGACGCCTCGTCACCCCCGGCTTTGTGGATAACCACTGCCATGTCCTCTGGATCGGCGGCATGTGCTACTTCCAGCCCCCCGAACTGTTCGCCTGCGAAACCCTCGACGACCTCCTCGCCTGGGTGAAACAACGCGCCGACGACCACCCCGAACTCCCCCTCATCGGCGGCATCGGCTGGCGCATGAACCAGCTCCCCGACGGTCCCCGCCGCGAACTCCTCGATGCCGTCGTCCCCGACCGCCCCGTCATGCTCATGAGCTACAGCGGCCAGGCCGGCTGGCTCAATTCCAGGGCCATCGAACTCATGGAATCCCGCAACCCCGACGCCTTTGAACGCCTCGCCCCCGTCCGCGATCCCGAAACCGGCCAATGCACCGGCGAGTGCAGGCACTACCATGTCGTGAATTTTCTGGAATTCCTGACTCCGGAAGAGCTCACCCCCGAAGTCGAACAGGGCATCTTCGACGCCATGCAGAAGACCCTCGACGACGCCCTCTCCGTCGGCGTCACCACCATGCACGACATCCAGATCTATCCGCAGTTCATCCCCCTGATCCTCAAATTCCGCGACCAGGGCGGCCTCGACCGCTGCCGCGTCCGCGGCGCCTACTTCGTCGGCCACGACCGCCTCGCCGACGTAGCCCGCCTCGAGCAGGACCTCCGCAACTGGAAAAAACTCCGGAAGTCCGAGTCCGACGACCACCTGATTCTCGGCGAATCCCTGAAGTTCTACATCGACGGCACCGCCGACAATCATACCGCCTTCCTGTTCGAGCCGTATGCCAACGATCCGTCCACCTGCGGACGCCCGGACTGGACTGCCGACGAATTCAACCGCGTCATCGCTCTCGCCGACCGCCTCGGCCTGCAGTGCTGCACCCATTCCTGCGGCGACGCCGGCGCCCGCCGCGTCATCGACGCCTACGAAAACGCCCTGACCGTCAACGGCCCGCGCGACGCCCGCCACAGCGTCGAACATTGCGAACTGCCCGTCCCCGACGACTGGCCCCGCATGGCCCGCCTCGGCCTCTTCGCCTCCATGCAACCCCAGCACTTCTTCGATGAACTGGCCCAGCCCGCCCTCGGCCCCGAACGCTCTCAGCGCCTTATGCCCTGGCGCTCCCTCCTCGATGCCGGCGTCCCCGTCTCCTTCGGCACCGACTGGGCCGCCGGCCCCATCAATCCCGCCTACGGCCTGCTCATCGCCGCCCTGCGCATGGACTGCAACGGCAACACCCACGTCGGCCCCAGGGAAAAAGTCCCCGTCGAAGAAGGCATCCGCCTCTGGACCCTCGGCTCCGCCCGCAACCTGTTCCTCGAGGACGAAATCGGCTCCCTCGAACCCGGCAAACAGGCCGATCTCGTCGTCTTCAACACCGATCTGCGCAAAATGCCCACCCTCTGGTTCCTGCTCACCCACGACATCGGCCTGGGCACCCTGGACCACTTCGTCGATCTGACCATGGTCGGCGGCGAAGACGTCTATGTCCGCGGCCGCTCCACCGAAGAACAGAAAAAACGCCCGCCGCGCTTCAAGGGCCGCGCCGAACGCCGCCGCCGCCGCCAGGCCCAGAGCGGCACCCTCTAAGGAGGCCCCGCATGACCCCTGCCCACCGCTGGTTCCGCCTAACCCTTTTGGTCGTCCTGACTCTTTCCGCCGCCGCCCGGTCCGAACCCGTCCGCGCCCCCGGCGAAGAAGCCGCCGCCCTCGCCTTCACCGCCACCAGCCGCGTCGGCTTCGACGACCCGGACCATCCCGAGCTCTCCGGCCGCGTCTCCCTCCAGGAATCCGCCCTCTCCGTCCCCCTTGCCCATGGCGGATTCGAAGGCCTCACCCTCGCCGCCGGCGCCGTCGCCGGCTG
>Ga0123326_1001743_pt1 | contig 18159 bp, 16 predicted proteins | sample BioC13SIPDNA_FD_89739 | JGI IMG/M metagenome (GOLD analysis project Ga0123326, IMG submission 89739) | Anaerobic biogas reactor microbial communites from Washington, USA - Biogas_R1_A C13 SIP DNA | ecosystem: Engineered > Bioreactor > Anaerobic > Unclassified | place: Washington, USA | collected...
TGGAACCATCCCCTGTGCTGGTCGCTTCCCTCGAGGTACATATCGGCAGGCCACTTCAGTTCCGGCCGCACCTTGAGGACGGCGGCGTGACTCGAACCGGAGTCGAACCAGACATCCATGATGTCCGTCTCTTTTCTGAGATGCTTTCGGCCGCAATGGGGGCATACGCACAGATCGCCCAGCAGTTCCTCCGGAGACAACCGCCACCACGCAGAGCAGCCTTCCTTTTCCACAAGTTTCTGCACTGAGTGGATCCGGTCCTCTGTGAGGACCGGTTTCCCGCAATCCTCGCAGTAAAAGGCCGGGATAGGAACTCCCCAGATCCGCTGCCTGCTGATACACCAGTCAGAGCGGTCACGGACCATGTTGTAGATCCGCTCCTTGCCCCATTCCGGGATCCACCGAACGTCCTCTTCGATGCACTTCAGGGCATTCTCCCGGAAGTCGGAGACGGAGACAAACCACTGGTCAGTAGACCTGAAGATGACAGGTTTTTTGCATCTCCAGCAGTGAGGATATGAATGGCTTATGGAACTGCTCCCCAGGAGCCTTCCACTTTCGGTGAGGATCTCAAGGATCCTGCGTGAGCCTTCATGAATTGAAAGCCCCTCTACCAGTCCGGTGCCTTTCTTGTAGTACCCCTTGTCATCCACAGGGTTGTACACATCGAGACCATACTTCACGCCCGACTCGTAGTCCTCAACGCCGTGACCGGGTGCTGTATGGACGCATCCCGTTCCCGTATCAAGAAGAATGTAGTCTGCGAGAAGGATAAGGATTTCCTTTTCCGGATAGAAGGGGTGAATAGCCTTGTGCTTCTCAAGTTCCCTTCCCTTGACCACAAGGATCTCCTCGAAAGAAAGTCCCGTCTCAGCTGCAACGCTCTCAAGAAGGGCTTTTGCGAAAAGAAAAATCTTGTCTCCCGACCTGTAGAATCCGTAATCATGGTCTCCCCCAACGGCTACCGCAAGGCTCGCAGGAAGCGTCCACGGGGTGGTGGTCCACACGATGACGTTTACGTCTTTTCCCTCGAGGGATGCGTGGATCTTCCCCGCTTCAGGCATGGAATAGGCAACAAAGATGGAGGGCGATGACTCGTCCCAGTATTCGATCTCCGCAGCGGCAAGGGCCGTCTGGCAGTCGATGCACCAATAGACGGGCTTCTGTCCCTTGTACACCAGCCCTTTTTTCACAAGCTCGGCGAAGGCGCCGAGCTGTGCGGCCTCGTAGTGCGGAGCGAGGGTCATATAGGGGTTTTCCCAGTCACCGAGCACCCCGAGACGGATAAACTCCTCTCGCTGGATATCACGGAACTTCAGCGCGTGTTCCGTGCATTTCTCCCGCAGGAGAACGGGGTCTGCATCATCCTTCGAGACTTTCAGGTTTTTGATGACCTGCAGTTCGATGGGAAGGCCATGGGTGTCCCACCCCGGGACATAGGGGGCGTAAAACCCCTTCATGGCCTTATACTTGGGGATGAAGTCCTTAAGGATCTTGTTGAATGCCGTCCCGATATGAATATGCCCGTTTGCGTAGGGAGGCCCGTCATGAAGGACAAACGACGGAGCACCTTCCCTGTTCTTGAGCATCTTTCCCGAAATGTCCCGTTCCTTCCAGAACTCGAGAAAACCAGGTTCCCTTTTCGCCAGGTTTGCCCTCATGGGAAAATCTGTTTCGGGAAGGTTCAGCGTATTTTTATAGTCCGTACTCATGCAGGTACCCCCTTGTGTAATAGGAAAAACCGTCCCCCCGGTCCAGAGGGGGACGGGCAAAAAGCCGAAGTTATTTTAGCACAGCAGCAAAAAATCCCCAATGAGCGAATTGTAAATCGCTTTTTATCGTATTCTCTTAATGAGAAAGAAAATACTCCACGGCACACATCCTGTCCACTTTAAAAAAAAGAAGTTCTCCGGGGAAAAGATCATGCAAAAGCCATTTTTCTCCGGCTATCCGAAGGGTATTTTCCCCGACGGCGTCGTTTCCTGCGCGGTACCTCATCATCGGGAATGAAAGACGTCCGCCCCGGAAAACCATGAACTCTTCTCCCGGAAAAAACCGGCCGCAGCTCCCCGGCTCCGACGGAAGGCCTGCGTTGTGAGAACGCACCCGGACTTCCCACTGCCAGAACCTGCCCCCTGCAGCGCGCAGCTCATCTTCAACCGGAGTTCTCTCCACGGAATGGATATATCCGAACACGATCGGGGTACTTGGGGAAACGATCCTCCGAAAAACAGTTTCCCCGTCTCTGCGGGACACGGAGAGAACGTACACCGGCGCCCCAAGACAATAAGCCAGGAAGGAAATGACAAAGCCCATGATAATCCGCCTTTTGACGAGGATTCTCATGGGCATTCACTCCGTTTCGTATTCCGGCTAAATAATGGCGAGCCTGGGCCGATTCGAACGGCCGACCTACAGCTTAGGAGGCTGTCGCTCTATCCTCTGAGCTACAGGCCCGCGCCCTTTCCGCCTCGAAAAGGAAACACTCAATGCACCTTTTCGTGAACAGGGGACATAGTACCATCCCTCCGGCGAAAATTCAAGTTTTTTGATCCCGACTGTCGTGCAAAAAATTCAGCTTTTCTCTCTGAATCCATCAGCACCGTTCCGGTGAACAACAGCTGAAACAGGTCCGGGCAAAACGCAGATGACTATAACCTGCTATTGAGTTAACGTTTGACAAATCTGCCTGTTTAATGTTTATAATAGCGGAATTTCTGATGCGAGGAGGAAAAATCAATGAAGAGAGTATGGGTTGCAGTGCTGACTGCGTGTTTGGCGGCAGTTTTTGCCGCAGGAGCGGGAGGAGAGGAAAAAGTACGCCTTATATTGAAAAGCGCACGGCAGGCATCGGTGTACTACGCTTTTGCCGTCGGCCAGGCCGGTGCCATCATGGAGGGAGCGCCTGACATAGAAGTCACCATAGAAGAAAGCCCCGGATCCATGGTTAACGTCAAGGAAAGCAGGATCCGGGAAAACTTCGTCTTTACATCCCCGACAACGCTCATATCCTCAGCAAGACAGGGCAAGGGTGACTTCAGCGAAGGAGGCTATGAAAAAATCAGGAGTCTCTGGCCCCTTCCGGGAATCATCATGCACTGGGTCGTCCGCGAGGACAGCGGCATTAATGATCTAAAGGAACTCGTCGGGAAACGCTTTATCCCCGGCGGTGCCGGAAGTGCTGGTGTAAAGGTCACGGAGACTGTTTTCGATGCGCTCGGAATAAAAGACAATGTCACCATGGTGCTGATCGACTTAAACGAAGGCGTCCAGGCGGTAAAGAACGACAGGGCAATAGGTTTTGCCACATCAAGTTCGGTCCCAGCGGGTATGATTTCCGAAATCGCGGCCACCATGCCCATCCGCCTGCTCGGGCTGGATGACTGGGCCTATGAGAAAATCTCCGGGCAGTACTCCAGGCGCGTCATACCTGCGGGCACATACAGCGGTGTGGATTACGACGTTAACACCATAGGGCAGATAGTTGGAGCCTATGCGACCCTGGATGTCTCTGAAGACGTGGTATACAAAATAACCAGGGCTTTCTGGGAAAACAGGCCCGTATGGGAGAAAACCCACCCTGCCATGAAGCTGATACAGCTTGAAGACGTGAACCTCCTTAAAGCGCCGGTCCATCCGGGCGCACTCCGCTACTACAGAGAGATCGGGTTTGAAGTAAAGGAGTACAAGGAATAACCCCGAACAACAGGTAACTGATCCGCCGGGTACAGGGAAGGAGCTGTTTTTCTTGCGCACCGCAAAATATGTGGCCATCGCCTCGGCAATTTTCGCAGCATACCAGATCATTCTGCCCGTTTACGCATTCATGCCCGACATCAGGGAAAGGGCAGTTCACCTTTCTTTTGCCTTTGTTCTGATCTTCCTTGGCGGAAACATGCGGCAGCGGAGACAATGGATCGCGGATCTCGCCCTTACTGCGGCAGGTATATTTCTGTGCATGTACGCATTTTTTAACTATGACGGGATCATGGGGCAATATGGCATACCTACCGGCACATCACAGGTCGTAATGGCATTCCTCCTGATCGCCTTGATCCTTGAAGCGGCCAGAAGAGCCGTACGTCCCGCTCTTCCGCTTATCGCACTGGCGGCATTGCTCTATGCCCTCCTGGGACACCTCATCCCGGGCTATTTCGGCCACCCTCCGTACACGCTGTCCACACTCGGCGGCATGTTTTACCTGACGACCGGTGGAATATGGGGCCAGCTCCTTGGTGTAAGCGCCAACACTATTGCGATTTTTGTTTTTCTGGGGAGCTTTATCGTCCACAGCGGCGGAGGTGCGGGGTTCATGAAGATATCCCTTCGCCTGGCAGGACGGTACGTGGGCGGTCCTGCCAAGGTAGCCGTGATTTCAAGCGCGCTTTTCGGCTCCGTATCAGGGAGCGCAAGCGCAAACGTGGCATCTACGGGAGTTTTCACCATTCCGATGATGAAAAGGCTGGGCTACAGGCCGGAATTCGCTGCAGCCGTCGAAGCTGTGGCCAGTACGGGGGGGCAAATCATGCCCCCGATCATGGGAGCCGGCGCCTTTGTCATGGCTGAGCTCATCGAGATACCCTACCTCAGGATCGCTGCAGGAGCATCCCTGCCGGCGATCCTGTATTTTTTCGCAGCATGGGCAGGGGTACACTTTTATTCGATGAGGGAGGGGTTCAGGGGCATTCCGCGCGAAGACCTTCCCGGCTGGAAAGAGACTCTCAAAGCCAGCGGTTTTTTCCTGGTACCCTTCACGGTTCTGATTTACCTCATGGTCAGGGGACGTACCCCTCAGTACGCAGCTTTTTGGGCTCTTCTCTCAACACTGCCGCTCATGTTTTTGAACGAGAACTGGAAACCTGATGTTCACAACGCACTCGGGAAACTGAAGCAGGCCGTGATAAACGGGGCCCGCCAGGCAGCTTTCATTGCAAGCATCTGCGCCTGTGCCCAGATCATCATCGCTACAATAGCCTTTACCGGCATTGGTGTAAAAGCCAGTTCAAGCCTCCTGGCGTTCAGCGAAAACAGCCTGTTTTTGGCCCTTGTTCTTGCGGGCATAACGAGTACGGTGCTGGGAATGGAAGTTCCCACCACTGCCGCCTACACCGTAGCTGTTGTGGTGGCAGGCCCAGTCCTTATTGAAGCAGGACTGCCTCCACTGGCAGCCCACATGTTTGTCTTTTACCTGGCCATATTGTCGGCGGTCACGCCTCCCGTATGCGGGGCGGTCTTCATTGCAGCAGGCATGGCCGACGCGAACTGGGTTAAGACTGCCTTTACAGCTCTTAAGCTCAGTTTTGCAATTTTCATCCTGCCCTTCTACTTCGCCTATTCCCCGAGCCTTCTTATTTTCGACTCGCCTGCGGAAACGGTTGCACATTTCCTGAAGACAGCTTTGGCCCTGCTGGCGCTCTCCTCCGGATTCATGGGATATCTCCGTTCAAGGCTCAGCACGTTTGTTAGAATGCTCCTGGTAGCAGCGGGTATTATGATCCTTTCCCCCGTTTCATGGGTATGGGGCACAGGAGCCGCAGCGGGCTTTCTGCTCTATTTAAGGGACGGCCGGAGAGAGGCGGGAAGGGTTGCGTGATTTTCCCGAAAGTACGGGGCATATCGGAAATGCTATGATACAGGCAAGGGGGGGCATATATGCCCCCCCTTGCCTGTATCAGGAATGTTTCTCTGCCCCTTCTTACATTTCCTGTTTTTCCAGAGCCGAGGCAAGCCGTTCATAGACATCACATCCATGTATCCGCAGGCTTTCAAAGATATCCCGCGCCCTTTCAACATCCACTTTCATCTGTTCAGCAAGTGCTGCCGCAGAATCGAATTTTACCTCGTCGCGAAGAAACTGCTCGAGGAAAACGAGGATCCTCCTGTTATACAGGGTACCGTTATAATCGATTATGTGCGTCTCCGCCCTGACCCGGACTTCCTCCGGGACGAAGGTCGGGTTTAAACCAACATTCAGTGCTCCCGGCAGCCACTTTGAATCCACAAGAACCGAGGCGGCATACACACCCCTCCGGGGCATCACTTTTTCCGCCGGGTAATGAATGTTTGCAGTCGGGAATCCCAGCTTCCTTCCGCGCCCTGCTCCGGGAACCACCTCTCCCTCGAAGAAAAAAGGATATCCCATCAGTTTCCTGGACGTCCTCATCTCTCCGTGAGCCACATGGCTCCGGATCGTACTGCTTCCTACTTTTTCCCCGTCAATGAAAAGAGGCTCCACTTCACTGAAGAACCAGTGTTTCCTGCCTGAAACCGATCTGAGATACCCTGTATCCCCCCCACGGTCTCTTCCAAATCGAAAATCTTTCCCCACAACTATCCCCGAGACATGCACGAGGGTCTCCAGGAGAACAAGAAATTCGTCCGGTGACGCCGACGCAAGCTCCGGTGTAAAGGGGATTTTTATCGTCCTGGGAATCCGCAGGTAACGGGCAAGGATGTCCCTTTCGGTTTCCGTGAACAGGACCGGGATCTCCCGGTTCTTTACTACGCTGCCCGGATGGGGGCTGAACGTGACTACTCCCCAGTCATCGCTCCGGCCGTTTTCGCAGGCAAGTTCCGCCGCGCGGTCGAGAAGAAGACGATGGCCGAGATGGAATCCGTCAAAAGCTCCCAGCACAACGATCATGGCTATGCCTCCATGGGGATGTTCACCTTCGGCTCGAAAAAGCCGGAGGCTGTTATATTTCCGAAGGAAAAAAGATCCCTGCAGAGGACTGCTGCCTTCTTTCCCGGGTCGGAAATCCCCGGGTTCAAAAAGGACATGGCCGAAAGAGGGGCACTTTTGCCCGCCAGCAGCATCCGGCATGTTTCTTCTTCAGCACTGTACCCATAATACTGGGCCGCCAGGCAGGAGAGAGGAAGGATCCTCTCCTCCCGTGAAAAGGACCCGCGCTGCAGTTCGTCAAAAGCAAGGGCGTCCCCAAGCCGGAAAAGGCCTGTTGCCGTCCGGACAAGGGAAGATACGTGGGCACCGCATCCGAGCCTTCTTCCCAGATCCCGGACAACACTCCTTACGTACGTGCCCCTGGAACAGCGGATCCTGAGCTTCAGTGTATCATTGCCTTCTTTCGGTCCAGATAGAATGCGGATATCCGTCACGCGAACAGGACGAGGCTGTATCACAGGCTCCTTTCCTGACCGGCTGAGAGCATGGGCCCGTACTCCGTTCACGTGTATTGCCGAAACAGCAGGGGGGACCTGAAGACGGGTGCCCAGAAAAGAAGGGAGAAATACCTCGGCCAGTTCCGCTGCATCCTGCGGGACCGGACCTGAAAAAGAGACTTCCCCGGAATAATCATCGGTGGAACGCTCTTCTCCGAGGCGGATTTCCACGTCATAGATTTTCGGAAGCCCCATAACCAGTTCGCTCGCCCGTGTTGCTCCTCCCACGAGAAGGATAAGCAATCCCTGTGCTGTGGAATCCAGTGTTCCACCATGTCCGACCTTCTGTCTTCCAGGGAGGGCACGCCTGAGGGCGGCAACACAGACAGTACTCCGGACGCCTTCCGGTTTATTCAGAAGGAGAAGTCCGCAGGCCATCCGTATCCTCCAGCAGGTCCGCAACGGACTGCAGAGCTTCTTCAAGAGGAAGGGGCAGACTGCATCCGGCTGCCTGTGGATGTCCTCCCCCACCGAACCTGTGCGCGGCTTTCGCTGCCGAAATGCCTCCCCTTGACCGGAAACTCGCCCGTACCTTGTCCTCCTCCTCCACCAACAGGGCTGCAAACGAAACCGACCGCAGTGTGAGAAGTTCGTTCACCAGTCCCTCAGTTTCCGAGGGGTCGCTTCCCGTATCAATGAAGTCCTGCAGTGTAAGCCACGTGCAGGCTGCCGTACCGCCGACAGGAAATATCCGCTCAAGGGCTCTGCCGCGAAGGTGAAGACCTTCCGTGGAACGGCTGCACCGTATCATGCAGTCCAGTTTCTCCGGAGAGACGCCGCAGTCAAGAAGCTCCCCGGCGGCTTCATGGGTCCGTGAAGTTGTACAGGAAAAAGTAAAATTACCGGAGTCAGTCACGATTGCAGTATAAAGCGCTTCTGCCGCTTCTGGGGAAAACGCTGTCCCCCATTTTTTGAACAGCAGCCAGCACATCTCGCCCGTAGAGGATGCGGAGGCATCCACCCATGCGATCGAGCCGAAGCGTTCGTTGTCATGGTGGTGATCGATATTCACTACGGGTACCGTTTCAGACACGGAATCAATTCCATGAACGGAGCGCTCTCTCGTGGATGTGTCAAGAACGATGACCGCGTCCCCTTTCTTCAGAGCCGGGAAATCCGGGGCAATATCCGGAACATAACGGTCGGCCCCGTAAAGGAAACCATAGATTTCAGGGAACGGATCCGGGCCTCCCCACGCAACTTTTTTCCCCATGGATTCACCGAGCGCAAGGAACGCGCTTCCCGACCCCAGGGTATCTCCGTCCGGTTTGCAGTGAGTCACAACGATCCACCGGTCCGCTTCCGACAGGATACGGATAATTCCGGTGATCAGCTCTCCTTCAGAAAGGGGAGGCTTATCATTCATATTTCCTCTCCTTTGGGAAGCTCTTCCCCGTTCCCTTCGATCTTAATGGAATCGAGGAGCCGGTCCATCACCCTGCCGTATTCTTCACTTGTATCCACAAGGAACTCAAGTGCCGGCACCTGGCGGAGTTTCATCTGCTTTCCAAGCAGGCTCCGCAGGACCCCCGCAACTGAGGACAGGGCTTTCTTCACAGCTTCCCGTTCCTCCGGATCTACGGTGGTAAAAAACACCTTCGCCTGCTCCAGGTCTCTTGAACAGTCCACCTCGGTTATGACAGCCCTCTTCGCCGTCTCGTTCTTTACCTTCATCTCCAGAAGCAGAGAAATTTCCCTCTGTATCTGTTTATTTATTCGTTGCATGCGAAATGTCGTCATAACTATTTACCTCTCGCCAGTGATCGATGATTGTGAACTCGCCGGATTCTTCTTCGGCGCACAGAAAAGAGAAAACCGAGTTCAGTCTCTCGTCCGTCATCTGAACGCCCGATGCGACCGCTGCGACACCCAGGAAAACTTCAGACCAGCTTCCATCCGGCCCGAGATCCATGGCCGACACATTCCACCGTCCACGGATCCGGTCAAGAAGGGACTTGGTCACCCGTCTCCTGTCCTTCACGCTTCTGCTGCCAAGAACACGGAGACTGACGAACAGCAATCCCGAATACACCGCAGGTTTTTCTCCGTTACGAGAGATGGCGCTTCTCCTCCACGATCTCGTAGGCTTCAAGGATGTCCCCTTCTTCGAAATCCTGGTAGTTGCTGAGGCTTATTCCACATTCGTAGCCTGCGGCCACTTCCTTCGCGTCATCCTTGAACCTTCTGAGGTTCGAAAGAGAACCGTCCCAGAGCACGATACCTCCGCGTATAAGGCGGACCTTCGAATTTCTCCTGATGACGCCTTCAAGCACATAGCTTCCTGCGATTTTCCCTGCCTTGGGGACCTTGATCACCTGGCGGATCTCCGCCTGGCCGATGGTGTTCTCCCTGATGGTCGGCTTCAGCATTCCTTCCAGGGCAGCCTTCACATCGTCTATGGCATCGTAGATTATGTCGTAAAGCCTGATCTGCACGCCTTCTGACTCTGCGATCCGCTTCGCGTTTGCGTCAGGGCGAACGTTAAACCCTATAATAACGGCATTGGAAGCCGAGGCCAGCATGACGTCAGATTCAGCGATCCTACCGACGCCCCTGTGGATGATGTTTATTCCCACCTCGTTCGTTGCCATCTTCTCAAGGGACGCCGCCAGAGCCTCGCTCGATCCCTGGACGTCAGACTTAAGCAGAAGATTGAGCTGGGGCACATCGCCCTCCTTGAGCTGGGTATACAGTTCCTCCAGGCTGAGCCTTCTCGAGCTGCCCTGCTGGGTATTTCTCTGCTCCTGCTCCCTGGTGCTGATGGCATCTTTTGCTATCCGCTCGTTTTCCACCGCGGTGAAGACTTCACCCGGCTGCGGAACTGACGCAAGTCCCAATATTTCAACGGGAGTGCTCGGCCCGGCACAATCTATGTTCTTTCCCTCGGAATCGAGCATGGCCCGTATTTTCCCGCAGGCGGTGGTAAAGAGAAGAATGTCTCCCTTGCAGAGCGTCCCTTCCTGAACCAGGACCGTAGCGACCGGTCCCTTGCCCTTATCGAGCTTTGCCTCTACGACAACACCTCTCGGCTTCACAGTGGGGTCGGCTTTCAGTTCCTCGATCTCCGCCACGAGCAGGATCATCTCAAGCAGCTGGTCCATGCCCTGGCCGGATTTCGCAGAAACCTCCACCATTATGGTGGTTCCGCCCCATTCCTCGGGCACCAGCCCCGCGTCGGAAAGCTGTTGCCTGACCCTTTCAGGCTTCGCAGCAGGCTTGTCTATCTTGTTGATGGCAACGATAATGGGCACGCTGGCTGCTTTTGCGTGGTTGATGGCCTCCCGGGTCTGGGGCATTACACCGTCGTCGGCAGCTACCACGAGGATGGCGATGTCGGTAGCCTGGGCGCCCCTGGCCCTCATGGAGGTAAACGCCTCGTGTCCCGGGGTGTCGAGGAAGACGATCTCCTTTCCCTGGTGTTTCACCGTAGACGCGCCGATATGCTGGGTGATCCCCCCGGCTTCACGGGCCGTAATGTTCGTCTTTCTGATGAAATCAAGCAGGGTCGTCTTTCCGTGGTCCACGTGTCCCATCACAGTAACGATCGGGGGACGGGGTTCCATGTGATCACCGTGAAACTGCGCCCTCTTGATGACGGTGCATGTCCCGTCATCATCCCCGGCCCCTTCCTCTTCGCATATCATGGTCAGGACAACGTTGTACGCTTCCTCGAGAACTTTAAGGCTTTTTTCGTCCACGGGGCTGTCAGCGGGAACCATAAGGCCGGCTCCGATAAGGCATTTCACTGCCTCGGCCGGAGTAATGCCGATAAGCTGGGCAACCGCTTTTACAGTAGATCCTTCTGAAACATCAAATGTTTTTGTTTTTATCACGCTATGCGCCTCTTCCTTTGTCCCTTTCCCTTTCTCTGAGGAAGAAGCCCCAAGGCTTTCCTCGACGATCTGGGCGGTATCGTTATCGATTGAACTCATATGGCTTTTGACATCCACACCAAGATCAATCAGTATATCCAGCAGTTCCTTATTGCTTTTTCCTAGCAGTTTTGCCAGTTCATAAACCCTGAGTTTACTCATATTCTTTTCCCCCTTCCGCAAGCAGTTGCGAGATAGAACGTGCAAAGCCGCTGCGTAACGGTAAAGCAACAACCTTCACATTTCCTGATCCTACAGCAGCCGAAAGCGCCTCCCCGGAAATATCCGGAAGAACGATTATCTGACTTTTTTCTGCTAACCTCCCGTTCCTGAGGGATCTGTAAAAGGACGAGTCCGGCTCCGAAGCAAAAACCACCAGAAGCTCTTCTCCCCTGGCCAATGAAGATTTTACTATATCCTGGCCTATTTTCAGGATATTCGCCCGCCGTGCAATGCCGAAGACGGAGAGGATACCTTCTTTTCCGTTTTTCATTACCCCTCCGCCTCTCCTGACCGCTCTATTATCATCTCCAGAAGGGCGTCATACACCTCTGAAGGCACACGCACCTTGAGAGCCCTGGAAAGGGCATCCCTTTTCCGGGCTTCCCGTACGCATTCCTCCCTCGCACAGACATAGGCCCCCCTGCCCGGCACTCTCCCTGAAGGGTCGATAACGACATCTCCATCCGGTTTCCGGGCGATCCTGACCATCTCACGCCTGGGTGATTCTTCCCTGCATCCGACGCAGGTCCTTGGCCTCTGCCGCTTCATGGCACCCTCCGCTACTTCGTTTCGCCTTCGTCGATAATATCCTGGAATATATCGTGGAGTGTCGGCATCCTCTCCGGCTCAAGAGCATTAATGTCGATCTTCCACCCAGTGAGTCTCGCCGCCAGGCGAACATTCTGACCGGCCTTTCCGATAGCCAGCGAAAGCTGGTCAGGACGTGCGAACACTGTTACTGCCTTCTCCTGTTCAAGAATGGGCTCTATCTTCACGATCTTGGCCGGTGAAAGAGAATTACGTACGTACTGCAGGGGGTCGCTGCTCCAGATGATCACGTCCACCTTTTCACCGCAGAGTTCCTTGCTGATCGACTTTATCCTCGCCCCGTTGTTTCCCACGCACGCCCCAACAGGGTCGACGTTCATGTCGAGGGTCTGGACAGCCACTTTTGCACGCGCACCCGCTTCCCTGACGATATTCTTGATCTCGATGACGCCCTCCTGTATCTCGGGCACCTCGAGTTCAAGCAGTTTCCTCAGAAGTCCCGGGTGGGTCCTCGATACCACGATCCTCGGCCCCCGTGTCGTCTGTCTCACATCGAGCAGGTAGAACTTGAGGCGGTCTCCCGGGATGTAGGTCTCGCCCACGATGCGCTCTTCCCGGGGCAGGATCGCTTCAGTACGGTCATTCAGCCGGATCAGCACCTGGTCGTTCTCCGATTTGAACACTACTCCCGTGACAAGATCTCCAACCCTGTCGGAGAATTCCTCGAAAATGATCTGGCGTTCGGCATCCTTGAGCCTCTGGATGATCACCTGCCGAGCTGTCTGTGCGGCAATTCGGCCGAAATTTTCCGGATTGCGCTCAATACGGATATAGTCTCCTTCGGCCACGTCCACAAAACCCTTCGAGTGGGCTTCTTCGATAGAGATTTCCGTATCAGGAGCGGTCACCTCGGCAACCACATGCTTCACCTCGCAAATGGAGATGTCCCCGTTTTCCGAATCTATGTGGACCTCAACGTCCTGGTTTCCGCCCTGGTACTTTTTATACGCAGAAATAAGAGCCGCTTCCAGGCTCGAAGCGATCACCTCGGGGGAAAGCCCCCTTTCTTTTGTGATCTGGGCCAATGCGCGGACGAAATCACGCCCAAGCTGCATTTATGAATTCCTCCTTTTATTATTCTCTTTATTATTCTCTTCAAAGGCAAGGTTTCCCTTTGTTATCCATTCAAAAGGGATCCTGACCGTTTCACTCTCCTCCGGACCCTTCCCCGTTTCCGTCCGGAGCAGGATCTCTCCGTCCCCGCCCACGTGCTCCAGGATTCCTGAAAAACGCTTCTGGCCGCCGATTTCCTGCCTGATCTTGATCTTTACCTTTTTTCCGCAGAACCTTCTGTAGTCTTCAAGGGAGAAAAGTGGCCGCTCAATGCCGGGAGAACTGACTTCCAGGTAGTAATGACCCCGGATATAATCCTCGTGCTCGTCAAGGAAACGGTTCATTGCCCTCGAAACCGTCTCGCAGTCCTTTACGACGATCCCTCCCACCGAGTCAATGAAAACCCGCAGGATCTGCCGTTTCTCCTCGTTTGCGAGCACAATGCCTGCGCACTCGTAGCCCAGTCCTTCAACGATCTGCCGGAGCGGTTCCCAGTTGTTTTTTCCCTGTCCTTCTCCCATAAAAATCTCTCCTCGCATCCGCATTAAAAAACAAAGAGTGGGGGAACCCACTCTTTGATGAGAATACTCCGATCAAACTACCACACTGGAGTATAGCATATTTTGCTGCACATATACAACTTCTGGATCGATCCCGGGTGAAACCAGCTATTCCTACGGATCTACTCGACCCAGTAGTTTGGGGCCTCCTTTGTCACGACCACGTCATGGGGATGGTTCTCTTTCACGGAAGCAGCGGAGATTCTCACGAATCGTGCCTTCTTCTGCAGATCGGAGATGTCTTTTGCCCCCACGTACCCCATACCTGAGCGCAGGCCTCCTGCAAGCTGGAAAACCACACCCGAGAGCGCCCCTTTGTGGGCTGCAAGCCCCTCGATCCCTTCAGGAACGAGCTTGTCTCCGCTCGCACCCTCCTGGAAATACCTGTCCTTGCTGCATCCGTCCTTCATTGCCCCCAGGGATCCCATTCCCCTGTAGCTCTTGTATGATCTGCCCCTGTAGATGATCAGCTCTCCCGGGCTTTCTTCGGTTCCCGCGAACAGGGAACCGATCATCACCGAATCCGCCCCCGCGGCAATAGCCTTCACGATATCTCCCGAGTAGCGGATGCCGCCGTCAGCGATCACCGTTTTCCCCCTGGCATGGGCTGCCTGGGCAACGTTATAGATGGCCGCCAGCTGCGGAACCCCTATACCGGCGATGATCCTCGTTGTACAGATGCTCCCTGGACCCACGCCCACCTTGACAGCATCCGCCCCCGCGTCGATGAGGGCGTTCGCAGCATCGGCAGTCGCGATATTTCCGCCCACGAGCACGATCTCAGGATACTCTTTCCGCAGCATCCGTACGCTGTCCAGCACCTTTTTCGAGTGTCCGTGTGCGGTGTCCACCACGATTACATCCACGCCGCTTTTCACGATGGCCGCTGCCCGTTCTGCAGTGTCGCTCCCAACACCTACAGCCGCACCGACACGAAGCCTGCCTCCCTTGTCCTTGGACGCGTTGGGGAAATCCTTTGCCTTCTGGATATCCTTGATGGTGATAAGTCCTTTCAGAATACCGTACCGGTCAACGATGGGCAGCTTCTCCACCTTGTACTTCATCAGGATGGACTGTGCATCCTGAAGGGTCGTCCCCTCCGACGCCGTGATGAGGTGGTCCTTGGTCATTACCGCACTTATGGGCTGGTCGAAGTTCGTGACGAAACGCAGGTCACGGTTTGTAATGATGCCCACGAGTTTTTTGCCTTCATCAACGATAGGCACCCCTGAAATGTGAAAATGTTCCATGAGACCGATGGCCTCGCTCACCAGGTCCTCGGGGTGAAGATAAAAGGGGTCCACGATAACACCGGATTCTGACCGCTTGACCACGTCCACTTCCCTCGCCTGTTTCTCAACCGACATGTTCCTGTGGATTATCCCTATCCCGCCCTCCCTGGCTATGGCAATGGCCAGTCGCGATTCGGTCACGGTATCCATTGCGGAACTGCACAGGGGGATGTTGAGCGAAATATCCCCGGCGAGACTTGTCCCGATGTATACATCTGAAGGCAGCACCTCGCTGAAGCTTGGTTCAAGAAGCACGTCGTCGAAGGTGAACCCTTCGTAGGCTACAAATTTTTCCTCTAATTTCATTGCGGAACCTCCTTACCCTGACGATGGGCAAACGACTTTGAGAAATTGTAGGCTTTTCCCCCGGATTACACAACCCTCCCCGGAAAAGAAACGGCTGTTTCTGGGAAAAAAGGCCCTTAATCCCCTTCCTCCAGCATCCATGAAGGAAGCGACATTGTTGCCGCCGCATGGCAGACAACGGCCCCGCAGCTGCCCACTGTTCCCTCCCCCTCACCGGACTTCACTTTCAGGTGAAGCCGTCCTTTCCAATTTTCGGGAAGTACGCCTTCCAGGGCTTCTTTCATTGCCCCAAGACACCCCGCAAGGCGCGGTTCCTGCACGATAGCCACCATATCGGCCCATTCAAGTCTCCATCCCGCACCGGCAGCCCTTTTCGACACGTCCTCAAGGATCAGGAGGCTTGAGATATTCCTGTACCGCATGTCTGATGCCGGATAGAGCGTTCCGATATCTCCCAGCCCGGCCGCACCGAGAATGGCGTCGCTCAGGGCATGGGTCAGCGGATCGCCGTCGGAATGGCCCTGGAAGCCCAGGGGAAATGATGGAACGGCGACCCCTCCCAGGACGAACCGCCTGCCCGGCACAAGGGGGTGAATGTCATACCCTATTCCTGTCCGGCTGATCATCCGGAACTGGGACTCCGCAAGGGCAAGATCACCGGGCCACGTGACCTTCATGTTTCTCCTGTTTCCTTCCACCGCACCGAGCTCCCGGCCGGCCTTTACCCAGGCCTCCCCCTCATCCTTCATACTGCTGCCGGCAAACAGGATCGCCTCCTCGAGCAGTTTTCTGGGAAACCCCTGGGGTGTCTGGGCCGCAAAAAGCCCTTCCCGTGAAACGGGCTGGAATCTTCCCTCTGCATCCTCCCTTTTCAGGGCATCAGAAACGGGGAGAAGGGGCACGATCCCCCTCTCCCCGTCGACTGCTTTAAGTATCCGCTCACACAGGCTCACTCCGGCGAACGGTCGGGCTCCATCGTGTACGAGCACCACGTCACCCGATGCCGCACGTACACCTTCCAGCACAGAGTCGCCCCGTTCCTTCCCCCCCGCCGTGATCAGGAAGGGACACCGGAAATGCCGTACCCTGTTCCTGAAGAGGTTTTCATCTCCCCGAGGGACCACCAGGACGGTCTCATCCACCAGCTCTCTTCCGAAAAGCCTTTCCCCCAGCAGGGCACTCCATTCCCACAGCATGCGCCCGCAAAGGCTCCTGTACTGTTTCGCCGTCTCTCCGCCGGCCCTTTCCCCCCTGCCCGCGGCAACCACAACGAGAGATACCCGTCTCATCAGGAACGGACTTCCCTCCTGAACCTCCCGAAGACCATCCTTCCGGCGGAGGTCTGGAGCATGGAGGTCACAACCACCTCCACGCGTTTCCCTATGTAGTTCTCGCCGTCCTCCACCACGAACATAGTCCCGTCATCGAGATATCCCACCCCCTGATGGGGTTCCTTCCCCTCCCGTATGACATCTATGATGATCGTTTCACCGGGAAGAAGCATGGGTTTCAGTGCATTTGCCAGGTCGTTCACGTTCAGCACGCGGATACCCTGGATCTGGGCGATCTTGTTGAGGTTGTAGTCAGTGGTGAGTATCTGTCCTCCTATGTTCTCCGCAAGGGCAACAAGCCCGCTGTCCACAGACTCCGATTTCAGAGTCTTCAGCGTCATGTCCGCAATCTCTATCTGAAGATCCTGCAGGCGCTGAAGCTCATTCACCACGTCAAGCCCTCTTCTTCCCCTCGTCCTTCTTGCCGGGTCGGTGGAGTCCGCCACCGCCTGGAGCTCCAGCAGCACGAACCTCGGGATAATGACCAGTCCCTCAAGGAACCCTGTGCGCGCCACGTCAAGGATCCTGCCGTCGATTATCACACTGGTGTCGAGTATTTTTTTGCCGGCGCACCATGGATGACTGTCATCAGGATAACCGGACTCCTCTTCACCGTGGTTCTCGCTCTTCGGTCCCCTGATCATGGATATCCGCTCTCTGAGCCCCTGGATGGGGGTAAGGACACTGCGGAAGTCACTCTGCCTTTTCAGCAGGATCCTGGCACCAAGATAGCCGAGCACAACGTTCAGCACAACTGCCAGGTAGCTCCCGAACGGCAGGTCGGAAAAGGGCAGGGCGATCAGGTTGGCAATGATAAGTCCAACGATCATGCCCACTGTCGCAGAGGTTATCTCCGACCAGCTCGTCGTTTTCAGGTGTGTTTCAAAAAAAGCCCCTGTCAGAGCCAGCATTTTCAAGAACAATGGGGAAAGCATCAAGCCGATAAAAGCAAATAAAACCACTGAAATAACAGTAACGAAAATCTTGCACGGAAGCCACATGGGAAGCCAGGTCGTTTCAGGACAGAACCACGCCTCGGGAACCAGGGGAAGGATAAACTGGGCCGCCTGTGCACCTATCATGCCTCCAAGAAGAATCAGCAGACCGGAGAAGATCATTTGCACGATCTTCCCGAAACCCTCTGTCATATTCTCACCTCGCTTTGTAAAAAAAGGACCCTTTACACTCATAAGCAAACACCCCGAATAAAATCTTCGTCATTCCTTTCTTCTCATGATCACCCGGGACTCCAGGGACGCAAGAAGCGTCGTCCTGTCGGCAAACTCGATGCTGCCGCCCACAGGAAGACCATAGGCGATTCGTGAAATGGACACGTTCCGCCCTTCCAGCTGTTCAGCTATCGTATGATAGGTGAGGTCACCCTCTATCCTCGGATTTGTCGCCACAATCACCTCCTCCGTGCCGTCCTCGTCAATGTGCCGGATGAGTTTTCGAAAAACCTCCTCGTCCAGGTCCTCTCCGTCCAGGGGCGATACCCTGCCTCCGAGCACATGATAGACCCCTGAAAACACCCCTGCCTGCTCTATGCTGATAAGATCCTCCACCGTCTCTACCACGCACATGGTTTTTCTCTCCCGAAGCAGGTCTTTGCATATTGAACAGGGATCGTTTTCGGTTATGTTGCCGCACTTCGAGCACGTCGTGATGCTGTCCTTAAGCCTTGCCAGGCAGTCAGCAAGCTCGCCCGCAAAAGAGGGCGGCTGCTGCAGGACAA
>Ga0123326_1001784_pt1 | contig 17838 bp, 20 predicted proteins | sample BioC13SIPDNA_FD_89739 | JGI IMG/M metagenome (GOLD analysis project Ga0123326, IMG submission 89739) | Anaerobic biogas reactor microbial communites from Washington, USA - Biogas_R1_A C13 SIP DNA | ecosystem: Engineered > Bioreactor > Anaerobic > Unclassified | place: Washington, USA | collected...
CTAAATATACCCTTACTTCTTTTGATTCTGGCGATGAAGAGTTAGATGATTTCTTAAAAAATGATGCACTAAAAGAGCAGAAGCTTCTTCTTAGCAGAACACACCTATGCTTTTATAAAGACCATCTTGCCGGATTCATCACATTGGCTGCAGACTCTATCCGGCTGGATAAAGATAAGCTGGATGCTAGTCAACATATTGATGGCTGTGATTATCCTGCATATCCATGTATTTTGATTGCCAGGCTTGCGGTTGATAAACGACTTCAGGAACGTGGTATTGGACACTATTTACTTTCTCTCGCGGTAGGTTTTGCCTTAGAAGGGCCATTAGGATGTAGATACATATCTGTTGACCCAAAGGAGACAGCTTTAAAATTTTATGAAAAGATTGGGTTTAGATATTGGACGAAGAGTAAGCGCAGAATGTATCTGAACATGATGGACGTGGCACAACAACTAGAGCCCGACGAATCGCTAGATCCATGGTCCGAAGATTTGAGCCAATAAATCCCTAGCTTCTCGATCCTTCAGCCCGTGGTGGACGGCGAAGGCCCGAGCCTTAAAGGCTGAGGCCCAGGGATATCTGAGAATTAACCCTATTTTTATAATTTCTGTAATAAGTCCTTGCTTCTGTGGTGCGGAAGATCATAACCCTGATAGTAGACGTATAGTTAACCGTCCCTCTACTTACCGCAAAGAGAGAGACATATGTAGAAGGTCAGGCTATGAGACCCTGCTCTTCCTTTTAATATTTCTTCCCCCTAAGATAGCCTTATATTCCTTCTCTGAGACTTTCGTTAACATCTGAAGGGATGCTCTTTGCCATCAAACTCACCAGCAATCACAGAAGCCCAGGTCAAACCCCAGACACTTACAGGAGTTAATAACCATGGTCTATTTTCAAATCACTACTTAGAGACCCAGACACCAAAGACACCTGAGTGGAATGAGGATGAGAAGGCTCAGATAGTCTTCAATGAAATAAGCAAACACTATCACCAGAATCATAGGGCTGTAGCTGCCTACAAGGAGTCACAGCTGGAAGATAACTTCATTAAACCAGTCCTAAAAGCACTGGGTCATTTTTTCGGGATTCAAGGAAAGGTGGCTGATAATGCCCGTGTGCCTGATTATGCCTTCTTCTCTAATGATGATAGTCGTGATGAGGCTTATCAGCTCCAGGGCACTCAGGACTTCTATCTGAAGGCCATAGCAGTAGGTGATGCCAAAGCCTGGAATATATCCCTTGATAAGAGCCAGACCTCTGGGAAAGGGTTTTGGGATAAGCAAAACCCTAGCTACCAAATTGATACATATCTCAGAGATACACCTCCTGTATGGGGATTACTTACTAATGGCAGGCTGTGGAGGCTATACCATGAGAGCACCAGCTATAAGCTGGATGTCTATTATGAGGTAGATCTGGAGAGCATCTTAAAGTCAGGAGACCTAGAAGCTTTCAAATACTTTTATCTATTTTTCAGGTTCGAAGCATTTCCCAAGTTTCCTGGAGATTCTTTCCTGGACAGAACCAGAGAAGGAAGTCAAGCCTATGCCAAAGAGGTAGGTGAAGAGCTTCAAGATAACGTCTATAAGGCCATGCAGAAGCTGGCAGAAGGCTTCTTTGCAGATCCCTCTAATGGTTTAACCAGATCAGGAGAGGACCTGAAGGCAGTCCAAGATAACTCTATGCTCCTTCTTTACAGGCTGCTCTTCATTTCCTATGCTGAAAGCAGAGGACTGCTGGACACCAGCAATCGATACTATCATGACATGAGCCTTCAGGAGATGAAGAAAGAAATTGCCACCAGAATAGATACAGGTGGCTTCTTAGCTCCATTCTCCTATGCTTACTGGGGTAAACTGAATAACCTCTTTGATCTCATTAATGAAGGGAGTGAATCAGATAGGTGGAGAATTGATAGAAATGTTTTTTACATACCAGCCTACAATGGTGGCCTGTTTGATCCAGCTAAAAACACCTTCCTGACTACCAAACACGTTAGTGATCCATATCTAGCAGAGGCTCTGGACCTTCTGGCCAGATCTGAGAAGGCCATGGTGGATTACTCTTCCCTTGACATAAAGCACTTAGGGTCTATCTATGAGGGCTTACTGGAGTATAAACTGACACCGGACCTAAACCTTCTTACAGATAGAGGTGAGAGGAAGGCTACTGGCTCTTTTTATACACCAGATCCTGAAGTCAAACACATAGTGGAAAGCACTATTGGCCCTGTCCTGGCTCAGAAGAGAGAAGAATGGGCTCAATTACTGGACAGAAGGAAGTTTGCTGATTACATCCTATCTATCAAAGTCCTTGATTTATCCATGGGTAGTGGCCATTTCCTGGTGGAGGCGGTGGACTACCTGGCCAGAGCCCTGGTAGAGGCTTGGGCTACTGCCAGGATAGAAGATGCTAAGACCAAAGATATAGCAGAGCATGATATTCAGTGGGCCAGGAGAGAGGTAGTCAGAAAATGCATCTATGGGGTAGATCTTAACCCCATGGCTGTAGAGCTGGCAAAGCTGGCCCTATGGCTCACCACAGCAGCGGCTAATAAGCCCTTATCTTTCCTTGACCATCACCTCAGGTGTGGTAATAGCCTACTGGGCACGGATCTTGATTCCCTGGTAATCTTACCATCTACAGGAACCGATCAAGGCTCTCTATCAGCCTTCTTTACAGCCCAGAGAAAGAAACTCATTGATGACCTCTTGAGGAAATATGGTGAGATTGATTCCATACCAGATGATAGCTTGAAGGCTGTAAAAGAGAAGGGGAGGCAATTCAAGGCTCTTATGGAGGATGAGAGGAGCCAAAGAATTAGAGAGGTAGCAAATGTCAAACTCTCTACTTACTTTGGAAATATTGTAAATGATGAGGATTATGAATGGATGTGTAACGGCATCGACCCTGGATTATCGCCTGGATGGGGTGGTGTCAGGGATTTGGAGTGGTTTAGGAAAGCACAGCAAATAGCCCAGAAGCAGAGATTCTTCCATTGGGAGTTGGAGTTTCCTGAGGTGTTTATGCAGGGTGGTTTCAATGTTGTAGTGGGCAACCCACCTTATGTTAGACAGGAGAGTTTAGGAGAGATTAAGACATATTTTAGTGCACACTATCAGGTCTATCATGGGACTGCAGATCTTTATGTTTACTTTATTGAGCAATCTCATAAACTATTATGTTCTGGTGGCTTCTTTGGAACGATTGTATCAAATAAATGGATGAGTGCTAGCTATGGAGCGGCCTTACGTCGTTTTATTGCTGAGAAAACAACCATCCAGCAGATAGTAGATTTTGGGGAGTTGCCAGTCTTTAATGATGCATCTACATTCCCTGCTATCATAATTATAAAGAATGTCTCTACAAATGAGCAAAAGTTCATTTATGCATTAATCAAAACGCTTAGGTTTAAATCCATTAAAGATGAAGTAATAAAAATAGGTCTGCAGATGGATTCCCAGGCAGTTAGCGGTGATATTTGGACCCTTACCAGCAGAGATAAAATTATTATTATAGAAAAGATGAAGCATATTGGATCTACATTAGATGAATATGTAAATGCAAAAATATTCAGAGGCGTATTAACTGGCCTTAATGAGGCTTTTATCATAGATTCAGGGACGAGAGATAGACTGATCAAAGAGGACCCAAAGAGCGAAGAACTAATAAAACCATTTTTAATGGGTAGGGATATAGATCGCTATTATCCACCTCAAAGTAAAAACTATCTGATATTTGCTAGAAGAGGCGTTAAAATAGATAATTACCCTGCAATAAAGCAACATTTGCTTAGCTATAAGATACAGTTAATGCCTAAACCAAGAAATTGGACTGGTCCAGGTAAATGGGGAGGAAGAAAACCAGGCAACTATCAATGGTATGAAATACAAGATACTATTGATTATTATACTGAATTTGAGAAGCCAAAGATAATCTATCCAGATATCTCCATAAAACCAAAATTTACCTTAGACGAAAATGGAGTTTATACTATTAACACTGTGTACTTCATACCAGCTAAGGATCTATATCTCTTGGGGATTCTAAACTCTTCAACTATGTGGACCTACCTAAAATATACCTGCACAGTAATTGGAGATGCAGATGAAAGAGGTAGGCTCAGGCTGTTTTATGCATTCATTAAAAACATACCAATCCCAAATTCAGATAAGGCTCACCATGATCGCATGGTTTCCCTTGTAGAACAGATGCTTGGTCTCTATAAGCAAAGGGGATCTGAGGCACAGAATTTCCTCAGATGGCTTGAAGGTGAGATAGGTGTCAAAGTCCAAGACCTCAATGTAGCCTCTAAGCTCCAAGAATACTACGGCGTGGACTTCTCTGGATTCCATGACCTCCTGATTAAAAACAAAAGGAAGCTGAAGGCAGGCTATAACCCCAGAGGCAGAGAGAATAAAGAGCTTTTAGAGGAAGAATTCAATAGATCTGCAGATAAGATCAGGCAGATCAATGTCATGATAGATGAGACTGACAGACAGATTGATGCTCTAGTCTACGAGCTTTACGGGCTGACTGAGGAGGAGATTAAGATAGTGGAAGAGAGCCGATAAACAGGTCTACCCTAATGCTTTAGGCCTAAAGGTTTTAGACAAAATGCTTAAACCTAAAGGTTAAACCCTTTAGCATTTGTACCTTAGCCAAAAGGTTAAAGCCTTAGACCTTAATCTTTTAGGCCATGCAGATAATAGCCATTGCTAACCAGAAAGGAGGCTGTGGCAAAACCACCACTACAGTTAATCTGGCTGCTTATCTAGCTCTTAATGGGAAGAAGACTCTTTTAGTTGACCTAGATCCTCAGGGCTCTTCTACAAGGCATTTGGGCCTTAATGAGCTGGATAAGACCATGTATGATGTATTGATGAGAGGCTTAGACATCAGGGCCTTAATCAAGAATACAATGGTCTCAGGCCTGGATATAGCTCCTACCAATAATTTCCTAGGCAAAGCAGAGCTGGAGCTGGCTTCCAAGCTCACTGCCAGGGAGTCAGTACTCAGGCCAAAGCTAAGAGGCTTAGAAGGCTATGATTACGTGCTGATAGATACTCCTCCTACTCTGGGATTCTTAACCCTAAATGCTCTGGTAGCCTCTGATATGGTGCTGATCCCTATTCAAACTCAATTCTTTGCTCTAATGGGCCTCTCCATGATTCTTGATCTTCTGGAGCTGATTAAGAACGATTTAGGCTATGATATCCAGAAGAAATATCTGCTTACCCTATTCGATCCTAGGACAAAGATGGCCAAAGAAATCGTAGCTCAGGTTAGGGAGAACCTGGGAGAGGATGTATTCAAAACAGTAATTCCCAACAATATCAGATTGGCCGAAGCTCCCAGCTATGGGGTTCCTATCTCAATACATTCTCCAGAGTCTCCTGGAGCTTTGGCTTACTCAAATTTAGCAAAAGAGGTGATAGCATTATGAGTCCTGGAGCTGGAGAAGAGCTTAAGCACCTAATGGCCGGCGTGAAATCCAAGACATCCAAACCTGAAGGCTTAGACTCTAAGGATGAAGGTTTAAGCCTAAATGATAAAGCTTCAAACCCTAAGGATAAAGCCTTAGACTTTAAGCCTAAAGGTAATGGGCCTAAATCCTTAGACCTAAAGGATAAAGGTTTAGACTTAAAGGACAAAGGACTAAACTCTAAGGCTAAAGGCTTAAACCTAAAGGCTTTAGGCGAAGCTGTGGAAGGAGCGAACAGCAATAGGCAATCTATAGCGATCTGGAGCCCTAAGATCTCTGCTGTAATGTGGTACCTGAAGAAGACAACTCCAGAGTTCTCTATCTCAGAAGAAGCCAGGGCGATCCTAGAGGAAGGCCTGGAGAAAAAGTATCCCGAGCTTTTCCAGAAGGTAAAGGAAGGGCTGAAGAAATGAGCGACTGCCAGCTATCTATTAATTGCTGTGATGAGGATATCAGGAGAAAGGACTGGTGGCAGTTCTGGAGGAGAGGATGAACAACACAACGGCCATGATCTTGTCTATTTCTCCCAGCTCTCCATATTTCATCCTTGTTAGCAGCCTAATAAGTGGCTTAATAGGAGTTATAATCGGCTCACTCATTACTGCGTATCTAGGGCATATCAAAACCAAAGCTATGATGAAATGGGAAACGAAATTCAACACCTATAATGCCATTCTTGAATTAGAAAACGGGCAGCCTTCAGATACAAGAATTCTTAAAAAGCGAATTAGATTGGCTAAACTTCTAAAGGCACTTTCAAGTAACGAGGAAATTAAAAAGATCGCAGATACCCTAATTGAAGAAAAATTCGAGAATTTAGATGCCAGAGAAAGGTTTATTGATAACTCACTCATACCTGCGATGGATAAAGATCTAGAAGACACAATAAGTTTTTTTAAGTGGCAATTCAGGAAATGAAATCTCAGTCGCAGCATGATCGTATCCTATGGGCTCTCTCCAACAGCAGTGGGAAGATGAAGCGAAGCGACTTGAGGCGGCGCGTGAGTATGAGGCTTGCAGACCTGGAGCCTATCCTTGAGGAGCTGGCAAAGGAAGGCCGTATAAGGACCTCATGCGGTATGGTAAGCTTGAAATCGGCTCCTCTTTACAACCAAAAAGATTTTCTTTAGATATTCTAATCTTAGAAAAGGAGGGAATTATCGACGGTAACACCGCCAATGATAAATGCGAAAGTTATCATAGTGCTGATATCCATATTTTCCATATGGGCATTTCTGTTGATTATTGATCAAGGGATATTCGGCAATGAAGAAGAACATATAATAACGATAGAGGGGAAAGACAGAGAATTCTATTTTGATTCTGGCTGCTGGAATCAATGGTTTACAGATATAGATGGAAATATATATAATACTGACCTAGAAATATATACTAAAATCCAGCCAGGACATAAGTATTACATTAAGACGGGAAAACGGTCTCTCCTTAACGGACGGTGGTATGCTTATTATATTGAAGAACTCCCCAGGACAACAAGATAATGTTACCTGAATTTTATGCTAAATCTTAGAAGCGCTGCATAAAGCTACAGAAATACGTATCAGCCATTAGTCAAGAAAGGCGATTTTAAACCAAGTATATCAGATAAGTTTGAATAAAAAACGTACAGAATAATCATATAAAACATGCATTAGCCTACCCTTCCAGACAGAACTCTTGAGGCCATAGACCATCTTCAGAGCCCATAGAACCCATATCCTCAGCTTCGAAGCGACACCGGATCATCTCATCGACTTCAGAGAGCCGAACCTTGAAGACCTCTGCCAGGATCTCTTTGGCCGCTTCCAGCTCCATAGCCTTCATATCCTGGTATACGGTTCTCTGCGGTGGCCTGATTAGCTGCTCAAAGACTCCTGCCATGATGAGCAAATAGGCCGGATGAGAATAAGTACTTTGACCTGAAATCAATATCAAGCGACCATTTTTTCATGAGGGGAATAAGCGATTAAGATACAAAAGAAGGATGAAGATACGGAATTGAATAAATTCTTCTTTGCCTCGTTGGTAGATTCACCCAAAAGATTTTTTCGTTAGATCCTACAATATTGAAACTGGATTTGGAGAGATTTGATGAAGAAAATTTATCTGATAATGAGCTTAATTATAAGCTCCTCTTTGATCATGCCCACTATTGCAGAACAAGAGAACTTCATTCTTGGGCCATATGCGGTCAGTTTCGATATGGGCATAGACGAATTGATGAACTGGGTCGTCAGTGAGCCAATAAATTCTGAGTCAATGGATGGTAGTTTAACTTTTACAAAATATAGTGCTACAGTAGCTATGCTTACCGAATCACAATTTTACTCTGAATTAAAAAGATTGGGGCGTACCCCCAGTTCCGGCACTGCGATTATAAATATAATCCAATATAATTCTACGAGAGATGAGAGCGCGAACGGAACAAAGACGATGATACAGTCAGCAACCAGCAAAAGAACCATAGATGGGCGAAATGGAACAATTGGATCTAGTAAGAGGGATACCTTTACGCTTTATGTAGCAGATTGGTGGGTGGAGAACAATACTATAGCCTCCGTTATCTCAACTTACCCATGGGACGAAGGTACCCTTTCCCTGCTGAAGACTATTCATATAGAGAAAATAAATGCAACCGCATGAAGCACATACGATAATCCATCTTTGAACAAGTATATAAAAATCTGAATAACGATAGGCTTACAAACAAAACATTTTTAGTTTGCCTCAGCAAAGAGCTTCAACAAATGGAGATTACAAATAATGAAAAAAATAATATTGATTTTGGTTTGCCTGCTGCTTCTGACCTTATCAGCTTCCGCAACTCCAATTGAGGCCTTTGGTAATGTGACCAATGTTGTGGATGGCGGCATAATAGATATCCAAGATATTGGCCGCGTTCGTCTGGCAGACATTAGCTACCCCAAGATGGAAACTTCAGAGGGTGCCCAGGCTCAAGACTATGCTACTCAATGGCTGCAAGATAGGCGGGTCTTCCTGGACCTGGACAACAAGACAGGCAAAGACCAGTATGACCGCTGGGTTGCTGTGGTCTACATAGCCAATGACGACGGATCAGTCAATACTTCGAGGAACTTTAACCGAATGCTTGTGGACTCAGGGAACGCCTGCATCTTGGATTTCTCAGATAATGAGTTCTCTCCGGCGGACTGGTGGGACGGATTAATCCCAACAGATAAGTGCATAGAGTCTGATCAGGAAAGCACCCCCAATTATGGTTTCAGCTCTCCCCGGACTTTGCTGCAGAGCACATCCACCGAAAGTTCCAGCTCTTCCCGGACGTTGTTGCAGGAGGATTCATCCACCGAGAGCTCGACATCCTCAGTAGGGTCTTTTGTGGGTTCCAGCAAGTCCAATAAATATCACTATCCAAGTTGCCAGTGGGCCGAGAAGATAAGCCCCGCGAACGAGGTCTGGTTCTCTGGGTCCCAGGATGCCCGAAACCAGGGATATGTTCCGTGCAAGGTATGCAGTCCTCCATAAATAGTGCAGCGGAGAATCGATATGATAAGAATAGGTGGTGGCAGTTTTGGAAATGTACCTATGAAACTGATTAATGCCCTATTCGTTCTGCTTTTCATTTCCCTGGCAGCCGGCGCGCCGGATGAAGCATATGGCCGCGTGGTAAAGGTAGTGGATGGGGATACCATCGATGTGCAACTACAGGATAGCCTGCTCTCCGAGGACCTCATCAGAGTCAGGCTTGCAGACATCGACTGCCCAGAGACTCGCGGCCCCAAAGCCTGCGAAGCCGGAAAGAAAGCATCCGCATATGCAAAGACATGGCTACAGAGTACCTACGTCTTCCTAGACCTGGATGATAAGACCGGCAAAGACCCATTTGACCGTTGGGTTGCCGTGGTTTACCTGAGTGAGAATAACCAGCCAGGAAGGAACTTCAATAAGATGCTTGTGGATGCAGGCTACGCAGTGATAGAGGACTTCAAGAATAACGAATTCGATCCATGGAACTGGTAAAATGCAGACGCTAGCTGAAACGGGGAGTCATCACTACCACACTCAAGGCGTTTCCGTACTTTTAAGTAAGTACCTATATCCATGGCTTTTGTTAAGGAGGGTATTATATTGAAAGTAGACTTGCCTATAATCTTGGGGTTTGCAGCAATAATAGCCATTTGTGGTTGTATTGGAGAAGACAATGATTCTACTTCAGCGTCCATAAAGAAAGAGGTATCTGAGGGACCTATCAATGAGACTTTAGGGCCTTATGCCATCAGCATTAAAGCCAAAGAATTTGCTGTAACTGGCAAGAATACGACCACAGGCAATCCTTATTATCTCACACTAACGGAAACTGGGAAGGAAAATCAGCTTATCATAGGGCTCAAGGAAGAGATAAGACCGGATAAATCAAGTGATAGATACTCATCCCTGATGTCTTCCCTAAGCAATATGGCATTTAACCTCGGATTGTTTAAAGCAGGAGTCGTAAGGAATTGGGTTGACCGTATCTATATCCAAGGAAATGAAGCCTATATTGGCTCACGGAATAAGAAATGGGAAGAGGTTGATTATACTATCGTAGCTTACTATCCCCGGAATGATACCAAACTAACTGCCATAGGATATTTCCCAGATGAACATGACAACGTATTCAGTAAGAAATCGGAAAAAAGGATCCAAGATATTCTAAACCATACTTATGTGAGTAAGGCGTGATTACTGAGACCTTGCTGGATGATTTCAAATATGGAGCGACAAATAAATTTGAAATATCAGGTGAGCCCGAAGGAATGAATAGCAACTAAGGACCTTCGGGCCGATTGATGATATAACAGTATAAGTTTATGTAGTTTATGGATGGTCTAGTAGGGAGAGAAAAATAGGCGAATTTCGCCTTCTCCTATCTGGCAGAAATGACAAGAAGATAGTTCTTTTCTATCTATTTATATAGATCTAGATTTATCTCTTCTCTTCTCAAAAGTAATCAATATCAATCTATCTGAGGAAATCACCTCAGATTTTGCTTTTCTCCGATCCTCTTTCTAGCCGATAGCGAAAATAGGAATAGGCGAAATTCTCCTATTTTGGAAGCATAACGAGGGCTCTCTTCCTTTTATCACCTGATGCCCGGACTATCCCATATCGGCCAGGAGATGAGGCCATGAGCGCCTTGATAGCATCATTGAGCAGGTCCTTATCTATCCCCAAATGGCCTCTCAGGGTTTCAAAATTGGCTCTGTGGTCCGGCCTAGCGGCCAAATATCGCTCTATCTTCTCTGCTCGGGATGCCTCCGCCTTGCCGGGCTCTTTGATGGGATTCTCAAGCTTCGCTAAACGCTTTCTGTCATAAGCAATATCTATGCAAACCCTGGTGATCTCCTGGTCTAGTGCGGTCTCAAGGGAGGCCATTTTTAGGCGCAAGGCGGCTATCTCCTGGCGGTCCTGGTCTATCTCTTCCCGGAGCTGGGCAACCTCATCATGCAAGGGCTGGATGGCCTGCTCTATGGCTCCTTTGATGAGGTCCTGGAGCTGGGCATAGGTCAAAACGATAAGCTGCTCTGAAGGCGATTCAAAATCGGCTTTAGGCGAAGGCCCAAAGGTATTTATGCTGGCTATGGCTACATCTGACATAAGCAAAACTCCTTCCCTAAGTGGAGTCTTCTATCCAGGGCTGCAACCCTGGATGGACTAGTTTTTTTATTACTATTAATCTCGTGAATTCATTTGACTCGTATTAAATCTATCCTTTGCTATCTTGCTTTTAAGATGATTAGGCTGGAGGAGGCTCTAGCCCGAGCTGATGAGCTTCTCGGGCTAATGGAGGAGGATCCATGCCAACGATCAGTAAGGCGGCACCACCGGCGGGCAGATGCTAACCGCCTTCGCGTGGTCCGGCGGTGGAGGCAGGCCCTTATTCGGGCGAACCTCCTTTTTGGCGGCACGGTTTCCTAATCGGCACGCCAAGCCAGAGCAGCGATAGGTTCTATCGTCCGGGGATGTGCGGCGCTTGCATGCGAATGTATGCCCTTGCAGTCCCATTTTATGCTCTTGTACCGTGTGGGCGGGGAGCTGTCCGGGATTACCTCTCAAATTCGCGAGGATGTGCCGAACGGCGATGATCCTTCTTTTTGATAAGATTTCTAACTTTTGACAAGATTTCTAATACATACTAATATGTATGATGATATAAGCTTTTCTACCCCGTGTGCCCACTGCTCTCGATTGCTTTGGACAGTTGCGAGTATTATCAATCCAGATTTATGGTACGCAGCGATCCTTTTTACGTGTAGAGCACGTATACGCACTGTGATTAACTATATAAAATAGAAAAATACTGTAATACTATATGCCCACTGTGGGCAGAGGAGAAAAGAAATGAGACAGAAATATTCGTCAATGCTAACGGCCAGAATGCCTAGCAAGCAGAGAGCAGCACTTGAGCAGTTCGCAGATGAGCAAGAAGTGAGTGTAGGCGAAGCGGTTCGCATGCTGATAGCCGCCGGCCTTGAGGCGAAGAAATGGTAAACGAAAATAGGTTTGCCTCGGGACTGTTGGCGCAATCCCGCGGCGGCTTGCTTGTGTCACTCCCTCACAAAACGGTACTACGCATTCCTATGAGGTTCCTATGTACTATCCTACTGCATTAATAATATTTAAGCCTATCTTAGAGAAAAAGGAGCGTTCTTGGTGCTCCTGTTGCGGAAAGGCGTTACGTATTGACGACGACGATCTAACCGAGCTTTACGCAAGCTCAGACTATTGCCAGTGCGATTGGCAGTTGTCAGACTCCGGGCGGTGGGCAGAATGAAGCCCGCCAATATCCTGATTGCCCTGGCTCTGATCTCAGTGGCAAGCGCCGGGATGCCTGCTATCCAGCAATCGAGCGGGGTGGAATATTGGGTTTATGACATTGCCAAATGCGACAATGGCAGCATCATCTTTTATGTGGACGAAACCACCATCCCGAGGCTCGATAAGGCGGAGGGGATAATATTCGCAGTGTGGGGAGGGCTCTGAGATGCCGGCCACAGAAACCACAATCGAGCACTACGAGAGGCCCGAGGTCAAAGCGGTTATTCTGCGATATTGCCAGGGAGAGCACGGATCCCGAGCCCTCAATGGGGATGAGCATTGGTACTCCGGCGGCCAGGACCCCGAGACGGTGATGCTCCGAGGCCCGGCGAATTATAGCGACACAATCAGAAGCCGGAGGACGCTTTATGCCACACTCGATATCATGGAGCAATCTGTCTTTGAGCAGATATCGCCCTGGGATAAGAAGGCAAGCAGGCCGGCGGAAACCCTGGGAGACTTATCCCGGTGTCTGGCATTTACTTTCAGTGTGGATATAGACGGTATTGTAGATATCAGGAACCTAGCAGTTAAAGAGGCGGTGGAGGCAGCCGGTCAATTCTACGTTGATTATCTCAGGGAGAGAGGGATAGAAAATAGTGTCCACTGCCTATATTCCGGCGGCGGTATATATGTGCATCTCCACCACGGCCTATTTTCGGTAGACGTGGGCAATACCGAACTCACCCCGGAGGCCCGGAAAAAGGAATTTCAGATATTGTGTAAAGCATTTAATCAGCTTATAGGTGAAATATCACATGCATTTTTTAGGGAGCATCCCGAGCACACTGGAAGAGTTAAATTCGACCAATTGAATAATCAGAAGAGAACTTTTAAGACCATCTTCTCGATTCACAAGAGACTGCCTTATGCTGTCATTCCTCTAGACCCGAAGGCCATTAAGATCAGCTTTGAGAAGGCATCCCTCCCTCTCTCTGATGAGGTCTTGCAGGAAGGAGCGCAATGGTATCAATCCTTTGATCCCTCTGAGAAGAAGGCCCTGGGACAGCTCCTAAAGGACAAAATCGAGGCAGTCCGGGCGGTGGAAAGGGACAGGCCCGAGGGAGATACGGACCGCGAGATATCAAGGCTGGAGGAGGCCCTAGACCGGGCAAGCTTCGCCCCATGCATGAATAATATCATCGAGAAGGCGGAGGCCCGGGAAGGCAGGCATAGAGCCCTTGTGATCCTGAGCACATATCTCTATCAAGTGGGATGGAAAGAGGACACCGCCTTTGATCTCTGGCTGGGAGTGGCAGATAGGTGCGGTGTGGAATCGCGAATGTTTGAAACCACCTTCGGGCGGGTAAAATGCCCGCTCTGCTCCACCTTGCAGACCGGCACCGGAGGCTATCCTAACCTGAACTTTTCCGGGATGTCCGGATTCTGCGAACGGGATGAGCATTGCCAGGGATGCCAATGGCCCGGAGACTATCACTGGCAGAAAATCCTTAATGAGAACTTCGATAAGCCGAAGGCGGAGGAGCCGAAGCCGGCGCGCTCTCCTCTGCGATTTGAGGATGTCCACGACATCGAGCTGGATGAAGACGGCGACCCCGAAAAGGCGAAGCTGAGCCCCACCAAAGCGGCGAAGGCGGTTTGCGAAAAGCTATATCTGGCAATGACTGAGGGCTCCACTGATATCTATCGGTGGGATGGGCAAATCTACCGCCCTGATGGAGACCGGATAATCGATGCTGAAATGTGCCGGCTGGCTGGAGACGACAACGATATCAGGAAACTTAAAGAAATTCTTCGCAGAGTGTCAAACCGGCTAATGACCGCTCCGGTGGAGTTTGAACCCAACCCTTACTTATTAGGAGTTAAAAACGGTGTTGTAGACCTTAGGACCGGCGAATTTAGGGATTATCGGCCTGAAGATCTCCTTTTAGACCAGGCAGACGTTTTATATGATCCTAACGCGAAATGCCCGGCTATCCTGGCTTATCTGGAGAGCATAACACCAGACCCCACGACCAGAATCATGCTGATAGACTGGTTCGCCGCCACTGCGATCAGGGAGCCATTGCCTTATGTGCTCTTCCTGTTGGGCCTGGGAAGGAACGGCAAAGGCATCTATGAGAAGCTGATTAAGCGATTCTTCGGGCAGGCGGCATTCAGGGATATGCCTCTTCATGCTATCGAAAAGAGCGACTTCGCCGCGAGTGAGTTCTACCGCAAGAGAGGATGGATCGCTTCGGAGACGGGCCGGAAAAAGAGCAGCATTGGAACGGACTTTCTCAAACTTACATCAGGCAACGGCGTTATCGATGCCAATGTAAAGGGCAAAAGCAGAATTTCATATGAGCCCTATTTCCAGACCACTGTAGACAGCAACAACATGCCCCAGATAGAGGACAATTCTAGGGGATGGGAAGAGCGATTCTGCACCGCGAACCTCCCTTACACTTTCCTGCAGAATCCGGACCCCGACAACCCACTGGAGAAGCAAATAGACCCGCACCTCTTTGAAAAGCTCTCCACGCCGAGCGAGCTGTCGGGGCTGCTCAATTTGGTTATCCTCCGGGCCAAAGAGGTAGCAAAGACCAAGACCATAACCAAGCGGTCCGGGAAAGAGATGGTTAGCGAATATGCTGATCAGAGTTCTTCGGTGGGCACATTCCTTGATCTCTTCTGCGAATATTTGGAAGATGGACCGGATGTTAAAATGCCCGTTGGAACGGTATATGATGCCTATAAAGAGTGGTGCTCCTACAAAGTGGGCGAAGTGGTGGACCCGAGATACTTCGGGAAGTTGATAAAAGATTTTTGCGGTGGGATAGCGTGCACGGTTGGAAAGGACAACGACCGAAAGAGCACCAGAATCCACAAGCGCCTAAATTTTGATAGTGGGAAGTGCAAGGCAGCCATAGAAGCTCTCAAAGAGCGGATGTCTACAACTAGTCTACAAGAGTCTACAAATAATCTACATGGATATAGCTCTACTGATAGTGATGTCTACATGTCTACATGTAATATGTGGATTGATATCATTAAGAGATTTGGGGATAATAACCCTAAATCTCTCTATACAGAGACAAAGTTAAAAAATCACGTAGAACACGTAGACAACGTAGACAACGATATCAGGCGACCCACCACAAAAGAGGTCACACGTGGACAGGATGTAGACAAGAACGTAGACAAACCGCCCGAGGAGCAGAGTGAGGCCAAATCTTTGAAAGTCCGGTTCAGGACCGACTACCGGACCGACTTGAATGGAGAGATGCATCTTTTCCAAGAGGGCGATGTGGCAGAGTTCACCAGGGCAAGGATAGAGCCCTGGCTAAGGCGTGGGACCGTGGACATCCTGGAGGGCGAAGCATGACCGAAGCCGAGGCCCTGAGAGCCCGGCGCTCTCTCCTTTTTGAGCGAATCGCGGCCATGAGTGACGAAATTTGGGCGGATTGATCGCCGGTTGAAGATGTTAGACGATAATGATTTTAGGAGCGTGTAAACGATGTGCAAGGATGTGACCCAATATCAGAAAGATGTGACCCAATATCAGAAAGATTTGATCAAGACCACTATGGCAATCTTAGGAGACTGCCTCGCAGAGCTGGAGAACGGCGACCTGCAGAATCAATCTGTGGACAGCATTGAGGGAATAGTGCTTTCACAACTTCAGGACGTTGTGGACATTGCCAGAGCGCCGGACGACAAGAAGACCGAAATTATGTACAGATGGACATGATAAAAGCCGGTAAACCTGGTAAACCTGGTACCGATAGCGATTAGCCCGGTAATCTCGGGCAGTTCCCCTTTTTTCCACTATTTTCCAAAAGTCTCTGGCCTCTTGCTATCGGTTTGTACAAAAAGATTAATTATATATAGAAGCAGTGTCCTTATTAGGATAAGACGGTGATGGAATTTGCCTGAAAATGAACTAGTATTTAAACGCAAAATCTGCAGGACGGCGAACGGGCAGGCCAGAATCAGCCTACCCCGAGCGATCTCTGAGGCATTTGCCAAATGTGGACACATTGGGCTAATTTGGAAGGGAAACGGTGTGCTTCTTCTTCCCTGGCCGGAGGAAGCATGAGCGTCGTCAATGAAGGGCTTGGTAGCGATTTCTTTGCCCGGCAAAGGCCCCGCCTGTTGCCCTGGACTGATGAGCAATATCGAAATGCGCCGAAGAGACGGCGCGAGATGACCCCATCCTGGCAGGAGCATTGGCACGATATCTACTGACGACCAGATAGCTGGGGAGGTGATTAATTGTTTACAAATTTTACACATAAAAAGGGAGTTGGAGGAATATCTCTCCGAAGACTAATCCTTCCCTGTCAATTGTTGTCTATTTTCAAGATTTTTTTTTCAAAATATTCCCCTATATAATGAATAAACTAACCAGGAGATAGCGAAATGACTACAAAGAAACGTAAAAAGCAGGGCTCAGGCTGGGTTAAAATCCAGACTCCCCAGGACCTGAGGACGGCAATTCAGAGGATGCTAAACAAGATTCTGATGGGAAAAGCTCCCCTAGACCATGCTGGGACTTTCGCTCAGTTAGCTAATGCTTGGACTAGAGCATACCAAACAGAGATGAGCCTCCTTGAAATGAAGGAGCTGGAGGCCAGGATCGCAGAACTTGAAGAGCTAAAACGGTATGATGAAGCAAAGAGAAACGAGAGCCTTGATGAAATGCAGAGAGCACGTAAAGAGCTTAAGGAGCTGATGAAGCAATGGCGATAACTGGCCTTGATCGCAGGGCCTCCAAGCTGGAGGACTCTATGGCGCAGCTCAGGCAACAGAAGGAGACTGAAGAGCGTAAGGCCTGGAGAGAGTCCAACAGTGAGCGGCTAATGTGGGAGATGTTTCTTAGAGTCCATGGGCCGGAATCTGTCGAGGTTACAGAAGAGGACATCGAGAAGACCAATGATCCCGAAAGCAAGGAGGAAATCAAAGCTGAGTTAGCTTATAAGAAGTTATTTCAGAAGGTCCTAGCCCATTATAAAGAGGGCTGGATAGTGGACTATGAGAACATGGATGAGACAGAGAAGGCTCTGGCCTGGATAGTAGAAGAATTTCATGTTTATGAAGATAGGGAGGACCTTTTCGAGATGGATTATGAGCGGTGGACAGATAAGCTAAACATTAAGCCGGATGTTCCTTTTGTTGAGGCTATACGGGCAATTGATAATCATGTAGGTAGTTCTGACTGGAGAGAGATATGCTATCTCCAGGAGCACCAGGATGCTATGATGGAGAACCTTTTTGAAGAAGAAGAGGATAGGCGGGCTAGGTATCTGAGATACAAGGCCCAACATCCAGAGGAGAGTGAGGACGGAGAAGATTAACTTTTCTCTTTCTTTCCCTCCATTCCATAGTCATCAGATGCTTATTTTCTCCAATATTTCCGTATTAATCATAATCCTTAAAAGGGAGCTGGCCAGGGGTTGCACCTTCGCAACCTTCCCAAAGGGCCCTGAACCTTCCCTAGCTGCACATTGTCAAGATTTACTGGAACATAACGGAACGATCGATCAATCGGCACTAAAAAAGGA
>Ga0123326_1001790_pt1 | contig 17821 bp, 15 predicted proteins | sample BioC13SIPDNA_FD_89739 | JGI IMG/M metagenome (GOLD analysis project Ga0123326, IMG submission 89739) | Anaerobic biogas reactor microbial communites from Washington, USA - Biogas_R1_A C13 SIP DNA | ecosystem: Engineered > Bioreactor > Anaerobic > Unclassified | place: Washington, USA | collected...
GAAGAAAGGTTCGAAGACGCGCTTCATCACATCGGGGGTCATGCCGTCTCCCGTATCCGTCACCACGAGTTCCAGGTATCTGCCCGGCTTCATACCAGGGTCCCCGAGCGGGAGAGGAGCCGTGAGATAGACCTCATTCAAAGAGATACGGAGAGTCCCTCCCTTCTCCATCATCGCTCGCGCGGCATTGGTGGCAAGGTTCATGATGATCTGCTCCAGTTCGATGGCGGAAGCCTTGATCTGATCCGCAACGGACCTCGCATCGACAACGATCTGGACGGTGGCGGGAAGAGATGCCCTGAGGAGATTGCACGTCTCGTTGATGACGGGAGACAGGGGGATGGGTACCCTCACGTGGTCGCCCTTCCGGGAAAAGGTGAGGATCTGTTTTATGAGGTCCCGTCCCCTGAGGGAAGCCCTGAGGATCCTTCTGACGTATTCCCGCAGATGGCTGTCCTCGGGGAGGTCTTCCTCGACCATTTCCGTGAACCCGATGATCCCGGCAAGGATGTTGTTGAAGTCATGGGCGATCCCTCCCGCGAGGGTGCCGATGGCCTCCATCTTCTGAGATTGCCTGAGACGCTCTTCAAGGGACCGGCGCTCCTCGGTCTCGCACGTGAGCGACCGGTAGGCCTTTTCAAGTTGTGCCGTCCGCTCAAGGACGCGCTCCTCGAGTTCGTCATGGGCCTTAAGCAGCGCCTCCTCGGCGCGCTTGCGGTCGGTGATATCCCGCGAGGTGTTGGCGAAATACAGGGGCGCGCCGGTTTCGGGGTCGTGGATGAGAAAGATCATGGCATAGACGTATATGATCTCGCCGGTCGTGAGATTGCGATACTGCAATTCTCCCTCCCAGGAACCCTTCTCCGTAAGAGCCGGTATCGCCTCATCAAGGACCTTGTCTCTGAAAGGCTGATGCACGATTTCCAGAGCGTCCATGCCGATCATCCTTTCCGGGGACGATCCCACCATTCTGGCGCCCGTTTCGTTGACGTAGACGATCTGCCTGTCGAGCGTGGCGAGACCCACAAGTTCGCTGGAGTGCCGGACCACCGCGGCAAGCTTGGTCAACTCCGCCTCCAGCCGCTTGCGCTCCGATATCTCTATTCCCATCCCGCCCACGTATCGCCTGCCCGAGGAATCCCGGAAGGGAAAGCGGAAGTTCCACCACCAGGAGCGGCTGCCATCGGGATTGGCAGTCTCTTCGACGACGTCCACGGTCCTCTCCGCGCCGAGAACGGCAACGTCGCTCTCCCGAAACCTTGCGGCCATTTCAGGAGGCCATAGTTCAAAGTCGGTCTTGCCGTACCAGTCCTTCGAACCATCGTAGAACCTCTGTCGCAGGGCACGGTTGAGGTAGACGTGGCGCCCCTCGTCGTCCTTGAGCCAGGCTATGGCGGGGCCGTTGTCCATGAAGGCCCGGAACAGCTCCGGGAAAGCGTCCACGTTCGGCGTTCCCGTCTCACGGGGAACCGCACAGCGGGGTGGTCTTCGCTCCCGGCTTGTCCGTGCGGATGCCCCCGCGCGGGGCATCTTTGTCTTTTCTCCCCGCCGGGCCGGCGGTTTCGGCCCTGGATCGCCCCTCTGCATGGAACACTCCTTCAAACGAGTCTGAGACTTCATCGGAGTTCATGTCATTTATTTCCACTATATCCCGGTTTTTCCGTCTGCGCAAGCAATTCCCGTCCATCTCTGGAATTTCTTTACCAAATCCTCTATACTGTCTGCCACGGGAGGCGATCATGAACATAGAGACATACGGCAGTGGTGTCCCCATCGTCTTTATCCATGGCGCGGGAGGCTCGGCGTTATCCTGGCTTCCCCAGAAGGTGTATTTCGAAAGGTCGAACCAGGTGATCCTCATCGATCTGCCGGGCCATGGCGGGTCGGGCGGCTCATCGTCGGATTCCATAGACGCTTACGCCGAGGCCCTCGGCAACGCCCTTGATTCCATGGGCGGCAGCCCGGCATACATCGCAGGTCATTCCATGGGCGGCGCCGTGGCGATGCAACTTGCAGTATCCCGACCGCCTCTCGCAAGGGGGCTCATCCTCATCGGGACCGGCGCAAGACTCAAGGTCCATCCCGAGATTCTGCAGGGTATCCTCAGGGACAAGGAGGCAACGGCCCGGACGATCCTGGATACGGCGTTCTCCGACGTGGTTCCTTCCGCGCTCAAAGACAAGGTGTTCACGGACTACATGAAGAACGATGCCCTGACCATCTTCAACGACTTCACCGCCTGCAACGCTTTCGACCTCATGGGAGGACTCGATGCGCTGACGGTCCCCACTCTCGTCATCTGCGGCACGGCCGATCGCTTCACACCCCCCAAATACTCACACTATCTCGCCGCCAACATACCGGGAGCACGTTTTGAGCTCATCGCCGACGCAGGCCACATGGTCATGCTGGAAAAACCGGCCGAGGTGAATGCGGCCATCGACAGGTTCGTGAACACGCGGAAGTAAGGTTCAACCTTTCAGTGTCCTTCCCATGAACTCTTGAACCCTTGACCTCTTGAACTTTCTTTATTGTGCCGTCTCCTAAAGTGGAACACCTGTGCAGGAAAATGGGACTTTGAAGAAGGGATTCAGCGCTTTCCCGACGTTGGAGACCCGTTATCCGGGACGTAAAACCTGGAACCTGGAACCTGGAACCTGGAACTGTCTTTTCCGGACATTAGGTTGAGCAGATGCTTCACCATGTCAAGCCTCTCAGGCACCGTCAAGCCGAGATAGAAGGCACTTCCCATCAAAACGCTTATGATCTCCCTGACAAGTATCCTGTCCAGCATATCCATGCTCCCCGCTTCTGAAAAGCAATATCCATGCCAGACCTATGGGTGACGGCTCACCCGCCTTGAAGCTCCCGCTACCACCTGTACCGTATTCCCACAGACCCCAGTTGCCCGCTCTGGTCGCCGGAGAGGAAGGCGTCATAGGAAATGTAAAGGCTCATGCGTGTGAAGATCACACCCCTTCCACAATCGGCTCCGCCTATGCTATACTCTTCACGGTTTTGAAACATCTCCATACTACAATCCCTGTCCCGGAGAGCCTGTTATGCCCTACGATCTGTGCAGAACCATCATCGACAACATGTCCCGCGTCATCGTCGGCAAGGAAAGGTCCATCGAACTGCTCATGGTGGCGCTTCTCGCCGACGGCCATGTCCTTCTCGAGGACATCCCCGGCGTCGGCAAGACGCTCATAGCGAAATCCCTGGCGAAGAGCATAGGCGCGACCTTCAAGAGGGTGCAGTTCACGCCTGACCTTTTGCCGTCGGACATCACAGGCTTTAACGTCTACGACCAGCAGAAGGGGGAGTTCATCTTCCAGTTCGGGCCTGTCATGACCCATGTTCTCCTGGCGGACGAGATAAACCGCACCATTCCCCGGACGCAGTCGAGCCTCCTCGAGAGCATGGAGGAGAGACAGGTAACCGTCGACGGAAAGACGTACCCTCTTCCCCACCCCTTCTTTGTCATGGCCACCCAGAACCCCATCGACCTCGAAGGGACGTTCCCCCTGCCCGAGGCCCAGCTCGACCGTTTTCTCCTGCGCGTGCGCCTCGGCTATCCGGGACAGGACGAAGAGGTGGCCATCCTGAGACGCTTCCAGGAGAACGACCCCCTGCGGGAGCTCGACGCAGTCGCGACACCCCGGGAGGTTGCCCATCTGCAGGAGATCCGAAAAGGCATTCGCGTTTCGGAGCCGGTCAGGAAATACATAACCGATGTGGTCCGTGCCACGCGCGACAACCCCGCCTGTAACCTGGGGGCAAGCCCCCGGGGGTCGCTCGGCCTCATGCGCGCGGGGCAGGCGATGGCCATACTAAGGAAGCGGGAATACGTCCTTCCCGACGATATCAAGGAACTGGCCCTCCCCGTCCTCGCCCATCGCCTCATACTCCACGAGGAGGTCCGGCTCCAGGGAAGGTCCCAGGAACAGGTTGTCGGCGAGATACTCGAGACCCTGCGCGTTCCCACCGAAGCGGATTGATGGAAGCGATCAGCCGGCGGCCCTCGAGCCTCTTCATAACCGTTCCCGCGCTCGTTCTGGGAGCACTTCTTCTCGTCACGGCGCTTGTCTACAAACAAAGGGACCTTACGATACTCACGCTCCTGATACTTTGCGCCGCGACGGGGGCGAAACTGTGGACTGCCTTCGGCCACAGGGGCACGCAATGCGCGACGGGCGCGGACAAAACAAGGGTCTTTCCGGGAAACCCGATCGAACTCACACTCACTCTCAGGAGCGCCACCTTTCTCCCTCTCTGGGTCCTCGCCGACATCCCCCTCAACGGCCTCTGCCTCGCCTCCGGCAATGGCGAAACGCATGTCGCAGGCGAGTCCGGCCTGTGGCGCGACACCGGAAACTTCCGGTGGGACGTGACGGCCCCGCGCCGCGGGCTCTTCCGTCCGGGACCCATCGGTCTCACCTGCGGCGATCTCTTCGGATTCTTCCCGAAGGAAAGCGAGGTGGACGACCCCCTGGAGATCATCGTCTATCCCCGGCTCGTTCCCCTTAAGGCCTTTTCGATCGTCCGCAGGGATTTCTTCGGCATTCCCGGGGATCAGAGTCCCGTGCGCGATCCCGTGTATATCCTTGGGACCCATGACTATCAGCACGGGCGGCCGGCGCGGTTCATACACTGGAAAGCGAGCGCCCGCAGGCACGTCCTGCAGGAGAAGGTCTTTGAGCCCACGGAACAGGAAAAGGTCCTCTTTGTCGTGGCAGTCGAGGATTTCGCCCTCTGCGGCGCAACGGACGCCTTTGAAAGGAGTCTCGAGGGTATAGCATCCATGGCGGCCCTCTTCGACAGGGAAGGTGTGGCGACGGGACTCGTCACGGACTCGGCGATCGAGGGAGAGAAAACCTTTTTCAGGTCTCTCAGGCGCGATGCCGGCCATCTGGGATCGCTCCTCGAGATCCTGGCGCGTGTCCGCATGGAGAAAGGGCGCGACCTTACCGAGGGGTTGCGGTCGATGAGCGCCCTGCCCTTCGGCGTTACCTGCCTGTGTTTCTCCCACCGGATGGACGGTTCCACCCGTGCGGTCGATGAGTATTTCAGAAGGCGCCGGGTGCCCGTCATTCACTATACCTGGACCCTGCCTTCCGCGGAAGTCACGGACGCTCGTCCGTCGGGGCGCGGCTTGGTCCGCTCAACCCGGGACCTCTTCGCGCAGAAGGGGGAAAACGAAGAATGAGAGGAGCTGAAATGGCACTTCTCGCCCTGTGCGGCGCCGTCCTCGACTTTGCGTGGCTGTACGCGTGGGCGGCGTTCTCCATGATATCGCTGGGAAGTGACGCTCCTGCCCCCTCAGATGCCGCGGCAATCTTCACCGGTGCCGCCTTGCTCACTCTCCTCGGCGCAGGGAGGGGCTTGAGGATCATCACCGTCGGACTTCTTCAGGGCGCGGGGATCATGGCGGCGGCGCTGTGGACTCTCTATGTCATAAGCGGCACGACGGGCCCGCTTCTGAACAGCCGGTGGATCACGGGCTTCTTCGGGGCATCCCACGGCGCCATGGAGTGGCTGGGGCTGGGCATCGCCCTCTTCTGGAGCACGGCCCTGTGGCTCAGCGGAGCCTTCTTCGCCGTGAGACCCCGAACCCACGAGAAGATCTGCTCCCGCTTCGACCTCGGTCTCGCGGCCTTCTTCGTCCTCGTCCTCATTAAACTGGCCCTGGCAGCAAAGGGAAACATACTCACCGGAGACACGATGACAGGCCTGCTGGCCCTTGTCTTTTTCTTTTTCGGCCTCGTGGCGATAGGGATGACAAGGACAGGTGGCAGGGGAAGGCCGGGCCTCGTGAGGGGCGGGCGCAGGATCGGCGTCGTCCTGGGGTTCATCTGCGCCGTCTTTCTCTCCGCCATGGGGCTCGTGGTCTTTTTCCAGCAGCCTCTCGCCCGGGCTGCCGGAGGCGGCTTTGGTCTCCTCAAGGACGGCGCGGCAACGGTGGGCGGGATCTTCCTGTGGTTCATCAAGCTCCTGTACATGCCGCGGCAGGGGAAACTCCGGGAAACTCCGGGAAACTCCGGGCCGAGCGGAACCGGCCACCTCTTCGCCGCTGACAGCGAACCGTGGATGGAAATGGTGGGCACGATACTGGCCTGGCTCTTCGGGACGGCTCTCGGTATCATCGTGCTTGTCGTGGCCGCGATGGCAGCGTTCTACGTGGTCAGATGGCTTCTTTCCCGAACGCAGAAAAAGACGGGAACCGGCAGACGCAACTGGCTCCTCCGCACTACCCCTCGGTTCCGGGACCTCCTCATCTTTCTCACCGGACGGGCCCGCAGGCTCCTCAGGCGACACAGGACGGCGGCAGACGTCTACCGGGCGCTCTCGGGATGGTCAAAGCGAAGCGGCATACGACGGGGCGGAAGCGAAACGACCCGGGAGTTCTCCTCACGGCTTTCGGGGGCATTCCCTTCCCTGGCAGACGAGATAGGATCCATCACGGAGGCCTTTAACAGGGAACTTTACGGACAGATGACGATCACCGGCGAACAGATGGCCCTCCTGAAGGCCAACCGGCGCAGGCTCGCCAGTCCCTCCCTCTGGCCGGCAAGACTCAGGACCCTCATCGCGGGACAGGTCACTCCTCGTTCCTGATTTTCTCCATCATGTCCTTGAAGTAGAGCTTCTTCTTCTTGAGAAGCTTCATCTCGAGCTCTTCATCCTCGGTCAGGTAGGGCTTCGCCTGAAGCATCTGAAGCTTTTCATCGAGCGACTTGTGGAGAATACGGGCTTCGTTGAAACGCTCTTCCTTGCTCTTTTTTTCTTCCATAGGCCTATAGTGTAAGCGGTGAGGGGGAAGGAGTAAAGAACAAAGAATAGATAGATAGATCGATCCAAAGATAATCAGGAAACAGAAATAACCAATTGACCAAATTCCAGTAACCAAAGAAAAAGGGCAGAACGGGCCGCCTGTGTTGTTTTTTTGGTTATTGGTTATTGTCTGTTTGTCTGGTCATTGGAATTTGGTTATTGGTCATTCCCTTTATCCATCCGTCATTTCACGGGAATCAGGGGCGCTTTAAGCCACGGAGGAGGGGGTTCCGGGATCGTTCGACAGCCTGCATCATCTCCATCACGTAGGCGGGGCGCAGGCCGTCGCGCCAGCGCGGATAGCCTCCGCGCCAGACATAGAGGATGAGGTCCTGAAAACCGGGCCTGTCAAAGAGATAGCCGCCGATGTTCACCGTGAGATGGGGATCGTCGCAGGTGATGGGAATGGCGCGCCTCCCTGCGTAGGGGGCTATCATCTCCTCGATGATGCCGCGGTTCTCAAAACCCTCCGGCTGCTGCCTGAACTTCTCCTCTTCGGCGGGGAAAGGGAACCGCCTGTACACCTCGCCGATGAACCCCCTGAACTCAATGCCGTGAATGGCTCCCATCAGGTTTCCGATGCGGCCCCGGTCAAGGGTGTAGGCATCGAGGTTGACCCTCGCCGGGCCGTCCCCCTCGAACGACGCCAGTTCGGAAACGGCCGCCGAGAAGTCGTCGGCAAAGAAGAAGTGCACGTCGAGGAGCAGCATGTCCGTCTCGATATTGAAAAAACCGAACGCCACCTCTCCATGGCTCAAGGAATGGAAGGCAAGGGGCATAAGACCTCCGGGCAAAGATGGTTCAAGAGTTCAAGAGTTCAATCCAGTATATCATATAACGTGCCCTGGTCAGTTGCTCTTGTCAGTAATTGCATTGAGATGCTCTCTTTTGGTCGTTCCCCTTGAACCTTTGAACACTTGAACTCTTGAACATTCTTTTTCCCCTTGCAAAACGCTGCCATCCGCAGGAGAATTTAGAAAATCGGACAGATCGATCATGACAACAGGTGGTGAAAGATGACGGACCCTTATATCAATAATGATCTCAAGGATGTCGAGAGCGCGGTGAGCGAGTTCTGTGCGCGCGAGCTTGACCAGGACCACCTCCACAAACTCGAGGACGAGCACAGGTATCCCAGGGAACTCTACGAGAAGATCGGGGAGCTGGGGTTCATAGGAGTCGGTTTCGCCGAGGATATCGGCGGTTCCGGGTACGGGGCGCTCGGCCACGTCATGGCCGTCAAGGAACTGTGCCGGTGCCTGCCGGGCATGGGGATGGCCTTGAGCCTCGGATACATCCCGGGATTCGTCGTCGACATTTACGGCAGCGACGAGCAGCGGGAGAAGTACGTGCGGCCCATGATAGAGGGGAAATACATCTCCGCCATAAGCGTCACCGAGCCTGACAGCGGAAGCGACCTCATGAGCCTCAAGACACGGATGGAGGACGGGGGAGACCGCTACGTGGTGAACGGCTCGAAGGTCTTCACGACGAACGCGGGGTACGCCGACTTTTACGCCCTCCTCGCGAAGGACGAGGACCGTCAGAGCATAATGATGATCGACAGGGATCTCATCGAGAAGAACGGCCCCGGTCGGTTCGAGATCAACGACCTCGGCAGGAAGATGGGCATCAACACCACCACGTCGGGGGAGCTCGTCTTCAGCGATTTCGAGATACCGAAGGAGAACGTCCTCGGCCAGCGCGGCAAGGGCTTGAGGATGGTCCTCGACGGGTTCGAGCTCGGCAGGATAGTGATAGCCGCCCAGGCCTTCGGCGCCATGCTCTACGGCTACGAGAAGACCGTCGGATACGCGAAGAAACGCCAGCAGTTCGGCCAGCCCATAATCCGTTTCCAATCCGTCGAGCACGACCTCGTGGACATGTACGTGGAGATCGAGAAGTGCCGCAATCTCCTGTACAAGGCAGCCTGGCTCTACGACAACAAGGACCCGGAATCGAAGAAGTACTCCTCCCTCGTGAAGCTCGCGATACCGGAATGCGCCATAAAGGTCCTCAACAGGACCATCGACATCCTGGGAGGCTACGGCTACATGCGCGACCAGGGACTCGAGGGAGCTCTGAGGGACATACGGATAACATCGATCTACGAAGGGACCAGCAACATTCAGAAGAACACGCTATCAAGAATGATCTTTTAGAAGACCGTCGCAGGTCGCAGGTCGCAGGTCGCAGGTCGCAGGTCGCAGGTCGCAGGTCGCAGGTCGCAGGTCGCAGGTCGCAGGTCGCCAAAAAGAGACCGCGAAGCGGGATGGGTTGTCAACACAATTGTTGACCCGGCAGTGATCCTTTTTTGGCTTTTAGACTTGAGACGTGAGACCTGCGACGTGCAACCGTTCTTTGGCCTGTGACTTGTGACGGTCTTTTCGCCAGAAAAGACCTTAGCCGTGACGGTTTTTACAGCTCGTTCAGCCGCTGTTCGAAGTCCCTCGCCAGGGCGTCGTGTTCGAGGGTGAGGACCTCGAGCTCGTCGAAAAGGCCGTCTATTCGCTGCCTCGCCTCGTGGATGGACATCGAGAGGGATATGATGGACTTGCCGTCCCCCTTCTGCGAGGCCGCGATGAGGGCCTCGTTGTCGCGGGCGAGCTGCCTCTCCGTTTCGGGGATGGCGGACTCGATATCGTTGATGCGCGTCTTCACGGGCGTCATGGCGCGGGAGCGTTCGTTGACGATGTCGGCCCTGAGCCTTTTCGATTCCTTCCTGAGACTGCCTTTCGCGGGGATAAGCGCGGCCTCGCTCTCTCCTGTCCTGTCCCCGGCCTCGTCCTCCCACCCGACACGGGAGAGGAAGTCCTCGTAGCTGCCGTCGAAAACTCCGACCCTGTTCCCGTCGAAAACGATGAGCCGCTCCGCGACGGCGTCGAGGATCATCTCGCTGTGGGTCACGATCATCACCGCGCCGTCGAATTCGTTGATAGCCTCGATGAGGGAGTCGATGGATTCCATGTCGAGGTGGTTCGTGGGCTCGTCGAGGAGCAGAAGGTTCGCCGGGGCCGCGAGGAGCTTGCCGAGGAGCACCCTGCTTCGCTCCCCGCCGGAGAGGACGCCTATCTTCTTGAGGGCCCTGTCGCCGTCAAAGAGCATGGCGCCACAGATGCCCCTGACGGATGTCTTTCCCCGGCCGGGCTCGACGCTCCATATCTCGTCCTCTATGGTCAGTTCCGGGTCGAGGCGGTCGATGTTCATCTGCCCGAAATAGCCGAGCTTCAGGTTCTGGCTGTACGTGATCGTGCCCGAGCGGGGTGTGAGCTCTCCGGCAAGTACATTGAGGAGTGTCGTCTTGCCCTTGCCGTTCTTCCCGATGATACCGATGCGGTCGCGCTTCCTGACGGCTATGGTGAGGTCCCTGATGAGTTCCGGCCCCGACGCGTCGTAGGAGAAGCCCACATTGTCCGCCTCGATAAGCCACCTGCCGGGGAACGGGGCGGCATTGAAAGAGAATTCGAGGCTCTCGAGAGTAGCGAGCTTCTCCATCCTCTCCTTTTTCTGGAGCTGCCGTATCCGCGATTGCACCGAGCGCGCGCGCGTCGCCTGGGCGCGGAAGCGGTTGATGAAGAGCTCTGTTTCCCTGCGCTTCTTCTCTTCGTTGACGCGGGTCTGTTCGTAGACCTCCTCTTCCTCGATGATCTGCTCGTAGAGCTTGTGGGTCGTGCCCGCGATCTTGCGCATCCTCATGCGGTGGATCGCCATGGTGTGGGTCGTCACTGAGTCCATGAAATCCCTGTCGTGGGTGATGAGGACCATCTCCCCCTTCCACCCTCTCAGGAACTGTGTGAGCCACCGTATGGAGACGATGTCGAGATAGTTCGTCGGCTCGTCGAGAAGGAGCATCATGGGACGGGCGATGAGGATCTTTGCCAGGTTAAGGCGCACCTGGAAACCGCCGCTCAGTTTCCCCGGGTCCGAAGAGAACTCGTCCTCGGTGAAGCCAAGCCCCGCGAGCACCGTCTTCGCCTTGTACGTCTCGTCTCGGCCGTCGTCGCTCACGGGAAGGTTGAGGCACGCCTCGGCGAGGACGGACCTCTCGCTGAAGGAGATGTGCTGGGAGAGATGGCGGATGGTGTAGCCCCGGGGGATATGGATCTCCCCCGAATCGGGCGTCTCTTCCCCGAGTATCATCCTGAAAAGCGTCGTCTTTCCCGTCCCGTTCCGCCCCACGAGTCCGAGGCGCTCCCCCGGCCCGACGGTAAAGCTCGCCCCATCAAAAAGTATCTGGGTCCCGTAGGCCTTGGAAAGGTTATTGACGATAAGCATGGCAACGCCCGTAAAGCGCTCTATATTAACCTAAAGAAACGTTTCGTTGCAACCGGGAAGACGGTTCAAGGGTTCAAGGGTTTTGTCTTTTACTCTTGAACTTTTGAACTCTTGAACCCTTGAACCGTCTTTACGGGTTTTCCTCCATCTCCCATATGCCGCAGGGACAGACGCCGGCGCAGAAACCGCAGCCTATGCAGAGGCTGGCGTCGACGACGTACTCGTAAGTGCCGTCCTCGTGTTCCACGCGTGATATGGCACCGTAATGGCACGCAATCTCGCACATGTGGCAGTCGCGGCAGACGGCGCACGACAGGCAGCGGTTCGCCTCGGCATTGAGTTCGACGGGTCCGGCCTTGCACGCCTCGTAGTAGGCGGTCTTTATCCGCTCGAAGGGAATGACCGGCCTTGGCTCGGTCCTGTAGAAAGACCTCCCGGTGAGCAGGGCGTCGACGGCAAGGGCCGCCCGTCTTCCGTGGCCGATGGCATGCGTCACGAGCCCGGGGCTCACGGCGTCACCGATGGCGAAGATCTTCGGGTCCGTCGTGTGGCCGGCCTCGTCCGCCTCTATCCAACCGTCTTTCCTCACGTGGACGGCCTCGGGCAGGAAACCCGTCAGCGGCGTGTCCCCGATGGAAATGACGACGTGATCGGCCTCGATGGATGTCCTGTCCGTGAAAGTGATCTTGCCTTTCTTCACCGACCAGGACGAAACGAACCGGGGCCAGAGGACCTTCGTCCCCAGGGATTCGGCTATCTCCCGTTCCTTTCCGAAGGCGGCCGGTCTCTGGATGTCGACGGCGGTGACCGCGGCGGCGCCGAGACGGAACGCCTCGGCTGCAACGTCCATGCCCACGTTCCCCGCACCGATGACGACGACCTTTCTGCCTGTGAGGTCGGGCGCTTCCTTCGTGTTCGCCCGGCGGAGGAAATCGTAGGCGGGCACCATGTCCGACGCGCCCTTCATGTCCGGCACGCGGGGCTTGTGGGCACCGCAGGCGACGACGACGGCGTCGTGCCCGGCATAGATCTCGTCGAACCTCCCCCTGTCCACCCTGACACCTGTGTGCACACTCACACCTATCTTCCTGAAGCGGCCAAGCTCCGCCGACAGGATGCGCCGCGGCAGTCTCCGCTTCGGAATGAAATATTCCAGCTTCCCGCCGATCTTCTCCTCCGCCTCATAGAGGTCTACGCTGTGCCCTTTGAGGGCGAGCTGCCATGCCGCCGAGAGTCCGCCCGGACCGGCTCCGATGACGGCGACCCGTTTGCCCGTCGCCTTGTCGCGCTCCGGAAGGGACAGCTCCAGGCTCGCCTTGCCGAACTCCTCCGTGTCGAGGGGCCGGTCAACGAGGGCACGCGTGCACCCCTGCATGCACAGGTGGGCGCAGACCTCGCCGCAGACGCTGGCCGGCAGGGGACTGTACCTGAGGACCAACTCCAGCGCCTCGTTCAGCTTTCCTTCGCGGATGAGACGCGTGCGCTGCCATGTCGGGATCCCGCTGGGACAGGTGTATTCGCATGGCGGAGCGTACTTCCCGTTGTTCCATGACGGCCGGAACCTCCTGTCCTGCCCGGTCGTTATGTAGGGAAGGACCGTTCCCGGGTGGTCGATGTACTCGGCGAATATGCCTCCCCCGCCAACTCCCGCCTCCCACATCGCTTTGCGGAACTCGCCGAGGGACACGGCGAAGGGCCTCGTCTTCTCCCGTTCCCTGGCGGTCAGTGGAATAAGCTTCCTCCACGCGCCGGCATCCTTCGTCAGCTCCCTGTAGTGGTCCTCGCGCTCTATGGTCCTGAGGAAAGGCCTCATGTTCGTCTTGAGCCACTGCCAGTCCTGGGGCGTGAGCTCGAGGAGCCGCACGTCCGACTCGCTGTAGGTCTCGATGGGACCGCGGAAATAGATGATCCCGCCGACCATTCCCACGCAGGGACGGTACCCTATGATGTTGTTCCTGTTGCGGGGCTCGACGCCGCAGATGACGGCGATGCCGCCGGCCTTGAACTCGGCGAAGGTGTCGCCCACATCGCGAAAGTACCAGGACTGGGGAGGGTCGTATTTGGGGTTGTGCTTCGTCATCGTGTCGCAGCGGGCCCCGCCGGAACCGCGGACATAGAGTTTCCCCTGCGCGGCTGCGTTGTGGGCCCCGTTGCCCGCGTCACCGAGGACCGTGATCTCGGCTCCGCAATTGAGCCACCCCACGTCATCGGAAACACTGCCCTTCGCGATTATCTTCGTTCCGAACATTCCCATCCCGCCGAGCCGCTGCCCCACCGGTCCCTCGACGGTGATGGTCACCGGTTCCGGGAAACCCCACAGGCGGCCCCCGATACCGTGCTGCCCGTTCGCCACGACGTGTATCTCTGTCGAACCCTCCCGGATCGCCTCGCGGATCTCCTCGTCGAGGACCCTCGAATTCGTGCGCTGCTCGTTCCTGTTTCCTTCGATGATCTTTGCCATGGCCCTATCCTCGCTTCCCTGAACCGCTCTTCCCGTCAGCAGACATAGCCTATCCGCAGACGCTCCGCTATATCCGCGTCATCCGCGCACAGGGCGTCGGACATGCCGATGGGCAACTCCGTGCTCCTGCCGAGCGGCGCAAAGATCTTCCTCAACTCCACGTCCAGCGACCGGAAGACCTCAACCACCCTTTCGGCCACCTTTTCCGGGTCCAGTCTGCGGTACAGCCTCGGGTCCTGGGTGGTGATACCCCGGGGACACCTGCCGATATTGCAGATGTTGCACCTGTTCATCTCGTCTCCGAAACACCCGGCGGCCGCCTGCATCATGTATTTCCCGATGGACACCGCCGACGCCCCCAGCATGATGAGCGCCGCGGCGTTGGCCGCGAGTCCGCCCTTCTTGCCCACCCCTCCAGCGGCGATGAGCGGCAGCTCGTTCTGTCGTCCCTGACGGGAAAGGTCAAGATAGCAATCGCGGATGTTGGACGCGATGGGATGCCCCATCTTGTCGAGGGAAACATTGTACGCGGCGCCGGTGCCCCCTTCCTCACCATCTATGGACAGGCCGCCGGCGTAGGGATTGCGCAGCAGGTTGTTGAGCACCGCCTTTGCCGTCCTCGTTCCCGATATCTTGGGGTATACGGGCACCCTGAACCCGAAGGCCATGGACATGGCCTGGATCATCTTCGCCACCGACTCCTCGATGGAGTACTTCGTCTGGTGCGTCGGGGGGGACGGCAGGTCCACACCCTGCGGCACGCCCCGTATCTCCGATATGAGCTTCGTGACCTTTTCCGCCATGAGGAGCCCGCCGTCCCCGGGCTTCGCTCCCTGACCGTACTTGATCTCTATCGCGCAGGGGTCATCGACCATGTCCGGGATCGCCCGGATGATCTCGTCCCATCCGAAGTAACCCGAGGCGATCTGGAGGATGAAATACCTGATGAACCTTGATTTGAGAAGCCTCGGCGGTATGCCGCCTTCCCCGGACGCCATGACGACGGGCATGTGGTCGACCTCGTTGAGGTACGCCACCCCCATTGCGAGTCCTTCCCACATCGTCGGCGACAGGGCCCCGACGGACATGCTGCCGATCATGACGGGATATATCTCCCGGACGGGCGGGACAAACCTGACGCCCCCGCCTGCCAGTTCCAGCTTGCCTTCCTTTACCCTGAAGGGCATCTCCTCCGGCGGCAGAACGCGCCCGAGATAGGACCGTATCCTGAACTCGTGGCGCCCGGCGTCGAGTGCCGGGTCCGTGAGCATCGATATACGCGTGAATTTCAGGTGGTCAAGCGTGGATTCCCGGGGATCGTTCCGTCTGCCGCCCCTGCGGTACGGGTGTCCTCCCGGGTTCTTGTGGAAGAGGAACTTGTGCTGGGGATTAAAAACAGGCTCTATGGCGTCGTTGGGACACACGAGAGTGCAGGCTCCGCACCCGGTGCAGTACCGTTCGATGTCCGTGGTCTGCTTCACCACGACAACGGTCTTCCGCGTGACCTTCGGAGTGGGGGACGCGTCTTCGGAGCTCACCTCGCGCCTTGTCACCACCGAAGGCTCGATGGCAGACATGGGGCACACGGCGGTGCACCGGCCGCATCTCTTGCACCTGTCCTCGCGCCACACGACGATATAGGGAAGGTCCTTGACCGTCAGTTCATGATTGTGGTCCAGCCGTACAGCTGATTCCATACCCGCACCTCCTGCGCTCCCGGGGAAACGATGACCATGTCATGTTTCATGGGGAAGATGTCCCTGGCACTCTCTCTTTGGGGGACCATGCTCTCGAGCCCGCACTCCTCCGACACGAGCCCGACCTTTCCCCTGACACCGCCCACAACCCCGGGGCGGAGCTTCTTCGCGTCGTGGACCATGAAACAGGAACCGTCAGGGGTGAACCCGATGATGACGTTCGGCCCGTCGATACACAGCGGGCGAAGGGCCACCCGCATGAGGGAAAGCACCTCGCTGTCTTCGCGCCGCCAGAGGTCACCCTCGCCCAGAGGCGTGATGACGTCCTTGTAATAGTGGAGGGGATAGCCGAGCTTCTTCACCGCGTAGTGGAGGATGTGCGTAAAGACCTCGCTGTCGCTGTCGTACCCCGTGTACCCCGCAAACCCCCTGCTCGCAAGGAACTCCCTGATAGGCACGAAGGCCGTGTTCTCGCCGTTGGTCATGGAACCGAAACCCTGGATGAAGAAAGGATGGCAGGCATAGAGGTTGATGTCGTAATTCGTGTTCTGCCGTCCCTGGGCAAAGATGATCTTCGCCTTCAGGCGGGAATCGGAGAGGCCGAAGAACTCCCCGAGCTGCAGGGGATCCCCCACCTCCTTGATGGTGACGATATCCGGGTAAAAGGAGAAGACCGTTATGGAACCGTTCGCCTCCCCCATACACCGAAGGGTGAGCCGCGTCTCGATGAGAAGCTCTTCCTTCTCTTCCTGACTCCGGTCCTCGTACTCCTCCGGGTAGTCGTAAACCTTTGCGAAATAATGGTCTTTGCGCTTTATGCCCTTTACAGGCCTCAGCGCCGGCCGCCACTGGTGCTTCAGCCGAAACCCGGCATGAAAGAGATATTCGTCAAGGGTGTAGAGCCCGTCCTTCGAGCATATCCCCGAAAGCACCGGGTAATCGGAGAACTCTGCAAGCTCTCCGCCCAGGTTCTTGAGGATAAGCCCCATCCCCGAGCCATCGTGGCCCTCGTGCATCGTCTCCAGGGCCCCGATGCATTCCATGGGGTTCAAGTATTCATTCGATGTGATCGCAGCCAGGCGACACATGGCAGCCTCCTTTTCCGGTCCCGCGTCAGACCGTCTCCCGCCAGTCTATCTATCCGTGTTCCAGCCTCTGTGCTTCGTCGACGAACCGCGATATGACCCTGCGGTACTGCAGGGAGGACTCCGCGATCCTTCGGAAGTTGGTGACAACCCTTTTTCCCTGATCGGCAAAGATCTCCATGATCCTTCTGCCGTCGCGGAGGACCCTCTTCACATCGACCTCCCTTTCATGCCTCATCCATGACTCCACCATCTCCGGTGTCGCCTCGATGTGGAACTGGAGACCGTAGGCACTGTGCCCTATTCTGAACGCCTGGTTGGCGCAGGCCCGGCCCTTCGCAAGAAGGACACCGTCGCCGGGAAGGTCGAAGGTGTCCTCGTGCCACTGGAAAACGGTCATATGCTGGGGATTGCCCCGGAAGAGGCTGTCCTTCATACCCTCCAACGTCTTCGTAACGGTGAACCACCCGATCTCCTTCTTTGGCGATCTCATTACGGCGGCGCCACAGGTCTTCGCGATGAGCTGCGCGCCGAGGCATATGCCGAGAAGCGGCACCTCATCGATAAGGGCGCGCCTGATGAGGGTCTCTTCGTCCTTCAGGAAGGGATAGGCATCCTCCTGATAAACGTTCATGGGTCCACCCAGGATGACTATCCCGCCGAAACCGTCAAGGTCATGGGGAAGCGGCGCGCCCCTGCCGGACATGTCGAGGACCTCCACGGTCCACCCGTCCTCGGAAAAGAGGTCCGCTATGTATCCCGGGCCTTCCTGCTCGACCTGTTTTATTATGAGGAGTGTTTTTTCCATATAGCCGTGCCTCACTTCCCCCGCGTTCCGGGCGGGAGCGCCCGCAAGGGGGGTCAGAAGCCTCAGTCGCCGTTCAGGCATTTCCTGAGGTACTCAAGCTGATAGTGGATCTTTTGAAAACTCTCTTTCAGGGTATCGTTACCGTGATCGGCTTCCCACAGCGACCATGCGTCCTCAAGCGATCCGATCGCGCTCGAGACGATCCCCCCAAGTGCCGTGTCGGCCACCCGCGATCCTTCACCGTCGATAACGCTCACGGGAACGACCTTGACGATGGGGAAATGTCTTAAACTATCTGAATGCGCCACAACACACCTCGCACAATGCCTTTTCAGGCCTGTTAGTCCAAGACGATGACTAATTTTGAACGGCTTTGTTCCCTTCTTTGAAAACCCCTCGGAGGTCATTGAGGAATCTGTACGTCAATGTACGTCTACAGTATAATGCAACACCCACCAATTTACAAGAAAATATTCGGGGTTAACAGACAGGCGCAGGTGATGGGTGATAGGTCATGGGTCATGGGAAAAAACCCTGCCGTTTCCTATTACCCATAACCCATCACCCATCACCCGTCTTCTTATCCTATCGCCTCTCCTCCCCTCTCTTCCGTCCTGATGCGGATGCATTCGACGAGGTCGAGGACGAAGATCTTGCCGTC
>Ga0123326_1001794_pt1 | contig 17799 bp, 17 predicted proteins | sample BioC13SIPDNA_FD_89739 | JGI IMG/M metagenome (GOLD analysis project Ga0123326, IMG submission 89739) | Anaerobic biogas reactor microbial communites from Washington, USA - Biogas_R1_A C13 SIP DNA | ecosystem: Engineered > Bioreactor > Anaerobic > Unclassified | place: Washington, USA | collected...
ATAGACTTTTCTATCTTGATGAGGCCTTCCTCCTCCAGTCTCTTTACTGCCCCCCGCGTTTTGCCGGTAGACCAGCCCATCCGTTTTGCCAGCTCATAGACGTTTGAGTTGGGTGCCTCGCTGATCTTTTCGTAGAGGTCCCACTCATCGTCATCGGCTTTTGCCGTCCTGACCAGGGTGGCTTTCTGAATAGACTGCATATGCAGTCCAATTCTCTTGAACATATTTAAGCCTATTGATATATGTCATTGCAAAAAAGGATATGTCAAATGGCAGATCAAAAGCCTTAAATCCAAAAAACATATATTATTAGGTGTGATAACCGACTTCGAAAGAGCTATTCTTGTTAAACTGTGCCAGGAGACGGGCATGGCAAAGGCCGCTCATTTGCCCGAGCATGTCCTGGTTCGCAGATTCCCCAACCTGGGACACAGGGTCAAAAAGGCCCTGGGAAAGTTGGTCAGCAAAGGATATGTCTCCAGGCATCCAACAAGGAATGAGATGACCTATCAGCTCACAGAGGTCGGTATAGAGGAGTGCAGGCGGATGAAAGAGCGGGCCTGACCGCGTTTTGAGAGCAATAGCGAAGCTAACAAAAAGGTTTTTGACTGGGCCACTTCTTCGCAGAAATGGATAGGTACGACTGCCCAACACGCAACTGCTCAGCGTGCGAGGTTTCAATTTAGCCACGTCCTTTCAGACATGGATAGTTCTAGACGAAAAATTTGCCGCCGTCATATCAGAGGGTTTCAATTGGGCCACGTCCTTTCAGACATGGATAGAACTGTGCCTTGCGAAGTTAAGGCAGGCTGGTATCGTTTCAATTGGGCCACGTCCTTTCAGACATGGATAGACGGAACCTATGAGCAAAGGTTCACACTGGAGCGAGAGTTTCAATTGGGCCACGTCCTTTCAGACATGGATAGTGTAACTACTTTTATAATACCATCTGGATCGGCCAAGTTTCAATTGGGCCACGTCCTTTCAGACATGGATAGGGCAGCCATTTTAAGGCCGTCACTGCTGTCGAAATAACGCCGTTTTTCGCGGATCGGCCTGACCGCCTAAAGTTTTTATGATTTAAGCAATTTTATTAATCGATTATCGCTATGCGCCGATTCAGCGCGGATCGACGATACTCCTTATAGTTTCTTTAATTGTGCGTATGTCTTCACAGGAGTTTTCGTATTACTGGGCAGTTTCAAGCCCAAATGCCCTCCTGGAACCACTTGTCCTTTGATGAGCAATCATTCTATAATAGATTTCCGGCCTAAATGCTCCCTTAAACAAGAGCCAGAAAAAATTTAAATATCATTTCATGGAATTAGTAGCTGTGGATACCCAATCCCGGAAATCTAATAATGGCCAGAGCCCACCGCAGGAGAAAATAGAATCCCCAAAAGATCTGGGTCCCACCTTTTATGAGCTAGATGGTCGGCGGAGAAGACGACTCATCCTCAATTATGCCTGGCGTCACCACCGATCAAGAATAGTAATAATCATATTGTGTCTAATCGTAGTGCTCTTAGGGACTCTCTTTTGGAAAGAGCTGCACTTCCCAAATACATTCTCAGAGGCTCCCAAAAGCCTGATCGACTGGCTGATTAATGCCCAGTCCATTTTCGGCTTGGGTACACTTATTGTAGCCCTATCAGTCTGGTGGGGAGAGATCCAGGAAGACTGGGAGGACGAGCTGCCCAGGAAGTTGAGCGTCTTCTTCTTTGAAAAAGAGCATGCTCTTATAGTCTGCCGGTATGCCTGGCTGGCCGGAGCAGATGAGATCAGAACCTGGGGGCAGCAGATAGCATTCCAGGCACAGCCTCCTGCTAAAACGCCATTAAAGCTGGATTTTGGCGCAGATGTGGAGACCAAAAAGCCAATTCTTCTGTCGGGGCCAAGAGATGAGATCTGGAAGCACTACTCTGTATGTTTCAGACTCACGAATTTGAATGAAACCCTTAAAAAATACGTTGCTGAGAATCCAGGATTTTGCAGATATCAAAACTTGGCGGCGAAAAAAACAATAACTCATGACGCTGCTCAAAAACTGGTTGAGACGATCCCTGAGGTGGCTGAATGGAAAACGATAGTCTCCCAGAAGCTCTCTTGAGGATCTGCTATCAATTGACTAGTAATCTCTACGCATGCCTTGGTGACCAATCCCATGAATAACCTAACCCATAGAATTCTGTCCACGACTTCCCAAAGTACTTATCTTTGAATGCCATTTCGCCCATCAGGAGGCTATTTCAGAGTTGTGCATCCTAATCCCAGACTACCAAATCTTGCTTTAAAATCAAGTAGCCCACTCTTTGGGCAGGTTGGGTCTTATGGCTAAATATCCATCTGTGGCCAGATTTCTTGTATCGGGCGGCCAGCCTCCAAAGCTGACTATGGCTCTTCACCTGGCAGAGAGAATTCATCTGGCTTTAGTTGAGCACTCCAATGGCTCAAGCAAGTTCACAGGCTGCGATACTGATCACATACCTTTAAAGGGCCATCAGCACGCATACATTTTCTGCGAATCTAACCTGGGGCTAGGAAGGGGGAATGAAGGAGAGATAACCCATGTCACATTCTATCGCTTTGCCGGTTTCAGTTCTCATGATCAGAAGGCTCTGCAGAAGTTGGAGCATGTCTACGATGGAAATGTTCTTGATGTTCATCTTTCTCTATTAGGCATGGGCCAGCCAGAGGATTTTGGAGGAACAGATCTGGATCGGTGTCCACTGCTGGCCAAATCCCGAACATGGGTTTCGCGCCTGCCTTTTGTTCCTGCCCGCCACCCTAAGTCCAAAAATAAGGGAAAGGGTCCTGCCAGGTTAGATGATACAGGCTTGCATATCGACGGCCCAGAAGACGAGCTCAGAAGGCTATTGAAGCTGGGCGGGTTTCCAGTGCCAAAGATGCTTGAGCAAGTGCCTTGTACGCAATTGGGCGAGAACAAGGTGTTCTGGTCCAATTTCCAGAGCGAGCGCAACGATAGCCCCCATGGGATAAAAGCCTCCAGCCAAAAAACCTGTGGATTTCGCATCCACTTTCCAGAGCCGGTGCAGGGGCCGCTGGCGGTTGGAAAGGCGGCACATTTTGGAATGGGATCGTTCGTTGCAGATGAAAATAGAATAATCAAAGCCATCAAAGAAAACTCTTTGGCTCGTTCAAATCTCCAGAGGAAGGGCGATATTCAAATTGGTCTGCTGGAGGCGAAAATAAGATTCCTCACACAAGCTCATATTCCTTTGCGGGCAGGAACCGGCTTCAGGATTGGCTTAGGCAATAAGATTATCGACCGTGTCTGTGCCGTTTACGTTCAAAATCCTGAAGAGCATTCAAGATCAATAAATGAACGCCGCTATTGCAGAACAAATTGCCAATTAGCTAAATGCTGCAGCTATGGCAGGCTCTTTACATTATTTCCTCTGGAAGACCAAAAGGATTCTCTCGGGTCATTTGAGCCTCCTTTGCCTTTGATTCTCATGCCACCGGCTACTGGCTCATACAGTCCTGACGACTGCGCAACTGTTGGCTTTGCTGTGATCGGGTCAACTCTGGATACTCTGCCTTATCTTTTTTTAGCCCTAAGAGATCTTGGGAAATCTGGGATTGGACAAGATCGCCATATTGGAGGCGGCAGATTCGATCTGGAGTCAGCATACAGTCTGACTCCCCAGGAAAGAAAACAAGTGTACGACAACGGCAATCTACAGAGCAATATAAGCACTTTTGGCTATTTGGATCTTCTAGAGCAGACAGAAAAGTTTGATGGCTCTCTAACCTTGAGATTTCTAACGCCAACGCATATCGGGGATGGGAGTGGATATTCGTCTCGTCCCTCCTTTGAGATGCTTCTTGGGCATTTGCTCATACGTGCCAATATGCTATCATCTTCGCATGGAACAGGATATCTCTACAGCCCTAAAGAATGCCAGAGTCTGCTGGAAAAGGCTGAAAAGATAGAGCTAGTATCAGCCTTTGTTGATGAGGTTCATCTCCATCGTCAGAACGGAGCGCAAGGAGATTCTCACTATCGTCCTCCTCACTTTTTGGGAAAGATCGTTTACAGAGGATATTTCTCAAAAGATACTATGGCCATGCTTTCGCTCGGACAGATAATGAATGTAGGAAAGGGAGCTTCAATTGGCAATGGAATGTTCCAGATTGAAAGAGGCCCATAGCATTGTTTATGGTCTTAGGCTAATCCTTTGGCGCGAGCTGCTTCTCTCAGGGCTTGAAGATCGATGATCTCGGCCACCTCGAACCTTGCTGGCAAAGCTCCTTTTACCGGCCTCATCCTGATAATAGTAGGCAAATATCCACATCTCCCATGGATTTCGGAAATCAAAATTGCTGTAGTGTAGTTGAGTGAAGGAAGATTTATGATAATGGAAAGAGTCTGCCATTCTCTTTTAGAAAGGACTACATTGTCGATTAGTGCAATGGCTTGAGGAGCTAATGGCTCTTCGGTCCGTATGTTGCTGTTGATCTCAATTACCTTCTCGACATTTTCACCTGTTATCACTGAAATCTGATCCAGATGGTCATTAGTAAGGGGATGGGCGAAATTTATTATTATCATGGCTATGGCTGCAATTGCTTTATCTTGCTTAACCTTAATACCACTTCTTCTGCTTTTGTCACAAGCTTTCCTGACTGCATAGGATTGCTCCTCATTCCACAATGGGCGACATCATTTCTCAACTGGATCAAATCTCTCCAGATTCCAATTAGCTCAGACTCTTCTGACCTGCTCTCTGTCGAGATCATAGATTTTGCCCTGCTATTGAGCATACCCTCTGCTTTCTCTCGGTCAGACAACAAATTCATGCCCATAAGCGATGTGTAGTAAGTCACAACCCATTCTCTTGATAGCAATATTGCCTGTATGACTTGACCTTTTTCCAGCTGCCTCCTCTGTATTTTAAGCTCTATAGCCAGGCGATGATTTATATCCTCCCTTGGATCCTGGAGAGAAAGGGGACTGAATTCCTCATTGATACGATCTATTAAGAGAGAGAATGGTTTGGCCCAATCATCAGCTTCCTTTCTGCAGCTGTCCGGCCGGTTGGACATCTTCCATGCTTTGTTCATAACCTCCTCGGATCGAGCCAGGAGCATTGCTCTTGATATTTCTTCAATATCTGCAGCTATGTTCTTCAGCTCTTTGGGTGGCTGTCGGCCATCTCTGGATTCGGGAATTTTATAAGCTACCTGGTGGGCATCTCTCAGGAGATGAGCTATTTCTGAACCCTGGTCTGTCTTAACAAATTTATCCGTGGCATTTGTCCAATCCAATAGCGTGACAAATGGGGTCAGATCAAATACGGGGCTTCTATCATCCACTCTGGCATCATATGCTCCATAGACAAGGGCTTCGAGCTCCATATCTTTGGCAGCCCGAAGATAAGAGACGGCAATTATAGCCAGGAAAGGTATTGACCTGAAGGCATGCGTTATATCAAATATGATCCTGTCGCCGCGGTTGACATTCTGAGTCAATTTTTCGAAGATTCCCCATATCTCGGCTTCATTCTTTCCGTCTGGGATGGAGATAGGACGCAATGATGCTTTTCCCTTTAGGCGATTTGATAGGATTTCCAGATATTTGTTCTCTGCATCTTTGGTGAGAAATACAAGAATCTCTTCCGGACTAAAAAAACTGTTTAGAGCCTCCGGAAAGAGATTTGTTCTGCAGGTCTTTTGGTTCAGAAAATAGGTGGTCTCAGCATAATTGAATGTGCCGAGAAATGTGATCGCTTTCCTCATTGGTAATACTCCCGTAATCCTATTATTAAATAGGCCTTGCCAAGATCCATCCGAAGGGTTGCATTTTGTATTTTGGATCATCATCCATGAGAGCCAGCTTTCTGGTCTTCGGAAACTCAGCAACATTTGCTCTCCCTAGACGGAATGCATCACGGATATCATCGAGAAGATCAGGAAATAGCCTGGCCACAGTCATCCCATGCCAACCCGATCCCCATCCAGCCCTTAAGAGCATCCCGCCCTTTCTTTCATTAAGGGATTGCAGTTTCTTATAAAAATCTAAAAGAAATGGTTCATCATATTCCGAGAAGAAGTCAATTTCAGACTTTATATAATCAGAATAATAAGATCTAGTGATTTTTTCCAAGTCCTTCAGATCGTCCACCTGCAAATTAAGCTTTGATCGAATATCATCTCTGATGAGGAACGGATCTATGTCAATAGAGATCTGGGTTTCTGTACCTGGCTGGAAGGCTTCGGCGCATAGCGTCATTTTCGTATCCATTCTGCCGTCCCGCAGATTCCTCACAGCGGCATCAAAGCATTGAAGCTGCTCCTTGGGTATGATGTCGGAGTCTGACACTTTCAAAGCACGAAGGTGATCATAATTTGGGTGATTTCCTTTGATAGGATCCTTTCCTAAAAACAATCTTTCCAGGGGCTGAGCTGCCCAGGCCGCTGAACTCCTCGGTCCAGCACGCTCTATTGCGGACTCGATCTTATCTCTGGCCTCATTAATCAGGCTTGAATCGTTCTTGATTCTCTCCCATAGAATTGCTGTTCTCAGAGCACCTTTTAGCGAGCTTCCAGGGACATAAGGATTTCCTAATCCATCCTTCAGGCAAGAAATGATTTCGCCCTGAGGAGGATTGCTGCAGGCGACTGAATATGATGCTACATGTGCCGGATCTATGCCCTTGCCTCGCAGATAAGAGCCAATATCAAAGCTCCTCATGTCCATGGCATCGGATAGCTCTTCCGGGTCTACTTTGGGAATAGAGGCTAGGCGTCGCAGATCTATTATCATTACCCGATTTCCTCTGACAACGTAGTCCATCTTGCTTAAACGAAGCCCGCTGCCCACATGCAGAGGTGTAATGAAATGAAGACTATATCTCATTCTGCCATCCTCATGGGTGCCTTAAATGCAAGGCCATAAGAGAGGATTCTCTTGCCTTTTCTTGTTCCCTCGCCACTCACATCCTCCATGCAGCCAACCAGATTCTCAGGATATGGCACTACAGAACCCTCGATGAGCATTCTTACGCTTTTCTTTCTCCGGTCGGATTTGCCTGCCACCCAGCCCCTTCTTGAGATCAAGCCGTAGTAAGACCTGAGCAAAATAGCGGTTTCTTCTCTTCGTGGACGACACAGGGAGAGAAGCATCGCCCCATCACCCTCATCAGACCCTAAGGAGATTGAACCATAGTCCAGTGAGAATAGACCTCTGCCAGAAGACCGCTCTCCCCCCAGCCCTTCATCGCCTAAAAGACGCAATGCGCCCTCCAGCCTGGGTTTATATCCTCCATCCAGGAAATCTACCAGCATGTACAGACCACAGTCTTTCATGAATCTGACATCTCCCGCGTAGTAGATATCGGATCGTCTCGTATCCCGGTCCAGGGTCACTCTGGAAGCTTCTCCTACTGTCCAGGGTGTGCTTGCATCTGCTCTGCTTAGCATGTCTTGAATCGAGGAAGCCTCATCTCGTGTGGCTATTATGTTTCCCGGATCGCTCCGGACTATTTGATACTCCGGTGATTGAAGGCTTTTTCCCTGAGCCAGGTTTTGGAATATGGAATGTGTGACCAATGCAGCCCGCCTCACGCTCTTCTCCTGCCCCTCCAATCCCAGGCCATGCAGGGGTTTGGGCAGAGTTTTTATCTCTCCTATGAAGGGAAAGGTTGAAGAGATGAGAAAGGGGGGTTGATCATGCCGAAACAAATCCAGGAGCGCGATCAACTCCTCTTCACCATAAAGCAGTCTCCAGGCCCAGCATATTGCCCCGAAAAGAGTGTCGGAATGGACGGTAGTCGATGTTTCCTCCAGGCCCACGCCACGCTCACCTATATGGAAAGGAGCATTAGGCTTGATGATAAAGCAGCTAAGTTCAGGCATAGCTCACCAGCAGGATTCAGCTCTTATTGATCTCTTCCAGGATTTTGTTGAATCCGTCCCGGATACCGGCCGCAGTTTGCGTTCCGCTAATCAGAGGCACCTCTCCGTCACCTGTGGCATAATATTTCGTGGGTCGCCAGGCTACTTTCTCGATATCGAATTTTATCTTGCCATAACCACGAGAGCCCTGGCCGCCAAGAGAGTCGTCCTCGAGAAGGGTCATGGCCTGGAAAACATGCTTGAAGAAATTCGCATCCCCTTTTACAAAGACGTTAAAGATCATGCCAAACTCAAATTGCGATCCCGCCGGAACACGCTCTATTTGTCTTGGAGTAGCCTGGGAGGTAATGCGGTCAATGACCACTTCCGTCTTGACATCTGTGAAGAGAAGATCTGTCTCTGCCTTCTCTAATGCCGCGGCGGTCTCATCCGTCATCAAGGCATCTCTGACCATCAGGCGGGTGAGTGTGGGCATGGTATTGTCATTCTCGCCCGATTCAGCCTCCTCGGGCAGTGGGATAGAGTCTGCTGTGACTCCGAAAACACGGCAGACGCTGCATTCTTTAAAATCTTCTAGATCCTTGCACATGTGAATCCAGGAGTTTGCTACCCTGTTATTGAATGATTTTCCTTCCGATCTCTCCATGAGGCTTCTCAGACTTCCCTTAAGCGAGGAGCCCGGAATGTAGGGCCTGCGAGTCATAGAATCCCTCACCACAACGCTGTCCACACCACCTATCTCCATACCTGTGCCAGAGCCACCCACATGAAGGCCGGTAAGAGCTTTTATCTTGCCCTCAACGATGACCTTTCCCAGAAGTTTTGTCATTAGTAAATCACCTGTGGTAAGCCAAAATAGCCTCAAAGAAGCTGACGAACCGGGAGAAGTCCTCAGGGCCCTGGATCTTGTCTATGCACTTTGAGAATATATTCTTGATACGAATTACTTCCGGCTTTTTGCTGGCGGCATAGGCAAGCCTGGGCTTGAGCATAACCACTCTATCCCTGGAAAAAGAGCCTTCGCCCTTCCCAAAGTCCATCTCCATCTTCTTAACCTCGCCATATATCCTGCGCAATTGGGCGGTTTTCAAATCCCTGATCGATCCAGCAAGGTTCTCAGCATCTTTTACAAGAGTATCTCCGGTATAATCCTTGAAGGATGTAACCTTAGAGATATGGCTTGTTACCTCATCCTCGATACTAGCCTTTCTATCTCTTTCCTCATCTCTCCTACCGCTTTGATTCATGATTTACCTCTCTGGCGCTTGCCTATCCGGCATTTGTCTTCTGGTAAGAAGCTCAGCCCATCTAGCCGGCACTCCCAAATATTCGATCAAATTCCTTTGGCCGACAATCCCTTTCCATTTGTTGTCCAGGATGGCTTTCTTAAGAGTGACAAGATCCTGCTTGAACATCTCGTTTCTGCCTCCTGCTCTATCCAGGAAGTAGATCAGCCTCCAACGCCATCGGTCGTGCAGGGCCAGCCGTTCAACATCTGCTTGAGAAAGCGTCTTTTTCTTAAGGATGTTTCTGTTTCTCCAATAAAGAACCCAGGCACCGTAGAGATTCCATAGTACCGATCTGGGCAGGGTTTTACCGTTTCGCTTATCCTTCAAACATGATTTAAGGCAATATGCGATTTCTCTAGATATGCCCATCTCAGTCCAGTCCATTGTCTCATTCAAGAAGGAGATTGCATCCTTTTGCTGACCATATCTGTCTCTTGACTTGGCATCATCCAGAGCCTTCTTGGCTGATTCTGCGGACCTATAGAGGGGATATTTCTCATCAGCAATCGTTATCCCTGCCGATAGTGAGAAGTTGGGATTATTGCAGGTATAAGCTTTGAAGTCTTCTCTAATGCGAATGGCGATTTCAGCAATTGCATCCCATGAGCCGATCAAAAAGAGATCATCGCCTCCAGAGTAGATTAAATATACCTGGTTTGCCATCTGCTGACAGATCTTGTCCACCCACCCGTCGAAGAAGATGGAGAGCATAGTGCTCAATGTAGAGATGCGGGAGAGAGAGGCCCTCTTCCCCAAACCTTTAGAGAAGACCAATCCCAGATTGTCAACATCCATACGAAGGATGCCGATTCTTGGAACGCCGCAGCTCCGTCCGGCAAGCTCGCTCAGCTCGGCAATATTCTTGCCAGCCATAGGAGTGGCCTTGGCAATGAGGCGAAAACCAAGTGCTGCATCATTCTCTGCAGCTATCTTAACCAGATTTTCGTCGATGAATTTCGGATCTAGGGAATAGATTATCAACCTCGATTGATGGAAATTCTTCATGAGGGTCTGAAGCTCAGCCCTCTCCTTGCAATAGTAGTATTCTATCCCAAAGGGCTTAAATCTGCAAAGGATATTATCCTCCAGTGATTCATCCTTCCTGCCACCCTGGACCTCAATCAGGTATTCCATTTTGGGTAAGTGCTCTCCCATCTTCTCGAAGGTCATGCAGTGATGGCAGAAGGCTTTCTCTGGATTTGGTCGATACCAACGCCTCCAGCCGCTTTCGGATCGATACCATAAGTCACTCTCTCGCTTGCAGACATCACAGACCGGAGCAACCCCGCCCTTTTCCTCAGGATTCAGGCCGAAGATCTCCTCATATCTCTCCGAGCCCAATAGAGAGAATCGCTGCAGCTTGGATATGCCCGCCTGGTTCATTGCCTGGCCCCACTTAGTGGAAAGACCCGACTGTTCTCCATCCGAGTCTATGAGCAGATCTCGTGCGGTCAGCTTTGCACAGCCAAGGGCCAGAAATATATCGCCTTGATGCATCTGGAGAAGGGCACTTTCCAGTGCCAGCTTTAGATCCTGCAATCGGCTTTCATCCGCAGAGCTAATTAGGATGTAAAAATGCCCGCCACCGGAGTAGATCAGATTTGCCAGAGGATAGTCCAGTTCCCGCAGCATGAACTTGGCTGCTGCTTCGGAGAGGAGTTGGAGGTAGAGGGAGCGACCTCTAAGTCCTTTTGCTGCCCCTTTGGAGGTTATGGTGTAGAGAAAATCCTGGATGCCGGAGACGTCTCCAGCCACTAGCAGGAACCTGTCTTTTGCAGCATTTTTAGAGATGAGTTCGGAAGAAACCTCATCTGGATTAGCATTCTCTTTCATCAAGCAAGCGGCGATAGCGCAGGCAATTCTGGAATGATCGTAAAGAGATATGTCAGAGTTAGTCTTAGTAGAAGGTATGGCCCATGCATTCTTCTTTAATAAATAGAGTGCGGTGGTGAAATATGCCTCTAAGTCATGTATATCTTTTATCGCTGCAAAATCTTCAGTTATATTATCCCACGCTCGCGCATAAAAATCCTCTAATTCAGATACATCTTCCCTTGGAAAAATAGTGCTATGTCGGATATCTAGTGAGCAAGGAATATAAAAAGCAGACTTCTGAATGCCACTTCTTCCTATATCGATACTGGAAAATACAGAAGCAAGCAAAGCCGCAGCATCTTTTACATCATCGTCTCTCAATTTCCTGCCATCAGAGAGCCAATTTGCCAGTTGCATAATCTTTAGCGGCTCAGTCCTAGAAGTGCTGGAATTTCCGGAATCTTCGGGAAAAGATATCAGATTAGCTATATATTCCACGCCACTAGGTAGAATAGACCTAAGACCTGAGGAGCCATTATTTGGATGGTCTTCTTTAAAGCCAGTGCGACTGCTCATCACGTCTAAGTCATGAAGAAGAGTACTCAGAAGCAAGCAATTCATTATTGAATCGGTGTAACTAAGTAAATAAATATCTTTCCATAGAGAAAATCAATCTTTACTTGTTTCAATTGAGGATGCTTGCTTTTTAATATTTTAATATATGAGATATCTATGAAGGAAATATGCGATCCAAATCCCGTTGCCTTTCCTTACACTTCTCTTCCGCGGGAAAGATAACTTCTAATGGGATCCGTTTGATCAGTTGATCTTTGCTTGAAAATTTAACAATTGGCAAAAACCATGAATACTTGTAAAGATCAAGATACATCGAATAAGGTTTTCTGCTTTCATCAATAATTGGTACAAATGGGATATCGAAAAAAGGAACCGTAGCATATAGTTCCTGTGGCACAGATGGCCCACTGATATCAACAACGACAAATCTAGATAATCCAACTAATATTTTGATAGTTTCAGTATAGTCCCTCGCATCAGGCTTATTGAAATTAAAAATAATAGGTAGATATTTCTTTGATCGCAATTCTGAAGCAATTGACTGCAAAATCTCCAGGCCATTACCTTCGAAACGCCCTAAAATAAGGACCCCCCTCTTTGTGACGGAGTTAATGACATCACGGATTTTTTCATGACTCAGCAATAAATATACAAACTGAGCTACCTCAATATTGTCAACGGTAATCGTGGATCTTTCGAGGGGAGTGATTATCAATCCTTCTTGTTTTGCATCCTTCAGTTTTAGATCCCATGCAGAAATACCATAGATCTTGCAGCCTGTTATATTTGCTCCTTCAAAATTCGTTTCTACTAGGGTAGCTTCTTTGAAATTCGCATCTTCCAGATCAGCGTTAACAAACTGTGTCCCATTAAGGTTTGTATCGCTGAAATCAGTTCCCTTAAGGTTCGCCCCGAAAAGCTTAGCCCCTTTTAAATTTGCTTTTCTCAAGTTAGCCCCAATTAGGTCTGCATTAATTAAACTTGCATTAAGAAGCTTTGCACCACTTAGATCCGATTCCTTGAGAATTGCTCCATTTAAGCATGCACTGGTAAGAATAGCATCCCTAAAGTTCACTCTATAGAGGCGTGCATTACTCAGATCGGTCTTTTCAAGCTTAGCTCCATTGAGGTTAGCATTATTGAGATATGCATCGCTTAGATCAGCTCTCTCCAAGTTTGTCTCAATAAGCTCTGCGTTGTTCAGTTCAGCCTTTCTTAGATTTGCCCTGCAAAGATCCGATCCGCTTAGATTTGCTCCTTCGAGATTTGATTCACTTAAGATAACATCATTAAGAATCGCCTTGCTGAGATTTGCTCCATATAATTTAACCTCCATCATGCAAGATTCACTCATATATGCTTCGCTTAGGTTTGCTTTTTCAAGATTAGACTTATTTAGGATTGTATTACTGATTTTAGCCTTCCTAAGAGTCGCTCTACGAAGATCCGATCCGTTTAGATCTGCTTCCTGGATATTAGCACCACTTAAGTTAGATTCTTTGAGATCCGCATCACTTAAGTCAGCACCCTCAAGATTTGCACCTGCAAGATTCACCCCAAAGAGGTTTGAGCCATTTAGGTTGACACTACTCAAGTTCGCGTCTTCGAGATTTGCTCTCATTATATTGATACATGTCAGATCTATTTTTTCTTCATGTTCATCTGGATCGTCTCCACTCCGCGCCCTCCAATTATTCCAGGCATCTACTCCTTTCAGAAGAATCGCAAACTTTTCGCTATCTGCCATATTGATAATTTGACTATATTTTATCTCTGTATAAATTTATCGGTTCTATCTCACTTGAGATGCTGTGAATTATCAGAAATGAAGAAACAGGAGCGCACCCAAGCCGCGAGCGATAAGGCACCTGAGGCGCTGCTGCATGAAATTAGAGCCAGGCCAAGCTGATCAGAATCCCTATCGAATACGTATGCTCTTTATCTCTGCTATAGTAGATAACGGGTCGTTCGTTTATAAAATATAAAAGATATTTATATAATTTATGCATTTAATCTAACTGAAGAATCTGCTCCTACATATTTTTAGACATGGATAGTCTCATCGTCCGATACGAGCACAAGGGCGAGCCCAGTTTCAATTGGGCCACGTCTCTTCAGATGGATAGAGGCGCTTATGTGGTACGATGATGGAAACGACTACGAGTTTCAATTGGGCCACGTCCTTTCAGACATGGATAGATAGAGATGTCATGACCCCCATGACCCTTCCGAATGAGTTTCAATTGGGCCACGTCTTCGCAGACATGGATAGAAGCGTGGCAACCCGAGTGGTATGCCAATAAGTATTATGTTTCAATTGGGCCACGTCTTTTCAGACATGGATAGGTCGCCGCACACGTTCTACTTTGATGGATCAGGCTTTGAGTTTCAATTGGGCCACGTCTCTTCAGACATGGATAGTCCATGCTCCGGACGCGATCAATGCAATCGACCCGTTTCAATTGGGCCACGTCTTCTCAGACATGGATAGTGACAATGACCGTCTGGGGCCAGTATAATCTTCAAATGTTTCAATTGGGCCACATCTCTTCAGACATGGATAGCGAATCATGGGAATACTTGCGATTATAACTCTTTTCGGGTTTCAATTGGGCCACTTCTCAGCAGAAATGGATAGCTTGTTTACTGGGGGGACCCATTCCCGGCAGAATGCATGTTTCAATTGGGCCACTTCTCAGCAGAAATGGATAGACGAAAGAGGTGATGTGTATGATATGAAATGAAGTTTTTGTTTCAATTGGGCCACTTCTCAGCAGAAATGGATAGGTGCTAAAATTCGGGTCGTTCCACCGGAGGACGAATCGTTTCAATTGGGCCACTTCTCAGCAGAAATGGATAGATAAAGGAGTTGAACGAAAATGTCCAAAATAACCATACTGGTTTCAATTGGGCCACTTCTCAGCAGAAATGGATAGCAGAGTTAAATGTTCCAGATTCTCCTCAACCACTTCAAGTTTCAATTGGGCCACATCTCAGCAGAAATGGATAGAGCGACCATTTTTAGGCCTTTACTGATATCGGAAAAAACCCGATTTACGAGCATTCCGTTAACTATACAATCATTTTATGAGATCTCTGCGACTTAAAAACTATAATTCGATATGCAGATACATTGCGAGCATACCGTTAACTCTATGTTAGAATTTTTGAAGTGCGTATGTCATCTCAGGAGTTTTCGTAACACAATAGATTCCTATTGCTGTGACCTCCCGGATCCACTAGCAACTAAAGACATCTTCAGACTATAATAAACTTCTGCTTGGTCTGTCTTGGATTGCTCCCAGGAACTCAATTTACATGCAACCTTGATGCTTTGCGGGCAGAGGGGCTTTTACATGCAAAGCCGATAGATCAGAAAGGTTTATGGCCTCTACTAGCTTAGCAGTGTCCTGAGACATTGTAGCTCTACCTACCTTATCTTCAAGCAGAAACAGGTATGAGAGTCTCAGCGGCCATTAGAGGGTTTATGCTTTGACTCTTCTCCTTTTCTGCCAATTCCATTTTCCTTACAGTAGTCTCAACCACGTCACCAGTTTCGATATCCAGGGACTCGCGTACAACAGGCGGAATTGGGTCACGACTTCTCAGTCATGGATAGCAAAGTACTGCCTGAAGTTCGATATCAGCAAGTTCTAGTTTCAATTGGGCCACGTCTTCGCAGACATGGATAGGAGCCGCGACCACAGGAACCGGCGAAGCTCTTGGGCTGTTTCAATTGGGCCACGTCTCTTCAGACATGGATAGAAATTCTGCATTCTTGTTTCGCTTCCGGAACCAATGACGTTTCAATTGGGCCACGTCCTCTCAGACATGGATAGCGTTATAGGAATCCAGCCAAACAAGAATGGTGTCTGTTTCAATTGGGCCACGTCCTTTCAGACATGGATAGATTCCACTTACCTATGCGATCGAATCTATTGGCATCGGTTTCAATTGGGCCACTTCTTAGCAGAAATGGATAGAGATGGTCGAATGCACCAATGAAACGATCTCGATCGAGTTTCAATTGGGCCACGTCTCTTCAGACATGGATAGAAAAGCGAAAAGAGAGGTCCATGATGCCAATTACAGGTTTCAATTGGGCCACTTCTTAGCAGAAATGGATAGATTGCCGAGGGTTTCCTCGACAAGGACAGCATTCAGAAGTTTCAATTGGGCCACTTCTTAGCAGAAATGGATAGAGGACATGAAGAACTTACTGACATGGAAGGGCAAGCCGTTTCAATTGGGCCACGACTTCTCAGTCATGGATAGTTCTGTGCCCCATGGCGTGAAGCAGGAACCGCTTCAGTTTCAATTGGGCCACGTCTTTCCAGACATGGACAGAGAGGTTTGATTAATGAAAATCACTGTCGCTACGGCGTTTCAATTGGGCCACTTCTCAGCAGAAATGGATAGCCGCCTTGAGCGAGTCGCAGGAGATTGTAGATACACTGTTTCAATTGGGCCACTTCTCAGCAGAAATGGATAGCGGTTATCGTCGAATTGAGAATGGAACACTTCGACATGCGTTTCAATTGGGCCACTTCTCAGCAGAAATGGATAGGCCTGCCTGATGATGAGCTGGAAGAGACTCAGATAGCGTTTCAATTGGGCCACTTCTCAGCAGAAATGGATAGAGCGACCATTTTTAGGCCTTTACTGATATCGGAAAAAACCCGATTTACGAGCATTCCGTTAACTATACAATCATTTTATGAGATCTAGGCGACTTAAAAACTATAATTCGATATGCAGATACATTGCGAGCATACCGTCAACTCTACGTTAGAATTTTTGAAGTTCGTATGTCATCTCGGGAGTTTTCGTAACACAATAGATTCCTATTGCTTTGACCTCCCGGATCCACTAGCAACTAAAGACATCTTCAGACTATAATAAACTTCTGCTTGATCTGTCTTGGATTGCTCCCAGGAACTCACTTTACATGCAACCTTGATGCTTTGCGGGCAGAGGGGCTTTTACATGCAAAGCCGATAGATCAGAAAGGTTTATAGCATCGGCTAGTATAGGATCTTCGGACATTTGGGTCACACCATGTCTATTGAGTTTCGTATTCAAGGTACGATTCTCAAGCCAGAGCAGGGACGAGGGCTTCACCTTTTCCCTGTTCTTTCAGATCCTTTGCCTTTCTCGCGACTGCTACGATATCCACAGTCACAAGGTCGCCTTCTTCGATATCCATGGTCTGTCTGATCTCATACGGTATTGAGATTTGACCGGCGCGCGTTACTTTCACCGTGGCTTGCATACATCACTATTTAGTCTTATTATATATCAATCTTCTCCTTCGATTGCTATCTAATAGTAATAGATAGTTTTAAATACTATAGATAGCAAATATAGTATAGAGGAGGAATCGGAAGACATGAAGCAACCCGCTAATACAAGGAGCCGGAACATGAAACCCGCCAAGATAAGCGAATCGGAAGCATGCGACCGAGCGATCGACCGCATGCTGAAGGATGTGCCAGAAGCCGACAGGACGAAGCTCATCTTCGCAGTCGTCCACAAGGCCGGAGGCGTGCAGATGACCCCCGAATTCAGGACCTGTCCCCATTGTGGCCGGAACCGGCTCCCCGCCCAGGCCCACAACGGCTCCAGAATCTGCCGGAGCTGCAGGACCTGGTTTGTAGAGCAGGAGGCGGTGGCCTGATGAAAGTCAAATCCCGCAGCCAGCTCCAACAGGCCGCAGCCAACATTTTCCAGGACCTGGAGAAGAACTACCGACCCTGCGAAATCGTCTACATAATATCAGAGCTGCTGAAAACCATGAGCCTGGTCATGCTCCAGCGGGAGGAGGCATGATGGCAGAGGACGAGCCCAGCGGAGAGGGAGGAGAGGCACTCCACAGGTCCTGCCGCCGTTGCCATAGGCGACTGAAGAACCCAAAGGCAATGAAGGCGGGATACGGGAAGGTATGCGCAAAGAAGATTCGCGAAATATAGGGCGCCTGAAGCCGCATACTTCCATAGAAATCTTGCATGGTAGCGATTTAAAACCACCAATATTACATTCACCCCGCACACAATGAAAAAGTTTAACCGGCATTGGGGACAAGGGAATACGATGAATCCGAATTAAAAATCCTGCGATAGATGATCATTCCCCTCATTTGAACCTTGCCTTCAATCCTGAAAAGCGGCAAATGAGTTTGGTCAGACCACCTTCTCCAGCTCTTCCCGGCCGAGCATATGCACCTGGACCATATGATGAG
>Ga0123326_1001822_pt1 | contig 17564 bp, 15 predicted proteins | sample BioC13SIPDNA_FD_89739 | JGI IMG/M metagenome (GOLD analysis project Ga0123326, IMG submission 89739) | Anaerobic biogas reactor microbial communites from Washington, USA - Biogas_R1_A C13 SIP DNA | ecosystem: Engineered > Bioreactor > Anaerobic > Unclassified | place: Washington, USA | collected...
CATGTAGAATGCCGCCCAGCCCACCAACTAGCCGTCACCATTTTGGTACGCTCCACATTACTGACTGCTTCGCCTATGACGGTGCCCTAACTCCCGATTCCCAACAGCTGAGGTATCCATGACCAAGAGCTCCCCGTCTCCGGTTGTAGCCTTCCTGGAGGGCAAGCGCAGCGCCATGGCCCTCAACGCCCTGCTGGCCCTGGGGCTCATCGCTGCCATTCTGTTCCTGCCCCCGCTGTCCCTGTACAGCCGCCTAAGCAGCACCGGCTTCGCCGCCGTCGGCGAACAGGGCACCGCCCTACTCGATCCCGACGGTACGCAGGTGACCCTGCAGGCAGCCGCGAGCGGCGCCAGCGCCAAGCTGGTCTCCGTCCCCCGGCTGGACTTTCTGGAGGGCAAGACGGACGAGGCCTACTACGCCGCCGCCACCAACGTCCCCGGGCACCTGCGCCTCAAGAGCCCCATCTACCACCTGCAGGCCAAGAGTGACCTCCCGCGCGACCCCGGGGCCGGCGTGCAGCTGGCTACCTACACCGTGCCCATCCCCAACGAGTCCGAGCCTTTCGAGGCGCTCTCGCTCTACGAGTGGACCGGCAGCCAGTGGCGCTTCGTCCCGTCCCATGTGGTCGTCGAGGATGGCACCATCGAGACCACCATCGACTACGTCCCCGGCCCGCTTGCCGTCTTCCATCAGGAGCATGTGGTGCCCGCCGTCTCGGGCGACATCGACGCCGGCGCCGACGTAGCCACCATGGTCGCCGGGGTGTCCGAGGTCAACCCCGTGGGCCAGTACCTCCAGTGGGACGGCTCTCTCCTCGGGAGCATCCCTGCCGAAACGGCCCAGCTCAACCCCGGCGCCCGCATCGTCCCCGTCATCCGCAACTGGGGGCCGGACGGTGTGGTCCGTTGCGACTGCTCCGACAACATTATCGCCATCCCCGAGCTGCGCCAGGCCCACCTGGATGCGCTCGTGCAGGCGGCCGTTGACAACGACTGGGCCGGCATCGAGCTCGAGTACAGGCAAGTCAACCCTGACCTGCGTGTGCAGTTCAACGACATGATCGCGGAGTTTTCTCGCCGGCTGCATCTTGAGGGCAAGACCCTCGGCATCCGTGTCGAGGCCCCGGTGCAGATCGCCGACGACCGCTGGGCCACCGGCGCCTTTGACTATCGCGTCCTGGGCGGCCTCGCCGATCGTCTCGTCATTCCCGCTCCCACCGACACCGCCGCCTACCAGCCCGATGGCTCCCTCAGCAAGCTGTTGGGGTGGGCCACCGGCGAGGTGGAGCGCTATCGCCTCTACGTCGGTATGCCGGCCCTCAGCCGGGAGCAGATTCAGAACTACGTCCTCTACCGCCCCTACAATGAGATCCTTTCCGCCTTCGGCACCGTCGTCGTGGACGGCGAGCCGCAGGTGGCCCCCGACGAGTCGCTCAAGGTGCGCCTCAGCGGCATGACGGAGTGGTCCGGCCTCAAGTACGACGAGACCACCCACACCTACTGGTTCACCTACAAGGACCCCGGCGATGTCGAGCACCTGGTACAGCTCGAAGATCCGGGCAGCCTCGCTTACAAGCTGGCCCTGGTCAGCAACCACCGTCTGCGAGGCGTCGCCATCACCGGCGGCGGGCAGCATCCGGGGACGTGGCAAGTGCTGGCCGACTATCAGAACCTTGTCGTCAGCGACCCGCGGGAACCGGTCGTCTTGGCCCTGGACATGGAAGGCGGCCAGACGAGCGAACTCGGCGGCGGCACCGGTACCTGGGAAGTGAAGGCCCCGGCGAAGGAAGGTGAGTACGCCCTCCAGGCCGCCCTTTCCATCGGCTCTTACCAAACGCGCGCCGAGCAGCGTACCGAGCTGCAGGTAGTGGCACCCACCCCGACGGCCGAGCCGACGCAGACTCCGACTCCGGAACCCACTCCCACCGAGCCGCCCACGCCCGAACCCGTACCCACCAACACTCCCGCGCCCGAGGCTGCGGGCCAGGGCGAGCCCGAGGCCGCGCCCGAGGCCGCGCCCGAGCCTACCGCTACGCCGGCGCCGGTGGTAGTGGCACCCGCTCCCAGCGGTGGCGGCGGCTTCGGCTATGGCGTCCAGGCACACATGATCCACAACGGTCAGGCCCCCCAGGTCATGGCCATGACTCAAGGCATGGGCTTCAACTGGGTCAAGCAGCAAGTAGAATGGAAGTTGTTCGAGCCCAGCAAGGGCGACTACCAGTGGGGCGCCATTGACGAGGTCGTGAACGCCGCCAACGCCGCCGGCATCAACATTATGCTGAGCGTCGTCAAAGCCCCCGCCTGGGCCCGTCCTGGCGGCGCCGACTTGAGCGTCGAGGGGCCGCCCGCCAACCCGCAGGACTTCGCCGACTTCCTGGGTGCCATGGCCGCCCACTACGCCGGTCGCGTCCAGGCCTACGAGGTCTGGAACGAGCAGAACCTGCACTACGAGTGGGGCAACGAGGAGATCAGCCCCGCCCGCTACATGGACCTGCTCCGGCCGGCCTACGCCGCCATCAAGGCCAATGATCCCAACGCCAAGGTAATCAGCGGCGCCCTTACGCCCACCGGTGCTCCCGCGCCCTGGGCCATGGACGACTTCGCTTACCTGGAAGGCATGTACCAGAACGGTCTGGCCCGCTACGCTGACGGCATCGGCGCCCATCCGAGCGGCTACAACGTCAGCCCGGACGTCACCTGGCAGGGCGCTTGCGAGTTCATCACCGCCCGTCAGGCTGGGTTCGCCGGCCCGTGCACCAGCCCGCACCACTCCTGGAGCTTCCGCTCGACGATGGAGGGCTACCGCAACATCATGGTCACCTACGGTGATGCCGGTAAGAAGATCTGGCCGACCGAGTTCGGCTGGGCCTCCTCACCTTCGCCCGTGGGCGGCTACGAGTACGCTGCCGACAACAGCCTGCAAGACCAGGCCGACTGGACCGTGCGCGCCTATCAGATGGGCCGCAACTGGGGCTGGGTCGGTCCCATGTTCCTGTGGAACCTCAACTTCAAGGTGGTGGCCGGCGGCTCCGAGCAGGCGCAGTGGGGCATCGTGGACGGTGGCTGGGGTCCCCTGCCGGCCTACAGCGCCCTGGCCGGCATGCCCAAGTAAGGACGTGATGCACGGCGCGTTGCCACCCCGGCCGCGCGCCTTTACCCTTGGGGGCGACGCTTGTCGCCCCCAAAGTGCTGTAATGCAAACTAGCGTTGGCTGAGGAGTAGCGGTGGAGCACGGTAACGACGGCAACGAACGCCGACCGATGCCGGCCTGGTTGTACTGGTGGCTGGGTGTTTGGACGGTCGCAATCCTTCTCGCGGTAGGGTACTTCGGCTACTACATCTTCTCCGAGGGGCCGGGCGCGGCCATGGGTCGCGAGGGGCCGGTCCTGACCCGGGCCGCCAGCCACGACGGAGACCTCTTCCCCAGCCTCTCCCCCGTCAGCTCTTCACCCACGCCTACCGAGGTACCGCCTTCACCCGCCCCCATCGTTGCCACCACCATCGCGGAGACCAGCACACCGGCCGCCACCGCTCCCCCGATCGTGGACGAGGGCATCCGCGGCCTGCCCATGGCCTCCCCTTCCTACGGCATGCAGGCCTTCCTCTGGTGGCGCCCCGAGACCGCTCACCGCGACCTCGGCATGATCCAGGACGCCGGCTTCTCCTGGGTCAAACAGAACTTCGGCTGGCGCGACATCGAGGCCACCAAGGGCCAGTTCGATTGGTCCATCACCGACCGCATCATGGACCAGATCGATGAGTTCGGCCTCAACGTCCTCGTCCGCCTCGATCACCAGCCTGCCTGGGCCGGAGGCGGCTTCCCCCTCACCGGCCCTCCCGATGACCTCCAGGACTTCGCCGACTTCGTCTCCGCCGTCGCCCAGCGCTACCGCGGCCGCGTCGACGCCTACCAGATCTGGAACGAACCCAACCTCGCCCGCGAGTGGGGCGGCCAATCCCCCGACCCCGTTCGCTATGCCGAGATGCTCAAGCTCGCCTACGCCGCCATCAAGGCCGCCGACCCCGGCGCCATCGTTATCACCGCCGGCCTCACCCCCACCGGCACCCAACCTCCCGAGGCCATGCCCGACGACGCCTACCTGCGCGCCCTCTACGACGCCGGCATCCAGGGCCACTACGATATGCTCGGCCTCCACGCCGCCGGCTTCAAGGCCCCTCCCGAGATGGACCCCGCCGAGGTCGCCGCCGATGAGGCCTACGGGGGCGAGCGCTTCTTCTGCTTCCGCCACGTCGAGGACATGCGCCAGATCATGCTCGAGTACGGCGACGCCGACACCCAAGTCGCTATCCTCGAGTTCGGCTGGACCAGCGACCCCCGACCGCAGTCCCCTTACCACTGGCACGCCGTGGACGAGTTCACCAAGGCCAACTACCTCATCCGCGCCTACCGGTACGCCCGCGATAACTGGTCCCCCTGGATCGGCCTCATGAGCCTCATCTACCTCGGCGATCCCGACTGGACCCCCGCCGACGAGCAGTGGTGGTGGTGCATCAACAACCCCGACGTAGGCTCGCCCCGGGCAGCGTACATCGAGCTCACGAATATGGAGAAGTAGGGACGGCGCGGGGGCCGTCCCTACCGCAAAGGGGCACCCGCCTGACCCCTCTGCCGGCCGCCGACGGAGGGAGGGCACGGCGGGCCTCCCCTGCGAACCCGGGACAGTGCCGCCACGGTCGGATCGGCCCGCCGAACATCAGGCGGACCGACCGCCACCGTTCCTAGCCAAGGAGGCCAGAAGGTGTACGAGATCGAACCAACCGAGACCCGCCCTTACCGATCCGGCTTCGGCACCGCTAGCCTGATCCTCGGGGTACTGTCGCTGTTGGGCGCCTGTCTGGTCGCCTTCCTGGTGGTCTTCCCAGAGGGGCCGCGTCTTCTCGGCGCCTTGGGTCTGTGCGGCGGGGGCATCCTGGCGATCACGGGGTTCGGCCTGGGGGTTGCCGGGGTGGTGCAGAGCCAAAGCAAGGCGGTATCCATCCTCGGTATCGTTCTGAACACCCTCTACATCTCGCTGGGTGTGGTCCTGCTCTTGGTGTTGTTGCTGCAAGCCTACATGTTCGCCGCGCTGCCCTAGCCGGGACCGCCATCCGCCTCACGGCCGCGGCCTTCTTGAAGCAAGCGCCGTTTGCGCCTATGATGGGTCCTACTTCCAGCAGTGGAATTCAGGGGGACCCCTCATGTCGGCACGTGCTACTCGGTACCTGGCCCTGTTCGGCGGCTTGGCTATCATTGTTGCCGGGCTCACCGTCCCCCAGTGGCTCGCCTCGCCGGGGATCGGCGTGGTGCAAGCAGCGCAGATCCTACACGACAATCGAGTCCTTCACTGGATCTACGTCATTGGAGTGCTGCTGAGCGCGGTGAGCCTGGCGCCGGTGGTGATTCTGCTCGCCATCCGGCTCTACCGGCGGCAGCCCGGCCCGGCCCTTCTCGGTGCGGGTGCGTTCGTCTTCGGGCTCGTACTGGAAGTCCTGGGCGCTCTGGTGTCATTGGCCCGCCTCGGCGTGGGCACCAACTTCCCGGAGGCCGAGTTCTCCGGCGCGGTCGCGGCGGTGATGAGCGCCGACACGACTTGGCTGCCGCTCTACCTGAGCCTAACCTCAACCTATCAGCTCCTTGAGCTCAGCGGCGTCATCCTGGTGTTCGTGGGCGCCCTGGCGCTGTCCGCTGCGCTGTGGCGGCGCCGCTGGGTGCCGCTGGCTTTCACCGTCCCGGCGATTGTCCTCTTCGTGTTGGCCTTGTTCGTGCCCGGCCTCTGGCTCACCACCGTCATGGCGGCGGCGTTCGCCGTGCTGGGTGGCGCCTACGGGGCCTTCGGCTACGCCACCGCGCGCCTCAATCACCGTGTCGAGATAGACCCCGACACCGGAGCCGAGACTGTCGGGCAGACGCCGCGGTCGCGACGCTCCCGCCGTTCCCGCCGCCGCTAACGGGCAGACACCCGTCCTTCACTTCCAGGCGAGTCTGACAGCTCGCTCAGCCCCGCCGGCGCCGCCACTGCTGCAGCATGGTGAGGTAGTGGGGCAGCGGGATGTAGTCGGCGATGCTGTTGCCCGTACCCAGGGCGTAGCCGCCGCCCGCCCCGCACTCATCCAGCAGCAGGTCGGTGTAGGCGCGGATCTCCTCCTCGCTGCTGCGGCAGAGCCGGTCCACGTCGAACCCACCCAGGATGGCGATCCGGTTGCCGTAGAGCCGCTTTGCCTCGGTCACCGGCAGGATGGAGTCCTCGTAGGAGTGCTTGGCGTCAATGCCCACGTAGTCAATGATGTCGGGCATGATGGCCGCCAGTTGGCCGCAGGAGTGTAGGATGCACGGCTTGCCCTCCCGGTGGGCGATGTCCGCCAGGCGCTTGTGCCAGGGCAGCACGAACTCGCGCAGGTCGGCGGGCGAGATCAGCGTCTGCGTCTTGAAGCCCAGGTCGTCACTGATCACCACCGCGCCCACCTCGGGAATGGCGGCCATGCCGGAGTACATGGCTACGTACAGCTCGCCGATATGCTCGAAGATGGTGCGGACCAGCTCTCGATCATCGTTCAGCAGCAGGCAGAGTCCGGCGTAACCGCAGAGCCCCTCCGCCACCTCGAAGATGCCGCCCGTCTGGGCGATGATGGCCATGCCCTCGGGCAGCCGCGGCGCCACCGCCTCGAACTCGGCGTAGGAGATGTCGCTCACGCTCGGCCACTGGTAGGCCTCGAAGGTGGCCCAGTCCGAGATGGGGTAGCCGAGGCGGGTGTCCTTGAGGGAGCCCTGCTTGAGGGGCAGCCCGGGCCAGACGGGCACATAGTCGTAGCCGGCGCGATGGTAGAACTCGATGGTCGAGACGCGGTCCGGCAGAGGGTGCCCGACGAGCGCCTCCTGCACCGGCATGTTGGCGAAGAGCTCGTAGAGCGGCGTGTACTCCGGCAGGCCATCGCGCCAAAGGACGCGGCGAAGCTGGGCGAAGTCGGGCCGGGGCTTGATTCCGGTTTCGGCAAGCGTGGTGGGCATGGACATGGGCGAGTGCTCCCCTACGGCGGGTGTGGCAGGCCGAGACTGAGCGCCGGCCGCCTTCGGCAACACTACGCGAGAAGCACCGCTCGCACCAGTGCGGCCGCTGGAGTGACCGGCCGCTCCCCACTACAATGCCGCTCGAAGAGCCGAGCAATGTGGCCAGCCAGCAGAGGAGTCCGCCCATGACGAAGTACCGCGCCGCCATCGTAGGGCTCACCGGAATCGGCGCCGGACGGTCCGCCCTCGCCCCATCGCCCGCCCTCGGTCCACTCATGCCCCACTCGCACGCGGGCGGCTATGCCCACAACGGCGTCGAGGTGGTGGCCGTGTGCGACCTGCGCCCGGAACTCATCGAGGACTTCCGCCGGCGTTGGGGAGACGTCTGGCCCGATGTGCGCGGCTACTCCGACTACCGCCGGCTGCTCGCCGATGAGCACATTGACCTCCTCAGCGTGGCTACCCCCGATCACCGGCACGCGCAGATCGTGGTGGATGCGACCGAGGCCGGTGTACGCGGGATCTTCTGTGAGAAGCCCATCGCCACCACCATCGCCGACGCCGACCGCATGATCGCCGCCTGCGCGGACCGCGGCATCCCTCTACAGGTGGATCACACGCGGCGCTGGTACCCGGACTACGTCACCGCCAAGCGCATCATGCAGTCGGGTGAGATCGGCCCGCTCTGTCGCATCGTCGCCACCCTGAGCGGACCCCGCGCTATGCTCTTCCGCAACGGCACCCACCTGGTGGACGCCGTCTGCTACTTCGCCGACGCTGATCCCATCTCGGTCGCCGGGCTGCTGGACGATGAACACGCCGACTACGGACCCCGCTACCAGGGTGACGGCGGCCATGACCCCGCCGAGGACCCGGGGGGCAGCGCGCTGGTCTGCTTCGCCAACGGCGTGCGGGCCTTCATCAACGCCTCCAAGCGCACCATGCGCCACTTCGAGCTGGAGCTGTGGGCCGAGCACGGCCGCATCCGTCTCGGGGCCGACTCCAGCGACATCGCTCGCCTGGAGCCCGGCGACCGGCACTCCATCACGCCGCTGCCGCGCAACTACAGCACCCGCTCCGACCTGGCCGCCGCCGTTGCCGAGTTGATCGGACTGGTCGAGAACGGGAGCGTGGGTACCTCCACCGGCGAGGACGGCCGGCGGACCCTGTCCATCATCCTGGGCCTGCTCCAGTCCAACGCCGCCGGGGGGACACCGATCCGCTTCCCCATCGCCGACGCCTGAGCCCGGAGGGCAACATGAACCTGACCGTGGGCATGATCGGGCTCACCCACCCGCACTCTCAGCCACACCTGCAGACGCTCCACGCGCTGGACGACGTCGCGCAAGTCCTGGTGTGGGACGAAGATCCGGCCGCCAGGCGAGCCTGCCGGGAACGCTGGCCCAAGGCCCGAGAGGCGGGCTCTCTGGCGGCCATGCTGAACCCGGCGGAGGTCGCCGCTGTAGTGGTGGCCCTGCCCAACCGCGAAACCCCCGCGATCCTCCAGCAGGTGGCCGCGGAGCGCGTTCCGATTCTGGCGGAGAAGCCCTGCGCTCGCTCCGCCGCCGAGTTCCTGCCCGTGCTCCAGTCCGCCCAACAGGCCGGCACTCCCTTCACCGCCTTCTACCTCTGGCGCCGCCACCCGGCCATGCTCGCCATCCGCGATCTGGTCCGGTCCGGAGCGCTGGGGCGGCTCACCTCGGTGGAACTGCGCATGGTCACGACGCAGGTCCGGCTGCGCGATCCGTCGCACTGGCTGTTCCAGCGGGAGATCGCCGGCGGCGGCATCCTCTCTTGGCTGGGCTGTCACTGGCTGGACCTGCTCCGCTACCTGACCGGACAGGAGGTGGAGACCGTCGCCGCGATGCTGGACACGATAAGCGGCGAGGCCATTGATGTGGAAGACGTCGCCAGCCTGGGGATGCGCCTGAGCGGCGGGGCGATGGCGTCGCTCTATGCCGGGTACCTACTGGCGGGTGGCCGGCCCGGCTACATCGCCCCCGGGTACGACCAGGCTGTCATCCTGCGCGGCACCGAGGGCGTCGTCAGCCACCGCGCGGAAGGAAACGAGCACATCGTCGCCTTGGAGTCGCACGCCGCGCCCTGGGCGGCATCACCGCGGTGCGAGTACCGCTTCTCCTTGCCCGACAGCCCCGCCTATGGCGGACAGTACGGCCTCGAGTTCGTGCGCGACTTCCTCGCCGGCCAGGAGGTGCCGGTGGCGGCGGTAGACGTGCTCCGCGTGCTGGAGATCCTCGACGCCGCCTACGCTTCGGCCGCGGCGGGCCGGGTGATGGCGGTGGAGCGGCGCTAGAGCTGGGCCAACGGCCATCGGGAGTGGTCGCGCCCGTGTGCTGACGGTGGGCTGTACTGGGGGTGTCCAGGGCCCGCGATCACCTGATTGCAGCCATGATGGGGTCAGAGTGGAGGCGATGCGGTCCTCTCGCGGCTGTGAGAAGAGGAGTGAGCGATGGAAGCAAGAGTGAGCGACCTGACCGTTGAGCAGTTGCGTCGCGTTATCGAGGACCCAGTTCGACGGACGGTCCTCCAGGCACTGGAAAACCCCGACTTGGATCTCGAAGTTCGGACGGAGTTCGCCAAGTCTCTGAGGGCGGAGGCGGCCGCAGCCGAGCGTGGCGAGACCGTCCCCATCGGCGAAGTGCTTGCCGAGTTGGGAGTGAAGTGGTGACCTTCAGCGTGGTCGTCACGCCTGGGGCCCGTGGCGACCTACTCGCCCACGATCCTCCTGTCCGGGATCGAGTGATCAGTCGGCTAAGATGGCTCATGGACAACTTCGAGTCTGTCCGCCCCGAGCCACTGGCCGCGGCCTGGCAGGGCTACTTTGAGTTCCGCGTCGTCGCTTGGCGGATCGTCTACTCAGTCAACCGAGAGGAGAAGATCCTGACCATCATCCGTGTCGCGCACCGCCGCGAGGTCTACCTCACCTAACGGTTGAGCGAAGCTAGCGCCTTGGGTGCGCGCCCCGACGGTAGTATCAGTCCCCCAGCACCTTGGCGAACCGAGCTGGCTCCGCGCCCTGATGCACGACGGCAGCAAGGGCCTTCACCATCGCCGCTGTGCTCCCGCACTGCCACACATTGCGGCCGAAAGTGACGCCCGCCCCACCGGCCTGAACCACGTTGTGAGCCATGGTCAGTGCATCCAGAGGGGTGTCGCAGCGCACGCCTCCCGCCGCCACCACCAGCGCCGGAGACGCTGCCCGCACCACTTCCGCGAAGCTCGCCGCTGAGCCGGTGTAGAAGGTCTTGACTATGTCCACCCCCAGCTCCATGGCCAGGCGAGAGGCATACGCGACCCGGGGGGCGGTGTAGCGCTCCTCCGGGGGGACGAGGCTGCCATTTGGGTAGGCGTGCACTATGACCGGCATGCCTGCAGAGCGCGCTTGGCGCACAAGGGCGGCCAGACCCTCCAGCAGGACCGGCTGCTCCGGGCTTCCCACCGTGAGGGCCATGGCCACCGCGTCTGCGCCCAAGCGTACCGCCTCGTCCACCTGCGCGACCCAGACGTCGCGCTCCGGATGATAGGGGGAGAGCGTGGAGCACTTGACGATGAGCGCGAGTCGCCCGGCATAGGGGCCGAAGCACCGCTCGGCTGTGCCCGGCATGAGGAGCACCGCATCCGGCTGGCCGGCGGCCACCTCGTACAGCATCGCGGAGATGTCCTCCAGCCCCGCTAGCACTCCGTAGCTCGGGGCATGATCCAACGCTATCGTCAGTATTCTCCCTGACTCGCGGTTGCGGAGGCGGTTCATCCGCACGGCCTTGCCCAGTCCAGTCATGCCTCGCTCCTCTCCTTGTCGCTCAGCCTCGGATGGCGGTGATCGGTGGGTCGGCTTCGAGGGGCGCGGCCATCTCCACCGCACAGCGCACGGGCGCCTCAAGCAGTTCGACCACACCGACCCGATCAGCCGGACGGCGCTCGGCGGGCGTGAGGTCGAACAGCCGGCCGGCGAACTGGCCGCCATCGTGGGTGGCCCGCACATCGAGGAAGCCCGAACCGCGCAGCCAGCGGGAGAGGCTCAGGGCGCTGGGGTGGCTGAGGCGGCAGCGTCGCGCCTCGGTCACGTGCGGCCGCAGGCGCTCCATCGCCTCCTCGTCCAGCCGGGCGTACTGCACCGGCCACTGGCCCAGGATCTCCCCCGCTGCGCTCGGCTCCAAGTCCAGCACGAGACCGTACTGGACCGCCTGCTCCAGGGCAGCGTCGCGCTGATACAGCATCAGCATGGCACCGCCGGTCATCCCCCACAACTCCGCCTCCCGCTCGCGCCCGCCCCGATAGGCCGACAACGCCTCATAGTGTATTCGCAGACGGCCGCCGGGCCGCAGCACCCGCGCCAGTTCCCGCACCGTGGCGCGAGGGTCCGGCGTCTGCTCCAGCGACGAGGCCGCCACTACGCCGTCGAAGCTGGCGTTGGGGAAGGGCAGCCGCTCCCCCGGCGGCACATGCACAAACTCCGCGTTCGCAATGCCCAGGCGACGGGCGTTCTCCCGGCAGACTGCTACCCTCCTCTCCGAGCCATCCACGCCCACCACCTCGGCCGCTGCGGGCGCCAGCGGCAGCGACGGCCAGCCGTCTCCCGGCCCGAGGTCCAGCATTCGAGCGCCGGCCACACCCGCGGCGTGCATGAAGTCCAGGGTCGAGCCGGCGTCGTACCAATGCGCGCGCTGTGCCGGATCGAAAGGCTGGTAGATGCCCGGCAGCGAACGGCCCGACTGCGAGTCCATGTGATCGTAGATGAAGGCGGTGGAGGCGCAATCGCGCGGCTCCAGTTCCGTCTCGACCCAGGTAGCGGCATCCATGCGACGATTCCCCCCTTCGCTTAGGCGCAGCGGCCGCTCAACGCATCGGTGCGCCGACCCTTCGCTGCCGGTTCCGCTCATGTTGGCGGCGGCATCGGACCGGCGTCAAGAGCGCTGCCGCGCTGCCGGCGGCCCCTGACCGCACTCGCTTTTGGCACACTCGACTAGACGCTGTATACTGTCATGGATATGCAAGAACCTGACTCAGCCTCGTCCGACTCTAGCAACGACGGGCCCTACCCCAGTACGGGCGCCGTCATCAGTACCCCTCTCGCTGACGCAGCGGGAGAGCCTCCCTCCCTCTCTGCCGCCACAGGCATCGTCGGCTCGTCTTTGGCTCCTGCCGTCGTCTCCGCGCGCCCGGAGTAGTTGTTCATGCCTCAGGCAGCGGAAGGAAACCTACTGACCCAGTTCCTCGTCATACTGATTCTGGTACTGATCAACGGCCTCTTCTCCATGGCCGAGCTCGCCGTGGTCTCGGTGCGCCGCGCCCGCATGCAGCAGCTCTCGGACGAGGGCGACAGGCGCGCCGATGTGGTGCTGGACCTGGCGGCCAACCCTAACACCTTCCTCTCCACCATCCAGGTGGGGATCACCCTCATCGGGGTGTTGGCGGGCGCCTACGGCGGCGCCACCGTCGGCCCGCAGCTGGCCAAGCCCATCGCCAACCTGCCCATTGTCGGCCCCTACGCCTCCGGTATCGGCCTGGTGATCGCCGTGGTGGCAACCACCTTCCTCACCTTGGTGATCGGCGAGCTGGTGCCGAAGCGGGTGGCTCTGCAATACGCCGATCGCATCGCCCTCATCGTCGCCAAGCCCATGACGATCCTCTCCCGGCTGGTAGGGCCGGTGGTCCACCTGCTCAGCGGCTCCACCGACGTGGTGACCCGCGCCTTCGGCGTCGAGGACTACGCCGAGGCCCCCGTGACCGAGGAAGAGATCCGCGTCATGGTGGAGCAGGGCGCCATCGCCGGCATGATCGACGAGGTCGAGCGCGACATGGTGGATCGCGTCTTTCGCATGGGCGAGCGCGAGGTGGATGCCATCATGCGCCCCCGCACCGAGGTTGTCTGGCTGAACGTTGAGGACAACCCGGAAGACCTCCGCCGGATGATCGAGAGTAGCTCCTACTCCCGCTTCCCGGTCGCGCGCGATAACCTAGACAACATCATCGGCGTGGTGCACGTCAAGGACCTCCTCCATCAGTGCATGCGCGGCGACCCGCTGGACCTGGAAGAGGCGCTCACCGAGCCGCTCTACGTCCCCGAGAACATGCACGTCTTCCATGTGCTGGAGCTCTTCAAGCAAGCCGGCGTCCCCATTGCCCTGGCGGTGGACGAGTACGGCGTGTTCCAGGGCCTCGTCACCCTGGACGACATCCTCGAGGGCCTGGTGGGCGAGATCCCGGAGCTGGACGAGATCGAGGAGCCCATGGCCGTGCAGCGCGAGGACGGCTCCTGGCTAGTGGACGGCCTAATGCCGGTGGACGACTTCAAGGACCTGTTCGACCTGGGGGACCTGCCCGAGGAAGAGGACTACCAGACCCTGGGCGGGTTCGTGGTGGCCCAGTGGGGGCGCATCCCCGCCGTGGCCGATGAGTTCACCTGGCGCCGCCTCCGTATCGAGGTGGTGGACATGGACGGCAACCGGGTGGATAAGGTCCTCGTGACCGTCAGCCCGGAGCAGGAACCGGACTTCGAGTAGGCGGAGGTTCCGTTCTCCCGCTCAGGCTAACAAGGGCCCCCCTCGAGTTTGGAGGGGGGCCTAGTCGTTACGGCCACACCCGTCCCATGGTGCGCGGGAAGGGTATGGTCTCCCGAATGTGGTGCACCCCCGTGAGCCAGGCGACCGTGCGCTCCACCCCCAGGCCGAAGCCGGAGTGGGGCACCGAGCCGTAGCGGCGCAGGTCCAGGTACCACTCGTAGGCCTCGCGCGGCAGCTTATGCTCCGCCAGGCGCTTCTCCAGCAGAGCCAGGTCGTGGATGCGCTGGCCGCCGCCGATGATCTCGCCGTAGCCCTCGGCGGCGATCATGTCCACCGAGAGCGATAGCTCCGGCCGCTCGGGGTCGGGCTGCATGTAGAAGGCCTTGAAGGCGGCCGGGTAGCGGTGCACCATCACCGGCTTGTCGTAGTGCTCACCGATGGCCGTCTCGTGCGGGGCGCCGAAGTCATCGCCCCACTCGATGGGCACGCCCCACTCCTTGAGCAGCCGCACCGCCTCGTCGTACTGCAGCCGCGGGAAGGGCGGCTCAATGCGTTCCAGGGCGCTGGTGTCTCGCCCCAGCTCCTTCAGCTCGGCGGCGCAGTGCTTGAGGGTGCTCTGCACCACTGCGGTGACGAACTCCTCCATCACGTCCATGTTGCCCGCCAGGTCCACCCAGGCCATCTCCGGCTCCACCATCCAGAACTCGGTGAGGTGGCGACGGGTCTTGCTCTTCTCGGCGCGGAAGGTGGGCCCGAAGGCGTAGACCTTGCCCAGGGCCATGGCGTTGGCCTCGTTGTAGAGCTGGCCGCTCTGGGTGAGGTAGGCGGCCGTCTCGAAGTACTCCAGCCCGAAGAGGGTGGTGGTACCCTCGCAGGCCGACGGGGTGATCACCGGTGTGTCGGCGTTGATGAAGCCGTGGGTGTCGAAGTACTCGCGGATGGCGCGGATGATGTGCGCCCGCACCCGCAGGATCGCCGCCTGGGTGGGCGTGCGCACCCAGAGGTGGCGCCACTCCATCAGGAAGTCTACGCCATGCTCCTTGGGCTGGATGGGGTATTCCAGCGCCTGCTGGGCCACCTGCAGATCGGCCACGTCCAGCTCGAACCCGCCCGGCGCGCGGTCATCCTGGCGGACCTGTCCGCGCACCATCAGCGAAGACTCCTGCGTCAGTGCCGCCGCGGCATCGAAGGCCTCCGGCGAGACGTTCTTCTTGAAGACGACGGCCTGAATAACGCCGCTGCCGTCGCGCACCTGAAGGAACTGGAGGCGGCCCTTGTCGGTACGGTTGTAGAGCCAGCCCTTGATGACGACCTCTTCGCCCACGTGCTCCGCGACGTCGCGGATGTACGTCTGCTTGTCCATGTGTGACCCTGCTCCTTCTGACCTGGCGGCTATGCCGGGCATTATAGCACGCGGGGGGAGGGGATTCACCGCAGAGGACGCGGAGGTCGCAGAGAAGAGGATTGGGGGGAGGATCCAGAGGAAGCTAGACTGTAGTTCTCCTCTGAAACGGCTCGTCTTCTCCCTGTTCTCTGTGTGCTCTGTGGTTTCCTCTCCTTCCCCTCCCGCTGGTAGCATCGCACGTGGCAAGGCTAGAATGGGGTCAGAGACGGTCCTGACCCGGCAAGGAGCAGAGATGACGCCGAGAGAAAGAATCCTGGCGGCCCTTAACCACGAGATCCCCGACCACACCCCCACCTACGGCTGGTTCCACCACGAGGTGCAGCAGCGCCTGAAGGAGCACTACCGCACCGACAACTGGGCGGACGTGCTCCAGGAACTGGGCATCGAGGGCTGGGGCGGCCTCACGCCGCGCATCGCCCGCCCGGACTACGAGGCTCGCGCCGAACTCCGGCCGGGACCGCTCCCGGGACGGCCCGTCGTATGGTTGGACGACCGCACCTATGAGGACCCCTGGGGCATCAAGTACCGCATCGGCGAGGGCGGCTGGTACACCGAGTGGATGGCGGGCCCGCTAGAGAACGCCCAAACCGTGGCCGACATTGAGGCCTATCCTTGGCCCACCGTGGACGACATCGTCGAGCCGGAGGACTACGCCGGCAAGGTGGCGGAGATGAAGCGGCAGCAGCTCTTCGTCGCCGCCGGCGTCGGCAACCCCTACCGCGACTCCTGGGAGCTGCGCGGTATGGACAACCTGCTGGCGGACTACCTCCTCAACCGAGACTTGCTCGAGGCCATGTACGAGCACTTCTACACCCTCTACGGCGAGATCTGCCTGCGCGCCACCCGGGCGGGCGTGGATCAGATCGGCGTCACCGGGGACTTCGCCATGCAGGACCGCATCATCATGGGCCCCAAGTCCTGGCGCGAGGTGGACAAGCCCCATCTAGCCAAGCTCATCGCCGACTGCCGCGCCATCAACCCGGATGTCTTCTTCTACATCCACTGCGACGGGACCATCATGGACGTCATGGACGACCTGGTGGAGATCGGCTTCAATGTGATCAATCCGGTGCAGCCGGAGTGCATGGACCCGGTGGAAGTGAAGCAGCGCTGGGGCGACAAGATCACTATCCATGGCGGCATCAGCCTGCAGCAGACCCTGCCCAACGGCACCCCGGAAGAGGTGCGCGAGGAAGTGCTGCACCTGATCCGCAAGTGCGGGTACAACGGCGGCCTGGTGGTCTTCCCGTCCAATGTGATCCAGCCGGACACGACGGTGGAGAACATCATCGCCTGCTTCCACGCCGCCCGGGACTTCGACGTCAGCAGCCTGGGTGGGAAGCCGGGATAGGGGTTAGCCACAGAGGCACGGAGACACGGAGGGGGAGGTGTAGTGGACGCACTACCTCAGAACCTGAGAGACACCATAGCCAGGCTTCGGACTCGGATCGAGCAGTTCCGTGGCCGCGGTGAGAGCATCGGTGAGCAGAACACCAAGGCCGTTCTGATAGATCCGCTGCTGTCGGCGCTCGGATGGAACCTGCAGGAACTCGGCGAGGTCCGACGAGAGTACAAGTACAAGCCTCAAGACAGTCCGGTTGACTACGCCCTCTTCATACTGCGGACGCCTAGGCTCTTCATCGAGGCCAAGGATCTGTCTGCCGACCCTCACGACCGGAAGTGGATCTCTCAGGTCCTGGGTTACGCGACGGTAGTCGGTGTCGAGTGGTGTGTACTCACTAACGGGGACGAGTACAGGCTCTACAATGCCCACGCTGCGGTCGATGTGGACCAGAAGCTCTTCCGCAGTGTGCGGATCTCAGACCCGACCTCAACCGAGTACACTCTGGATACGCTCTACTTGCTCTCCAAGGACAAGATGGGGGAGAAGCTGATAGACGTCCTCTGGCGGTCGCACTTCATAGACCACCACGTCGGCCAGGTCTTCCGACGCCTAGTGTCCACCCCAGATCCCAGGCTGGTCCGCCTCATCCGCAAAGGCCGGCCGGAGCTTTCACCGGCAGAGATCCGCGACTCGTTGAAGCGCGCCGATGTGGAGATCAGCTTCCCCGCCGTGCCGACGTTCGAACCGACACCCAACGAGGAACCTGAGAAGCCCGGCCCCATCAAGCCGCACAGTGGCCCGACGCCACAGGTGAGTGACCTAATAGAGGCGGGGCTCATTCTGCCGCCGCTCGAGCTGGAGAAGCGGTACAAGGGCCACCTCCTCAAGGCCACGATCCTGCAGGATGGGCGCGTCATGTTTGGTGGCCAGGCTTACAATTCGTTGTCCACCGCCGCCGGTATGGCTCGCAAGACAATCGTTGGTGATTCTCCGGGGCACCCATATCCGCCGACCAATGGATGGATATTCTGGAGCTTCCGTGACGCAAAGACGGGTGAAATGACTGTCATTGACTCACTGCGCCAGGCGTACCTGTCGAGGGGTGCGTAGGCAGCCAGTCTGAAGCGTTAGGTCGCGACCATAGGCAGTGGGTAGGGGTGCTCCGTGTCTCCGTGACTCCGTGGCAATCTCTCTTTGGAGCAGCATATGCGTTCGTTCAGCCTAGCCCTGATACAGCACGGCAGCCCGGTGGGACAGAAGGCCGCCAACTTGGAGGCCACGGTC
>Ga0123326_1001832_pt1 | contig 17512 bp, 15 predicted proteins | sample BioC13SIPDNA_FD_89739 | JGI IMG/M metagenome (GOLD analysis project Ga0123326, IMG submission 89739) | Anaerobic biogas reactor microbial communites from Washington, USA - Biogas_R1_A C13 SIP DNA | ecosystem: Engineered > Bioreactor > Anaerobic > Unclassified | place: Washington, USA | collected...
ATAACCCAAGTTATTCGGATCCAGTGCTTCCCCCAGAGTTGTTTCAAAGAAACTTTATTTGTCCTTTTTGAAGCAATTTTGTAAGCGCAAGATAATGTCATAATAAAATGGAAAAACTTCAAATACACGTTATTAACAACGGGTTGTAATGTTTCAGGCAATACCAATACTGCTTTCTTGGTTAACAAGTGAGTAGTAATCGTTAATTTACTTCCGATAGGGAGCTTATCAAAGATAATCGGTAATACCGAAGTAAATAACTCTTTGTCAATATTAGATAGGGCTTCTTTTACGGTTGAGTCGATAAAAAATTCTAATGTTTTGCTATTTTTGTAAAGGAGGTATTTATGGCCCCAGGCCCAAATAATAATAAAATATTGGCCACACTTAAAACTTCGATGGAAGACGACATAGAAATATGCAAAAACTATAACGAAGAAGACGTAGCATATAATAGTGACAAGCAATTATCAACACCTCTTCTAAATATATATCCAATTATATCAGTAGAATTAAATGTGGGAGAGCAAATACAGTTAAAATCTTATTACTCTAAAAATGGCGAACATCCTAATCTTCACGGACAAGAAGTAACAAAAAAAACTATCTGGATTAGCAGTGATCCAAGTATAGCGACAATCACAGAAGAAGGCATTTTAACGAAACACAAAAGAGGGAGTGCGACTATTTCTGCTCAGTATGAAGGGCTAATATCCACAATAGAAGCAAAGACAGATTACACTAAAGCATTTATAAAGATAGATTTGACCATATGGTTTATTGCGTTATTTGGGATTATAATTCCCTTGCCCCATATAGTGAAAATATTATGCTATACCGTTGTCTGTTCAGGAATAATGTTTTGGTTCTTAATATTGCATAGCCCTATACTATATATTCCCTCTCAGGTAGTTTTTCAAAGCGTCCAAAGAAATATTTTTCGGTTATCGGCGTTCTTATCCCAAACTTCGCCTTATTTGCGTAGCGCAAATAATAATAGCAATAGTCGCAAAAATGGAAGGTGTTTTTAAAACACCTAGAAAGCGTTTTTGGAACCTGGTTGTGGTACATTAGACCCGAATGTGCAGAACAATGTAGCAACAACCGAGATTTGTTGGCAAGGCGGAGCCATATACAACGACCCGCCAGTAATTGATTCCGGGATTACCGGAGGCGGGTATAAGAAGAAGTGATTTAGAAAAAAAGCCGAGAAAAGCCACCTCTTTACGGGGTGGTTTTTTATTATTGGGAGAGAATGGAGGTGAAAGTTTTGGAAAAACAGGCAAACGGGAACCCTATTACTAACCCTGATAATGCAGAGCTCAAGCAGTCACCAGATTTCGAAGATATGACTGAACTTTTGGAATATTGCCTCAGACATGGTTCTATAAAAGGCTGTGGCAGGTCAGGGATACAAAGCAATATTTTATCCAGAATATCGCATATTAAATCATGATTGTTCTCCAGGCAAGCTTCATGAAGCTGCTCCATTAAGGGTGAATTGTATAAACCGGTAATATCTTTGCGGACCAACGCCACTTTATTGGACAGTTTCTGGGGCAGCCTGGATTTGGCAAGACTTAAAGCGTCAAGACCGGGTTGCCGGGTAGGATGAACCAGGAATCCCCCGGATTTATCCGTGGGGAGGATGTCAATAGGGGAGGGATATATTTGATTATATCAAAAATACACAAAAACCAGCGTGGCTCTGTACTTCTAGAATTTGCATTAGTCGTTCCTTTATTTTTTTGCCTGGTGTTTTCTATTATAAATGTAGGAGTGTATGCATATAACAAATCTCTAGTGAGCACTGCCGTTCGCTCTGCTGGCCGCGCTGCTGTCGGCTCTATGGATATTCCAACAGGTGTGGTAGCAGGTGAAAAGACATTAGCTTTAGGAATGGGCTTATCTAACACTAGTTTAAATATATCTCAGGGAGGGGACAGAATTACTATACAAGCAAAAGCAGATATACCCGTTTTGGTTCCCGGAGCTGCTGTTTTAGTAGGTGGTAGTGTATGGCAAGACACCATCCCAATTACGCGCAGCACAACATATAATTGGGAACGACAGTTAAGTGATGATCCTTGTGATGAAGAAGTGTGGGGGAATTTCAGAGGGTACGAATGTAATGATTGTACCGTTAATAATTATTATGAAAATTCACCAGGGTGTCCTTCGTGTTAGCGTAAGTAAGTAAAGGGGGGTAATATGCTGAAAGAGACAATTTACAATATCTTTTTTGCGCTGATTTTGCTTACTATACTCTTCATCTTAACAACTCAATACCAATGCGATAGTTGCGATACCTTGCATAATACCATGATGGGTAAACCATTTGGCATTCCAATTGCAGCAATAGGATTAGTAGGATTTGCAACACTTTATGCAATGTATTTAAAAAACAATCGTTATTTTGGAGTGTTACTAACCGTGGCTTTTTTGGCCAGCATTGTTTTTGTTTATGCTCAGGCTATTATTTATCAGCAATTTTGTCCCTATTGCATTACAGTCGAATCCTTGGTAGCAGCCTTATGGATATATCATTTATATAATAAACAGCACTTAACAACAGGATTATTAACCACAGTAGCAATATACAGCACAATAGCAATTTTGACAGTCAGTATTAATTATGTTGAAAACAACACTTATAAATATGTAGATGAATTAGCAAAATATAAACCTCCTATAATTCAAAAAACACCTGATAGTCAGCAACACGGATTTTCCAAGCCACAGGAGTTTGATAATAATCAGTCTGTTTCCATAGTACATGAAGATGCTACATCCCAAAAATTCGATAACAACCAATCAGTATACGTAATTCATGAAGATACTACATCCCAGGAGTTTTCTGCACCCAAAGAATTAAAAGAAAAAAGTTCAGCGCCCACAGATAATATAGTTCTTTATGATCAATACCGCAATCCAGTCAAAATAGACAATGGTAAATCTATATTATATGTAGCATCATGGTGTAAGGCTTGCGATAAAGCCTTAGAACAAGCATCTATTATGAATGACATTATCGTTGTTGATACTGCCATAAACATACCCGAATCAGAAGAAATTGTTGCTATGCAGAAAAAAGCCAATCCCTACAACATAGATATATACTATGATTTTGATGATGTGTGTACTGTAAAAAAGTTTCCAACTTGGGTAAAAAATAATGTTTAGGGAAATTTTGCGAGAAATACAATGGACTGCTGGAGCAAACGCATCCAACATTAAGACAATACCACTTGCTATCATTTGCTATATGGCATATTCCATGTCTAAAGTTATAAGTTGGCAATGGAGCTTATTGCTGGTAATAATCATAAGTGTGCTTATACTCACTGGATTACTAGCATGGGCTACTTCGATTCTTTTTTGAAAGGAGTTTTATTAGATGTTTTTTGCTAAAAAACTAGAAGAGACAACAAATGATATTGATGTAGAATTGCTACAAGCAAAGCTTGATTTTTTTGAGAAATCCAACCGCATTGCTCGCCAGTATCCGAAAGAGCAGGCAACAGTCATGAATTTATTTGCAGATATCCTGAGTCGGATAATGATTCATCCAGTATCTATATGTTTACGAAACAATTTTTCCTGGAGTATATACGGCGAGCCTTTTGAATATGTAGAAGAATTTTGGGAAAACATTAAAGGCATTAAGCCAATAACGATGTTAAACAACCAGAGCAGACCTGTGGTAACATTAGTAAACGGTTTTATTGTATGGCACAATCCGGGATATTCGTTTGGCCGGAATGAGGACTTTCTTATTACTGCCGCCTTGCAAATATCTATGATTAAAGAAAATATGTCCCGATTAACAGAAGTCGAGCAGTTGAGTGTTACAGATGCCTTGACAGGAATATATAACAGACGATATCTGATGGAAAGGCTAAAACAAGAGGTTGCAAAGAGCACTCGTTATGAAAGCAGCTTTGCATTTTTAATCATGGATATCGATTATTTTAAGCGATTCAATGATACTTATGGGCATCAAGTAGGAGATGAAGTATTACAATCGCTATCCAGCTTATTAAAAACAAATATGCGAGAAGAAGATATACTAGCCCGCTATGGTGGTGAAGAATTTTGTGCAATAATACCAAATTGCAACAATGAAGGTATTTATACCGTGGCAGAAAAAATAAGAGGGTTGGTGGAATGGAGACTAAAGCCCCCCGCATTGCCTGAGCAGGTTACTATTAGCGTAGGTGGTGCAGTATTTCCTGAAGATGCGAAGCAGGTTGAACAACTATTAAAATGCGCTGATACGAGGTTATATGTCGCTAAAGAAAATGGCCGAAACAAATCAATAGTTAATTAAGACGCCGAACCCTGCAATAGCGGGGTTTTTTTATGGCTCAATACGGCCGATCACCTAAATATACTTATAAGGGGGGAAGTTGTTTGAGAGAATTCATTATCAATCTGGCCCAGGGTAAGTACCGCCACAAAGGAGAGCTTTTTCTCTCCTTTGTATTAATGCAGCCATCGAAAGATGCCGGTCTCAAGCCCGGGAAAATGCAGAGGGAGAAACGTTTCACGCACAAATCGGCTGGGTGGGCATTCTAAGACTAAGGACTAGACCCAGGAGGAGACGATTGCGATATTTGCCGATTTGGGCGCAATTGTCCCTCCAACTCATTTTTAAGGGGGGGATAAAAGTTAGAAGAAGCATTGCTCTGATAGTAGGAGCAATTATCCTTGTGTATTTTTTCGATGTATGGATTTTGTCCATAATATCAGCACTTTTAGTAGACTCTGCTAGTGTTGACTTTTACGCCTTTCATCCACTAAAAACTTCTTATATATACTTTCTTGGACTGCTTAATCCAGAAGCAATCTCAAATCAAAGCGTTTTCAGCACATGGAAGGCTATAAACCTTGGCTTGTTGCTGATTGGACTAGTTATCGTTGTTTACTATTCAAACAACGCTTTAAATAATCGCCCGGCTTTTAAAAACACTCTCCTCGGTTCAGCCGGTTGGCTGAGTATATTCGAAGCAAAAAAAGTGTTTAACTTGTCCCTTTCACCAGGGATATTGTTTGGTAAGCATTCTGGTATGCCGGTAGTGCTGCCTCCATCTGCTAGAGGAAATCGCAATGTTGCTGTTTTAGGGCCACCCGGCTCAATGAAATCACGGGCTTATGTCAGGAATAACTTGTTTCAGGCAATAAAAAGCGGTTGGTCGGTAATTGTTACCGACCCAAAAGGAGAGCTAACCAGGGATTTCAGAACTTTTTTTATTGAGCATGGGTATACCGTAAAGATATTTAACCTGGTTGACATGATTCATTCTGACAGATGGAACCCGTTATCCGTTGTTAAGACAGATATAGATGCGCAATTGTTTTGCGAAGTCGTTATAGCCAACACGGGCGTTCCTGGCAGAAAAGGCGGAGATCCATTCTGGGATCGGGCAGAAACTAATTTGTTAAAAGCTTTAGTGCTTTATGTAATAAACGAGCTTCCAGAAGAAGACCGAAATGTAGGATCGCTTTATAAGATATTAGCTTCGGGTGACTCGAAGTATCTTGATGCGATCTTCGGAGCACTAGCTCATGACCATCCAGCCAAAATGCCCTTCAACATTTATGCAGAAACATCACAGCAGGTACGTTCAGGAGTTATTATCGGATTGGGAACCAGGCTACAGGTTTTTCAGAATGGATTAGTTAGAAGTTTAACTGAAAAATCTGATATAAGCATGGAATTGCCAGGAAAAGAAAAATGCGCTTACTTTTGCATAATAAGTGATATGGATCGTGCCTTTGACTTCTTAGCTTCGCTTTATTTTTCATTCCTATTTATAAGCCTTACCAGAAGTGCTGACAGAAGCGGTGGAGAACTTGCTATTCCAGCCAATTTTCTTCTCGATGAATTCTGTAACATCGGCCATATTCCCGACTTTACGAAAAAAATCTCAACTATGCGAGGTAGAGGGATAGCCTGTTCAGTAATATTCCAGTCAATAGTGCAGTTAAAAAGCTTTTATCCCAATGATGACTGGGAAACAATTATGGCTGACTGCGACTCTTGGCTTGTGCTGGGAGTTAAAGATGTTACCAGCGCCAAATATATCTCAGATCATTTGGGCGTAGGCACAATCAAAACCGAAAGCCTATCAAAACATTTAGGGAAAGTAATTGATTTAGGTAAAAGCACATCTCGTTTCGAAAAAAGAAACTTATTGAACCCAGATGAGATTACCCGAATGCCTTATAATCAGGCCATTCTTTCAGCATTTGGATTGAAACCACTAAAGATTGAAAAAATGGACTTCACAAAACATCCCATGTGCAAACACCTAAAGCCTGATCCAATATCAAATTTTAAGCCAGAGTGGGCTGAAAAATATTTCCAAGAAATAATCAACCACAAAATGGTAGATATAATCGAAGAAATAATCAACAAATATGGTTCTATCGAAACAGACACAAAAGACATCCTCAATAGTCCCGAGGAATCTGGAATATATGAAAATCCAGATGACAAAAAAGATTCAGAAGACACATTTTGGAGCTAGTATCAGAAAGGAGAGTCAGATATGCAAATCATTATTAAACAACATGCCATTGATCAATATAGGAATAAAACATTCAATAAATTACATCTGTCCGACAATGACATTCGACAGTTAATAAAAAACATTATTTTAAAAGGAACCCGAGTCTGCCGCAGACCCGGTAAAGATACCTACAAAGTTCAATACCAAGGTTTAGCGGTGGTGGCCAGGTATTGCCGAGACAAAATTGTGGTTATAACTTATTTGGGAAATACAAAATATCAAAAATGGTATAACCAGCAAGAAGCTAAAAGAAGGCTGGTTGCCATATGAGATGGCCAACTCATTGTGTCGCAGGATTAGCAGCCGGGTTGCTGATAACAACGGAACCGGCAGCACTTATTGTTTCTGGAGTATCTGCGCTTATACCAGATATCGACATTCCAACATCTAAAGTGGGACGCGCGTTTCCTATTCTTTCAACTATCATCAATATAGCTTTTGGGCATCGAGGGATATTTCATTCCCTATTGGCCGCAGGACTAATATACTTATTAGTTTTAAAACTATTCCCTGCATATTCCATATATTTCTTAATCGGATACTTATCTCATCTATTATTAGATTGTTTGACTCCGGCAGGAGTGCCGTTGTTGTGGCCGATTTCGTATCGTTTCCGTGTACCTATCATTAAAACAGGTTCAGTAATGGAATTAATTCTGTTTGTTTGTATTGCAACTTTATTTGTAAAGGAGGTTTTCTTATGAGAGAAACATTATTGGTTTTATTGTTTTTGCTACTGATGACTGTCCCAGTGCATGCTGAACAACCTGCTGTAGATACTGTAAGCGAAACCCTAAGTATTGGTAATTTATCAAACGCTGGTGGAGATGCATTGATTATAAAAACCGAACAAATGGCTGGCGATTTGCACCAGGCAGCAAAAAGATTAATTATACCTATCGCTATTATGGTTTTAATCGTAGGCGGTCTGGTGGGAATATTTCTTCCCTTGTTCAGAAAGTTAATTATCTTTGCGATTTTAGGTCTTGTGTTGATACTATGGGCACCGATGCTTGTAACTGCCATTAATAACTGGGCAAGTCTGTGAAGGAAGGAGGAATATGTTTGATTGCACTACAGAAATATAAATATCTCACAATGCTTTTGGTTTTGTTTGCATTTATGATTTGCTGCACTGGTATTGCTTTAGCTGATGATGATACAGCAGCAGGTAACATAGTTAAGGTTGATGCTGGTTTAAATACCACAGATAAAACAGTCTTGGCCAATAAGCTTCAAGATATTTTCAAGGGTATCGGATATTTTATCGGTGTTGTTGCAGTAGGAGTATTGATATTTAATGGCTTTAGGCTTGCTTCTACAACCAACGAACAAAGGCGTGCTGAAATTAAGTCTCATATAGTATGGACTTTAGGAGCAGTAGTATTAGTAGCTTTAGCGTTAATGATAGTAGGATATGTGATTGGTTTGGTGGGAAGTTAAAAATATCTTAAAAAACCCGGCTATAGCCGGGTTTTTTTAAATAAAAGGGGTGAGATTATGCGTTATTATCCGGTGCCGTTTTCAGCAAAAGAAGAAGAGAAATTAGTATTTAATCTTTCCGTAAGGGAAGTGTTGATAATGTCCGCAGGAACAGCGATAGGGCTTCTGTTTACTAAAATCGCATCACTACTTCTTGATACATTTTTTATACATTGCATACCTTTAGGATTACCGTTTGTTGGTATAGCAGCATTATTAGCTTTTGTAAAAATCAATAAAAGCGGTTGTGTTATTACTCTTGAAAATTATGCCCTGCGAAAGTTTTATTTCCAGCAAAAACCTCGGCATTACTTGAAAAAAAGGCAGGTGTTATAATGTTGTTTTTAAGATTATTGTTTGGTGTCGCTATTATAATAGGAGTATTTCTTATTATCTATAGTAACAAAACAACCAAATCTCAGACATCTAGTATAAACAGCTCAGAAAAAACCGTAAATATTAAAAACCTTTTTCAAACTGAAAAAATATATAAAGGAGCCATAGAATATCTAGGACAACATTTGCTTTTAGCTAGAATCGAAGGAATGAACTTCTCAGTAATGTCTGAGATTGAACAAAACGCCCGCGAATCAGCATTGATAGATATATTTTCACGCCTAGATTATCCTATTAGATTCATTACCAACACTTGTGTTGTTGACACTTCTTCAGAAGCAAGAAAAATTGCTGAAATGGCTGATATGGCAGAAAACCAAAACCTGCGAACCTATAGAATACTTTATTCCGGTGCATTAGAACAAATGCGTTTAGAGCGCTCTGTGCTTACCCAACAGACTTTTATTATAGTTCCGGGTGAAAATCCCGAAGAAGCTTACCATCGGTTTAATATTTTATCATCATCTTTAAGGGAGAGGACATCAATAATTATCACTCTCCTTGAAACAACGGAAGATATTTATGATGCACTTCAAGATATTTTAACGCCAGAAAAAATCGTAAAACCATCGGATGTGGTTCATTCTGGAATATTAGAACCAGTACATTTTTCTGCAAAGGAGGTAGCAAATTTTGCTGAAAAACTTATCTAAAAAGAAAGACATACTTAAAGAAATACAACCAGTTTCGAATAAAGAGAATCTTTTTCTTCCTGATCGTGTTACCGAAAGAGAAGATCATGTTGTAATAGAAAACACCTTAACGCGGTTCCTGGTAGTTGATATGCTTCCGGAACAATTGCATTTTGGTTGGTTTAGTGCTATTACATCTATCCCCAGAGTTGCCGTTTCAGTAACTATTCATCCATACTCATACGAACAAGCATCTAATAGGATATCCAAACAGCAAACTGTATTGGGAGCAGAACTTATACAGGCAGAAAAAGACGGCAATACCCGCAGGATAGATGTTTTGAATTTAAAATATTCGTTTTATCGCCAATTATTAACTGAAATTAATCTTCGCCGGACTAATATTGTAAGCCTAACGGTCGTTATTGCGGTATCAGCATCAACAATAGAAGAATTAAATGCACGGGTAGCTAAGATACAAGATATCTTAGGCAGTACAAAAACTGCTACCATGTATCTCCGCCAAATCGAAGGATTAAGAAATATCCTTCCGGGCGTACAGTCATTAAACGAATACCATGATGTTACCATAGCAAATGCGGCATGTGTATCTCCCTTGATAAGCACCAATGTTTCCCATCCGTCAGGAATATATTTTGGCTTAAATGAAACCGGCTCCCCTTGTTTTTTAGATCTGTTTATCGGTGAGCCATATCTTTATGGGCCGCATATGTATATTACTGGCATGACTCGTTCGGGAAAGTCTTACACTATAAAAGGCTTAATAGCACGTTCGCGCGCGTTGGGACGCAAAGTAGTGGTACTTGATCCCGAAGGTGAATATAAAAACATCGCGGAAGCATTGGGTGGAGCTTATGTTCGGTTTCATTCCAGCATGAAGCCTTCATTTAATCCGTTTGATATCGAACCAACATATGAGAAAGATATTGGCTGGTTTTTAGATATTCCTGGAAAAGCGGATGATATAGTTTCGCTTTTAGGAGTCATACTTGAAGCCCAATCAGCAGAAAAACTGACATCCGAAGAACGAGCATTAGCCAGCCGAGCAGTAAGAATGGAATACGAATCCCGTGAGATATACGACAAAGACCCGGAAAGCATATATAAACCTGGAGGATATACTACCAAAGATGGCGTGGTTGTAGGCAAAACATATAAAGAAATGCCAACATTTTCATCATTTAGAGAATGCATCAATAAACTAGGCGGTAATAGACTAGCTAATATTCTAAGCGACTACTGCGTGGGCGGCCCGTTAGGGTTTTTTGATGGACAAACAATTGAAAAACTACAAGATAAGCATTTCGTGATTTTTGATATGTCTTCACTTAACAATGAATTTGCCAAGATGTATGCCATGCAGGTAATGCTTACCTGGTTGTGGGATAAATATGTAAGAAGTGACAAGACGATTGAAAAACACCTAATAGTTGATGAAGCCTGGTTATTTATGCAATATCAATATTCTGCGGTATTCTTGTCTCAAATAGCCAGGCGCGGTGCAAAGCATAATACTTCTTTAATTGCGGCCAGCCAATCTTTTAGAGAATTCTTAACTCAAGAAGGATTAACTTTCCTTAACCAGTGTGATACAAAGTTTTTCTTAAAGATGCAGAAAGCTGATGCCGAATCGCTTATGGAATTATTCGGACTGTCTCGGGATTTAGTAGATCGCTTGATTACATTCGAGAAGGGTCGAGGAGTATTAAGAGCAGGTAATGAGAGCGCAGTAATACAATTTAAAGGCTTCCAATTCGAAGAACAATTCCTCCGCTCCGATCCTGGCGCTGTTTTAATGCGGTAGGGGGTGGAATATGTTTAAAAAACCAACCTTAATTATATTGTTGTTAATGTTTATTACTGCAATATCTTCTTATGCTTATGCTCAAGAACCAAAATTACCTAACATAAAAGCAAATTGGAACAATGAATTACAGCAGATATCCGTAACCTGGGATAAACCATTAGTAAAGATCGACAGCGATCAGGATGGGTTTAGTTTATACCGTCAAGAAAGCGGAAAATGGAAACACTTTAAAAGCGTTCCAGTAGGTTCAACCGGGATAGGAATAAAAGATGTCGATCCCAATACAGAATACATTCTTCGCTTATGTACATCGCGAATAGGCAAAGAATTTTATTCTAATCAAGTAACCATAACAACCGTAGAAGAGCTTAAGTTTGCTTGTTGGGCAAACTGTGTAGGCGGAAAAGATATAAGAATTGGTTGGCGTAATGCGACAGGGTATGTAAATGTAGAATATTTCCGCGATGGGAACACAGTAAGCTCAAATTATAATAACACCACAACTGGCAGCAAAAAATCATACCAATCAGTCAACAATGATCTGCCTGGAATAAACCATAGCGATAAGCCCAAAAAGGGTGAAACATGGGAGATTATTTTTAGTCATGATGGCAAAAATTTTTCTCATGCAGTATTTTGCGGAACAGAACAAGAAAAAAAAGAAAAAGAAGCTGGCGGGATTCTTGGCAATTTAGACGATCCAGATGCTTATCAAATAAAAGGCCCTCTTCCGATTTTTACTCAAGAATCGTGGCCGGTAGTTATGTTTTGGTATGTATTGCTGGCATCCCTGAGTGGTGTTTTTATATTCTTAGCGATAATACGCAGTGGATATCAGTATATGTTTTCCGCTACTTCAAATCCAGGGCTTAAGGCTTCATTTTCTGAGACCATTGAAAAATGCATCATCGCCCTGGTTGTAATTATGACAGCACCTATGCTGATTGGATTGCTGATACAAGTAAACGATGGCCTGGTTAAAATATTTGCAGATGTGTTGAATAATGTAGGCAAGGTAAATGATATTGGTTTAAATAATGTGGAATTTGAAGCTAATTTCATAAATAAAATGATTGCCTGGCCTTTTAAGTTGATTTTCATTGACCTGCCTAATAAATTATTCGGCCTGCATCCTTTAAGTCATTTAATTTTCAATAACGAAACTGACATAATTGATCCTTGCATATTTGCGGGATACTTCGAACCAGGTGACCCTATAAATTTAGGAGATCCTTTGGCTTCAGTTCTTGTTGCCATGATATTCGCAGTATTTAATATAATTTTTAACGCTATCTACACCATAAGGGGTTGGGTAGTTACTGCGGTTTTATGTGCTACTCCGCTAATTGTTTGGATATGGGTAGTATCGGCCCAAAAAACCGTTATTGAAATCTGGCTTTCAGAATTATTTCAAACTATCTTTATGCAAACATGGCATGCATTGACATTTGCGATTGTTTTCAGCATTTTATTATTACGAGGGAATGTCCCCGCTTCCATGCCATCGGTTACTGACAACCTGGCAGAATTATTAATAATGGCCGGAAAATTCTTTGCGGCTTTCGGTGGAGTTATATGCGTAGGAATTATTATTTATTGTAGTTATGAGTTAATAATAAACCTGGTAATAACGGAAGATTCAAAACATATAGCAGAATATAAAGTTAACCTGCAGAAAGCATTGATAGGTTTAGTAATACTTAGCTTGGCATTAATAATAACCCAGGCCATATTTCCACATGAAGTACCGGTATTGCAACCTAATGTTTCTGGAGGGCATGCGCCTTCAATTACTCTATGGCAGATATTCTTTGCATTTTTTGTAATTCTTCCAATCTCGAAAATGCTTTCGAATATATTCATGTCTTTGTTAGCGCGTTTTGGAACTGTGGACGAACAAGCATTGGGAGTGCAAAGAGGTTTCGGGATGTTAGGAGGCTTGTTTACACTTGGTGCTGTAAGCGCAGCAGGTGCAAAGGGCGCGTTCCTAAGTAATGAGGAGCAGGCCAAAAGAATAGAGAGAGTTATGAATCCTGGTGGTTTACATGGCAGTAGTAGTGGCCCACACAGTCCTGGCAGTGGCCCAACTAGTCCAGGCAGCAGACCCGGTGGCCCAACTAGTCCAGGTGGCAGTAGTCCAAGTGGCGGTTCCGGAAATGCAGGCACCTTTACTTCTTCCGGTTATGATAGAAGTCAGGAAGAATCAGGAATAGGATTCAAGGAAGATTTTACAAAAGATATGCCTGGTGGATACGGCAGTCCTTCCGATAATCTTTTTGCTGGTAGTCCTGATGGTGATTATCATGCTAGTTCAGAGGAGAATCAGGAAGAGTCAGGATTTAATGATTACGCCAGAAGCGGTTATTCGGAAAACACTGGCGATACTTCAAGGCATGCTGAATCAACGCAAAATGATAAATTTAGGGAGACACTTAGTAATGCAGGTATAGTTGGCTCAGGAAACCTAGCAGCCGCAGGAATTGAAAATACTATGCGTGGTTTTGGATATGTTGCAGGTTCCGTGGTTGGGCAAGGGCAAGTAGGCGCAAATCTGTTCGGTTCATTTGGGAAACAAGCAGGTAATGTAGCAAAGGCTTTTTCGACTGGACAACAAGTGTATAAGTCAGTTAAAGGCGAGGATCGTACACAAACTTTTGCTAATTTACAAACCTTGACCGGTAAAACCACAAATAAAGGCGCTATAGTGCAAGCTGGAATTGGTGCGGTATTGACACCATCATTGGGTTCGCATAAAGCAGCATCAATTGCGAAAAAGACAACCAATATTTTAGACTATCATTAAGCCTGGGTTTCCCAGGCTTTTTTCTTTTAAAGGGAGGCAAGAATGGAAAAAAGAAACGATGTTGAACAAGAAACCCTTCGGTCAGCACAAAAAACTCTAAAACCAGCAAAGAAAATCGGAAAAAAAATACTATCCAAGAGTGGAAAAGCAATATCAGCAATATTAGCTCCATATTTACCAGCAATATTGATAATTATAGCAATACTATTATTATTATGGTTTATTGTAGGTGCTATCTTCTCAAGTACTCCTCAAGGACAATTATTCACCGGCCCGCTGCGCACTCTTCAGGATGAAGAACTTGAAAAACTCTACAATGAAATAAAAGACAAAAACAACATCCGCGATAAATGGCTAGTCCCAGGAGAAAAAGAAAGCGGGACATGGTACGAAGAGATAAACACCGACATTGTGATAGAAAAATTTGCTCCTACCTATAAAGATAAAATATTAACCAACGAAGACATTCAGTACATTACTGCAAGACATCATAAATATTACACCGATCAAGATTTAGACCCACCAGTAAAACATTATTATCAGTCAGGCGATCTGAAAGACCATTACAACAGAGATGCAGAATATCTCGAAACCTTCGGACTGATTCATTCCGGATCAGTATGGCATATGCTTATTTGTAACGAAGAACATACTACAGACGAATTTAAAGAATTAACTGGCGTAGAATTCAGACCTTATCTGTATTACAAAAGCTCCTCTATCACCATCACCTTTGTTCCCAATGATCCCGAAGCCGAATCATCGACAACCGTTATTCCTTTATACCTTATTGTAGAAGGCAACGGCTTGCGCGATCATCAAACTTATCACTATGAATGGAGAACGGAAACTTCGGTAAGTTCGTCAGGAACAACCACAACAACATGGGAGGAACTGGTTGGGCAGACTTCAATAAATCCCTGGCAAAGACTTGATGATTGGGTTCAGGAAAAATACGAAATCCCGGAAGATAAAAAAGACGAAATAGAAATAGCCCGTATGTCAGTATGGGAAGCAGGGATAGGATACACAGAAGCTACTGAAAGATTAGAATGGTTGTTTTCCGGACAAATAGATAGTCGTTATTTAAGCCAAAGCTTTATTCCCGACAACATCATGTCGGCGTTTCATACTGCTGAAGATATGTTCGGGATTCCAGCGTGGTTTTTAGCTGCTTTAGCCATGAAAGAAAGCTCGCTCAATCCTGAAGCACAAAATAAAAAAACAGGTGCATTTGGATTATTCCAATTAACTGAGGGAGCCAGGAAAGCAACCGTTGATACACTGATTGCAAAATACAGCAACAAACTACCGCCACAGCTAATTGAGCTTTATAATAATTCAGTAAAAGATGACGATTTTTACAAACAAGTCTTGAAAGATCCTTATGTCAATACCCTGGCCGGATGTTTGGTTTTTATAGACAAATGCAATAACAATAACATATCTGATATCAATTGGGATGGGAACTGGCAGGAACAAATCCTGCCAGCACTAACTGATTACGGTGGTTTTCTTAGTGTTCCTAAAAACCTATGGTCTAAATACGGAATCAATAACGAAGATGAAGCAAAGTTGAAAGAAAATCGCCAAAAATGGTGCCATGACGAATATGCTTCCGTGATTGAAATACATGCAAAAAGATTTCAAATTGAAAAAGCAATGCCTGTTGATGGGCTTATATTAGCTAATAAAAAAGACGGCGGCCATATTACCGATAAATTTGGCCCAAGAAAACACCCTAAAACTGGGCAAGATAGTTTCCATACTGGTGTTGATTTAGCTTTTAGTGTCGGCACGCCTATACGCAGCGTAGCACCCGGAAAAGTCGAGTATGCAGGTTATGATAAAATATATGGAAATATGGTTATAATTGCTCACGGGACTTTCAAAACCCATTATGCTCATGCATCATCGATCAATGTTCGTGTTGGAGCATTCGTCAATGCAGGCAAAATGATTGCCAGAGTAGGAAATACCGGTTTAAGCACCGGGCCTCATCTACATTTTGAAGTTCACACATTAGATTCTACAGGACATTTCAATCCCATTGATCCGCTGATATTTCTATCAAAATAGGGGGAGATTTTATGGCATATATTTTATTTGCATTAAATTTCGGCATTAATTGGTGCATACTTTTTGTTGTAATGGCATTCGCCTTACAACATCTCCATGCCACGTGGACGATGGCTGCAGTAACAACAACCGCTATGTTAATAGGTATAATAATATTCTTCTCTACAGTTGGTATTAAATACCTGAGATATGGTATTCCGCAAAGGCCACTTAACCAGCGGGAAGCAGCATATCTTGATCCGATCATAAAAGAAGTTTTCGAAAAAGCTAAGATCAATATACCTAAAATATTTATGCAGGACGAACAGTTTCCCAATGCAATGGTTGTGGGCGATGCGATATTTTTGACCACAGGCTTATTACGAGTAGCCAATCGAAATGAAGTTGCGGCAGTAATAGCTCATGAATGCGGCCATATCGTAAACAAAGATTTAACTTTTGCTTCTATTAATTATGCTGCCGCTAAAATGAGCGACATAGCAATAATAGCAGGTATAGGATTCATAACAATAATATCTCTGAATGGCCGGATACCTTTTATTTACCTACCCTATATAATGATTGCTGGCGCATTAAAACTAGTCCGGTGGATACTGTTAGGGATAGTTGATTTTGCCTCAAAGTTTTATCACCGGAAATGCGAATATGGTGCGGATAGTTTTGCTGCCAGTATAGGATACCGGCAGGCAACCATATCGTATTTTAATAAACTTGCAGAATTGTATCCTAGTGTTAATAAAAGTTCAATATTTTACACCCACCCTTCGTTGAAAAAAAGGATTGAAGCAATATCTTAACATCCTTCTATGGATAAGTTTGGGGGATTTGCGGCGCTTTTCGGTAAAAATATTCCCAACCGTGACAGCGATTGGGAATATTGACCAATATCAACAGAACCCGTAACCAAAGTTTTCGCCACGCATTTTAATGCATGGCGTTTTTTTTGATCTAATTTGAGGAGGTGTTTATGTGAAAGTCCTGCTAGCCACTGGCTTATCGCAGATAGAACAGCAAATGGAATCAAAGGGTTGGAATCGTTGCTATCAACGCCAAATATTATTAGATGTTGTAAAAGAATATGGTTCGCAGGTGATTGTATTATCACCACTTCTTCAGGGCGAGGAAGATTTGCTGAAAGAAATAATCATACCCTTGAGAACCGAAGGAATAAGAATAATATTCCTTCCAGGAAATGCGAAAATGCCTGATACAAAAGAATGGATGAAAAAACTTTTACCGTGGGGAGTATATGATTATGTTTTTGACCCAGTGACAACAGAGAAAATAATAGATCGAATAAATAACCCAGCTCAGTTAAAAAATCTCCCCTCGGAGGTGCAAATGTCTTCGCAAGAAGTCCAGGCGGTTGGCAACATAATTCCGAACATTCAGCCAGAGACCAAAAAAAGCATATTAAGAAACGAGATATTTCAAAACATCTCAAGCATTATTGACGGTATCAAAAAACCACAATTAAAATTACCATTCAAGCCGAAAATAAACCATGTTGTAAATTTACCAGTTGCAATAAAAATTCCAGAAGTTCAATTACCGAAGATGCCACAAATAGCCATGTCAAGTTCAACCAGAAATTTATCAAAAGAACGCCGAGAAATATTAGGTTTGTCGGAAGAACCATCTCCTGGCATAGGGGCAATAATTATATCCTTGGTTTTAGTTATAGGAATAATATGTTTAACAATCGTGCTAGTTAAAA
>Ga0123326_1001860_pt1 | contig 17349 bp, 17 predicted proteins | sample BioC13SIPDNA_FD_89739 | JGI IMG/M metagenome (GOLD analysis project Ga0123326, IMG submission 89739) | Anaerobic biogas reactor microbial communites from Washington, USA - Biogas_R1_A C13 SIP DNA | ecosystem: Engineered > Bioreactor > Anaerobic > Unclassified | place: Washington, USA | collected...
ATCGAGAACACGTCTTCGACTGCCATCAGGAACGGCTTGTCGACGGCCCGCTGCGGCTCGGGAATGAAAGCATCGATGGCTTCCATCAGTTCCTGGATGCACTTGGTCGCCTCCGGATCCTCCGGATTCTGGTAGGCGGGCAACGCAGAACCCTTGATGACGGGCGTGTCGTCGCCGGGGAAGCCGTACTTGCTCAGCAGTTCCCGAACCTCCAGTTCGACCAACTCCAGCAACTCGGGATCATCGACCAAGTCGCACTTGTTGAGGAATACCACCAGAGCGGGCACGGCCACCTGACGCGCCAGCAACACGTGCTCGCGAGTCTGAGGCATCGGGCCGTCAGCCGCGGACACGACCAGGATCGCACCGTCCATCTGGGCGGCGCCGGTGATCATGTTCTTAATGAAGTCGGCGTGACCTGGGCAGTCGATGTGGGCGTAATGCCGCTTGTCGCTCTCATACTCGACGTGGGCAACCGCAATGGTCACCGTCTTGGTTTCGTCGCGGACGGTACCGCCCTTGGCGATATCCGCGTACGATTTGAACTGGGCAAAGCCCTTCTTCGACTGGGCCGACAGGATCGCACCCGTCAGCGTCGTCTTGCCATGATCGATGTGACCGATCGTGCCCACGTTCACGTGCGGCTTCGTTCGTTGAAATTGCTCCTTAGCCATCGCTTCTTACACCTACGTTTCAAAGTGCGACATGACGTTTCACAACACAACCTACATTGGTTTACCGATTCGCGCCGTGCAGGCGGCCTAGCCGAGAGCTGCTGACGGGAGTCGGACCCGTGACCTCGTCCTTACCAAGGACGCGCTCTACCGACTGAGCTACAGCAGCCAACATGTTAGCGTTTGTCACCCCGGTTTGCTACCGCCCTACCCGGCTGCCAGTGAGAGCGGGTGAAGGGAATCGAACCCTCGTCTTCAGCTTGGAAGGCTATTGCTCTACCATTGAGCTACACCCGCCCGACCATCTGTAGGACCAACACTCTTCCGCGCCGACCGTTCGGCGTCTCTTCAATGGGGGGTGCAGGATTTGAACCTGCGAAGGCTGAGCCAACGGATTTACAGTCCGTCCCCTTTGACCACTCGGGAAACCCCCCGCACCCAAGCCAAACCTCGCCAAGGGGTTCCGCCCCAGGCTCCAGCTAGTTACCTCCGCAAGCCGCGCTTCACGCAAGCCGCTTCTGACCCTTCAAATGCCCTGCCTTGCCTTCCGTTTGAACCGTCGAGATTACGTGCGTGGAGCCAGCGGAGGGAATCGAACCCACGACAAGCTGATTACAAATCAGCTGCTCTACCGACTGAGCTACGCTGGCATCGAATACCGTTTCCGCCAATCTACCCTTTGTAAAAACCGGCTAATATACCGTCCCCACAGTTTCACGCAAGACGACACGAGCAAAAAAGATGCCTGCCAGACCAACGACACAGCACGCTAGTTCACTTACGCTGGCAAGTCACCGACAACCGCCAAGATTCTCCTGATATCCTATTCAGGAACTTCGATTTTTTCCTGCTCGGCGGCCTCCCGCAGCTTGTGCAATGCTCGGACTTCGATCTGACGAATCCGTTCTTTCGTCACTCCGAACTGGCTCCCGACTTCCTGGAGTGTTTTCGGCTCCTGGGCACGATTCAGGCCAAAACGGCTGACGATAATTCGCTGTTCGCGTTCATCCAGGCGAGATAGGATACGCTCGATCTGCTGTTCCCGCAAGTGCTGGGCGCTTTCCATTTCCAAGAGAGTCCCACGCTGGTCCTGCTGGACATCGAACATTTCGTCCTGGCTGGTCCGGAACCGCTCGCGATGCTTGAACTCGTCCGGAATCGTGCGGGCAAAGTTGCGCATGATGGCCCAGCTGGCATACGTGCTGAATTTATTGCCCCGCGCATAGTCGAATTTGTCGACGGCCCGCATCAGGGAGATGTTGCCGTCGCTGATCAGGCCGAAGAAGTCGTCGCAGTCGCCGACGTGCCGCTTGGCAATCGAAACCACCAGCCGCAGATTCGCCTGGACGATGCGGTTCTTGGTCTTGACTGCCTGCTCGTACAGATGCTCGATCCGGTCCATCAGGCTCGGGGACGCTCGGCCCGGTGTCAGCCGTTCCCGCAACTGACTGGCTCGGTACTTCAAAAAGTTGTATTTGCGAAACAGATGGTATTCCTGTTCGCGGGTCAGCAGGGGCACGTCGTATAGCGACGCCAGGTACGAAGGCAGTCCTGCCGGAACTCGCGGCTTCCTGGCCGCTTCCTCGCCAGCGGGCAGCGGTCCCAAGATCTCGGCTTCCAGATCGGTTTGCTCGAACTGCTCGTTGAAGACATAGGCCAACGGCAGGTCCAACAATCGCCGAGCCCGCGTTTCGTTGACGATCCGATAGATCGACGTGCGGGTCCGGCCAAATCGCTCGGCCAACTCGCCGACTGACGCGCCGCGGCGGTATTCTTGGAAAATATCTTCCTTGGCCTGCTCGCCCAAGGGGCCCGTCCGGTTGGGAAACAAGGCCAGCGCCGGATACTTCTGATCGAATAAACGCATCGTGTAGCGAACCGTCTCGACGCTGCGATTCAATCGCTTCGCAATCCTCCGAGCCACCTCGGATTGCCCCGCTCCAGCCCTGGCGAGGCGGCGTGCCCGGTCGATGATCTCGCCGTGCTCCTGGCGGCTGAGTTGGCTGAAACGCTCGCCGCGCCGAACTCGGTCCAGATGAGCGCAGACAAACCGCTCGACACTGCTTTGCAGGAAGCCGACCCGTTTCTTGCCCCCTTCAAAAACGAACCGGCGGCTGACCAAGCCCAACTCGCGCCACCGGGAGATGGTCTTGGTCGAGACGTTGAACATCCGGCTCAAGTCCTCGAGCGTGTGGACGGCCTCCGGCAGATCACTCGCCCGAATACTGGCGGCGTCCGAAACGTCCTCGACAAACAACCGGACGTCGTGGCGAGCCTCTTCCCCGGACACGACCAACTGCGGCGAAGCATCCGGGCGATAGTCGGTGATGCGGTAGCACAAATACTCGTAGCTGTACGTTTTGTCGGGATCCAGTTCTCCCAACAAACGCTCGGCGCGATCGACCTGCTCCAGCTTTTTCGAGCGCGGAGCGAACCGGACCTGCTGGTCGCGCAGTTGCTTGATGATCGAACTCCGATACGCGGAATGCATGACAGCCTCTTCGATCTCAGGGACCAGCGGAGTTCCCTGCGGCTCCCACCGCTCCGCCCCGTCCCGACCGCTCGGACAAGCACCCGCTTCATGGGGCGCAGCCCTGCTACGAACACCCTGATCCGGGTGCTCGACCCTGACAAATCTACGCAAGGGGCGCGCCAACAGTTCATTTTGCTGGAGCAGCGTCCCTCGAACGTTCCTGCAAACCGTCCTAACTGTTTTCAAAATAGGCAGTTGCGGCTTCAGATCCTCTTTTTTTTCTGCCGCCGATCTTTAGAAAAACAAACCAGCCAAAAGTTCGCGCCTTGACCCGCGAATTCTTTCCGGATTCCGACGTGCCGCATTCCGCATCAAACTGTCCCAAAACGACTCACCTTCGCCCTCTCCAGAGGCCGATTTACCGATTGCGCAAAGTTTTACGACAGAGTCGGAGACGCACCGGCCATGAATACTGACGAATCGCGCCAGCTGTTAGTCGAAAGAATCGCAGAAGAATTGTCAAGAATTACACGGTTCCAGGTCCGGCAGCGGCGTCTGGCCATCGGTCTGCTGATCGCTTGGACAAGTATCGTCTGGGCTGCAACAGTCTACTCGGCAGAGACTTACGATCTTACGCCGGAGCTGAAAACGGGACAGTTCCAGCAGGTGCAAGCAGCGATTGAAGTGCGTGGGGACTTGCTGGTCAAGGCGGAAGAGGGCGGCCAGCAGAAGCTTCCAATCGTGGTCACAGGCAAGGTTGCTTACGACGAACGACTCCTGGCCGTCTCGACGTCCCAGAAGGCACGTCGCGCGATCCGCCACTACCACGAGGCGACCGCCGAGATCAAGGTCGGTCAAGGGCTGGCGTCACCGAAACTGAATCCGGAACGTCGCCTCATCGTCGCCCAGACCGACGAGGACGGAACGCCCCTGTTGTTTTCGCCACAGGGGCCCTTGAGCCGAGACGATCTGGATCTTGTCGATATCCTGGGGAATAGTCTGGCACTGCCCGGAGTACTCCCCAATCGCCCGCTCCAAATCGGAGAAAGCTGGACGTTGGACCGCGATCCACTGGCCCTGTTGCTGGGCCTGGATGTGATCACGCAACGCGACGTTCAAGGGACGCTGGACAAAGTAGACGGTCAAACGGCCATCTTGGCGATCGAGGGGACGGCGGAGGGGGGGGCCGAAGGCGTTGTCTCGAAGGTCGAAATCCGGGCAAAGGCCAATTTCGACCTGACACGCCGCGCCGTGACTTGGCTGGCAGCCAACGTCCGCGAGCGGCGGGAGATCGGACAAGCGGAGCCGGGATTCGAGGTCATTGCCCGCCTGCGGCTGGCCCTGTCACCCCAGAGCCACTCGGACGCTCTGGACGACCAGACGCTGGATTCGTTGACGTTGACGGCCGACGCCGGCTCGACGTTGTTGGAACTGCATCCGCAGCGCGGCGGTTTCCGGCTGATCCATGACCGCCGCTGGCGTGTCATGGTAGATCGCCACGACGTGTGCGTGTTGCGTTGCGTGGACCGCGGGGATTTGATCGCGCAGTGCAACATCTCGGAACTCGCCGACGCCGAACCGGGCAAACGGATGGTGTTGGAGGTGTTCCAGGAACAGGTGTTGCAGTCGTTGACCGGCAGCGCCGGCCAGATTTCGGAAGCCTCCCAGAACACGACGGACGAGGGCCAGCGCGTGTTGCGGGTTCGAGCCGTCGGCGTGGCGTCCGAGGTCCCGATCGTGTGGCTGTTTTACCACGTGTCCAACGATCAAGGCCGGCAGGCCGCTGTGTCGTTCACGATGGAATCCGAGATGCAGGAGCGGTTTGCCGAAGGCGACCGCACGCTGGTCGAGTCGTTCCAGTTCACTTCGCGTCCCCTACCGCAAGAGGCTCGCCAGCCCCAACGGTCGTCGTCGGCAACCCAGTGAGCGTTGAGCGACCCGTCGAGGCGGTCCTCTTGATTGCCTTGCGACAGCCCCGGCGTCTCCGCAGAAGCCGGACCTTTCCGGGGGCCGGGGCGAGGCTGAATCCGGCACGTGCCGACGGCGGCCTCAACTCCTCACCGACAAGCCCGCCTTCCGGATCGCACTTTCCAGATGGGCGCGGGCCTGTTGGTAGTCTTGGGAGCCGACGTATTCCAGGATCAGCGGGGCGTTCGGCGTACGTTCCGCGGCGAGCGTGACGAAACGCTCGTAGTCCAAGTCGCCCTGGCCCGCCGGGACGCCGCGGTCGACGTGCAGCTTGCGGTCCTTGGCGTGCAGGCACTCGATCCACGGCTGCAACTGCTGGAACATCTCGTCCAAGTCGTTGATCTCGATCAGGTTGGCGGGGTCCAACAAAGCCTTGAGATGCGGCGAGTCGACCTCTTCCAGGAACACCCGCGTCCGCTTGGCGCTGGCGAAGAAACTACGGAAGAACGGCTCGCACAGGACCACCGCGTCGTGGGCTGCGGCCCGCCGCGCCAATTCCTTGCCCGTGGCCACCATCGTCTTCCAGACTTCTTCCTGGAAATGGTGCGGCACGGGCGGTTCCGGCTCGTTCGACCGGAAATGTCCCGATTCGGTGATCAGCATCCGCACGTCCATGGCCCGCGCAATCTTGATCATCGCCTCGAAGTAATCCAGGTTCGCGGCACGCTCGGCCGCGTCGGGATGAATGAGGTTGGTGTACACGCCCAAACTGTGAATCGAGATGCCGGCCGAGCGGTAGACGCCCGCAATCGCCTGGCAGCGTTCGGCAGTCAAATCCGAGACGTCCGATCGCCCGTTGTACTTCCAGTAGCGGCTGTCCTTCTGGCTCAGGAACAACTGGATCGTGCGGATGCCCTGCTCGCTCAACTCCTTGGCGAGTTGGCTGTTCGTGGAATCGGCAAACCCCAAGGTGGAGACTCCGATTGTCAGCCCGGCGGCTCGGGACGCCGCTGGCTCCGCCGCTGGCAACACTCCCGCAGCACAGGGTACGGCGGCGGCGGCCGTGGCGGTCGCGCGAAGAAACTGACGTCGGTTCCAAAGGGCAGGCATGACGATGCTCCTTTCCATGAGCCAGGATGATTTACACAAAGGCGTGACTCCGAGATGTTTCGCAACGGCCTCCCGCAGCGCCGGCCTCACTCGACAGGCATTCCGCTGGCGTGCAACACCGTCTCTTGGACGGCCAGATCGTGTTCGGGCGGATAGGGATGTTCCATCTCGCCGCGGATGATTTTTGCCAGTTCGGCCAGTTGGTCGTCGTAGCGGCCCGGCATCTTGGGCAACGGCACCTCCTGATAGCCGCGCCGGAAAGCACTCCGAGGCTGTTGCAGGGCCAGCCGCAAGGCCGGCGGCTCCAGCGGCCGGATGTCGATCGTGCCTTGATCGCCGCAGACCACAAACTGCCGCCGCTGGCCTCCCTCGACCTCGACCAGACTGCTGCGCACGGTACATGTGGCCTGCGGGTATTCCAGCACGGCCAGCGTGTTGTCGGCCAGGTTATCCAGGTCGGGACGAGTGCGGCGCAGGAAAGGCGTGACCCGCTCGGGCTTGCCCAGCACGGCCACGACGGCGTCGATCACGTGGCAACCGAGTTCGAACATCGTGCCGCCAGCGAACTCGGTCAAGCGACGACGCTGGCTGACGGGGTCCTTCTTGCTGATCACTGCGTGCACCTCGAAGACGTCGCCCAGCCAGCCTTCGCGGACCGCGCGGAAGCAGAATTGGAAAGCCGGATTGTTGCGGAACATGTAGCCCATCTGGATCGTCAGCCGCTGGCGAGCCGCGTCGTCCAGGACTCTCTGGAAAGCCGGTAGCGAATCGCCCGCGGGTTTGTCCAAGTGCAAATGCATGCCCGCCGCGATACAGCGGGCCGCAGTCGGAATCAGGTCGCGGACGGCCGTCTCGACCGCCACCGCCTGCAAGCCCGGCGTGTCCAGCAACTCCGGTTCCGTCATCCAGCGCAGATCCCGATAGACCGCCTGCCGCTGAGCCGCTTCGCGCAAAGCTGCGTCCGGCTCGACGACTCCCACCACTTCGTACTGGTCGGTCAGCCTGCGCAAGGCGTCCATTTTGCCGCCCGCGTGCGCGTGCGCGGTGCCAATCTGGCCCACCTTGACGCGCCGACGCGGCGGATCCGCGCTCGCCGCTCTGGCAAGCGGCGACCCAGCGGCGGCGACGCCGGCGGCGGCCGTGTGCGCCGCGGTGCGAAGAAAATCCCGTCTTTGCATGGGAGTCCCTTTAAAAAATGGTGCCGATCGCAATCAGGACATGAACTGGCCGCAGGCCTGATTATGCAACGCGACGCGGCGTCGTGCCACTCCGGTAACGCTCCATCCCCCTGAATTGCGCGCGGGCCGGAATCGTGGAGCGGCCGGAATCATGAGCCGGACGCGCCCGCCGGCTTTGCACGGCGATCTCCGAACAGGCCTTGCCAAAGCATGGCTCGCACGCCCCTTTCTTGAATCCGCTACCGTTCTTGCTGCATCTCGGCTAACCGCTGCCAGCAATACCACTGCATCCGCGGCAGGTGGAAAGGTCCCTTCCACATGTTGCCCTTCAGCGGCGTAGAGAGGCTGCCGTCGCGGTGGAGGTAGCCAAACCACTCGCCGCATTGCGGGTCGGGGAAGTGAGCGTACGCCCAGTCGTGGACTAACTGGTGCCAGCGGGCGTACTTCACCTCGCGCGTCAACTGCCAGGCCAGCAGCGTGGCAATGATCGCCTCGTTGTGCGGCCACCAAAACTTCATGTCGTGCCAGTACTCGGTGCAGGGAAGGCCCCGGGCGTCGCGATAGTACAACACGCCGCCGTAGTCCGGGTCCCAGCCGATCTCCAGCGACCAGTCGATGATCGTCGTGCCCAGGCGGACCAGTCGCGGATCGTTGTTCCGCAAGCGGGCTTCTTCCAGGATGAACCAACCCGCCTCGATGGCGTGGCCCGGACAGACCAGGCGGCCGTCGAACGTGTCCCAGAACTCCCCCCGCGGCCCAACGGTCTCCAGAACGCAGCGGAACTCGGGCTTCAAGAAATCTCGCTCGATCTCGCCGATCGAGCGGTCGATCACTTCCGTGCTCAGCGGGTCGTTCACGGCTTTGCGCAATTCCTGGGCGGTCACCATGAGAATCATCGGCATGGCCAGGCCCTTCATGCCCCGCGTTGCCGGGTCCACCTTGGGCGGCAGCAGGCCGGGCGTGGTGTGATACTTGAGGATCAGGCGGAACAGGTCCAGCGCCTGCTGCTTCGCGCGGTCGTCCTGGGCAGCGATCCCGTACGCCGCCAGCGCGATGACCGCAAACGCCTCCGAAAACAGGTACCGCCGTTTCCTCAGCGGCCGGCCGTCGCGCGTGAGCCAGAAGAACATCCGCCCGTCGGTGTCGAAGCCGTAACGATTGATGAAGTCGAGGCCGTGCCGCGCCAACTCCAGCCACTCCGGCCGCCGCTCGACCGTGTTGTACAACGTGGCCAACAGCCAGGCCAACCGGCCCTGAACCCACACGGGCTTGTCCGTTTGCAGGATCGAGCCGTCCCGGTCCAGCGAGGTCAGATATCCGCCGCACTCCCGGTCGATGCTGCGGGGAATCCAGAAGGGAAGCGTGTCGTGCAGCAATCCGTCGCGATAGACGTCGCTCAGCCGGTCGAGATCGGCGGGCAGCATGGGAGATCCTTGTCGTCAGTCGGGTTGGGGGAAAGAACCGAACTATTGTCGCGGACTCGCGGCAGGAAATTCAATCACGGGGACCGGAAGCCGCTCGGCTTTTCCGAAAAGCCGCCTGCTTGGGCCAACGGCCGCGGACGTGCCTTGCATCCGGCAAGCCGCCGACGTATGTTGATCCCGTCCGCCGAGACCTTTGGGGAGACCATACCGTGGCCGATCGAACACTGGGAATCGCCCTTCACGGCGCGGGCTGGGTGGCCCACGCCCATGCCGCCAGCTGGCTGAAGAACCCGCACGCGAAGATCGTTTCCGTCAGCGACGTCGACCGCCAGAGGGCGCAACGATTCGCCGAGGAATTTCAGCTGGATTGCGCCGTCCGCGACGATTTTCAGCAGGTCCTGGACGATCGGCAAGTCGAGGTGGTGGACATCACCGGGCCCAGCCACGTGCACGCCCCCCAGGGAATCGCGGCGGCTCAGGCCGGCAAGCACCTGCTGGTCGAAAAGCCGATGGGCCTGACCCTCGCGGAAAATCAAGCCCTGCGCGACGCGGTGGACCGGGCAGGAGTCAAGAGCCTGGCCGGCTTTGTGCTCCGCTGGAACCCGGCGGTGGAGACGATCAAATCCTTGGTCGCCAGCGGAACGCTCGGACAGTTGTTCTACGTCGAGGTCGATTACTGGCACCGCATGAAGCCGGCGCACCACGCCTGGGACCTGCACAGCCGCAAACAGACCGGCGGCAGCGCCATGCTGCTGGGCGGCTGCCACGCCGTCGATATGCTCCGCTGGCTGACCGGCGACGAAGCGGTCGAGGCGTCGGCCGTGTCGAACAACCAGCGGGGACTGTTCGAGTACGCCGCCAACGTGGTCGCCTTGATCCGCTTCCGCAGCGGGATCATCGCCAAGACGTCTACCTTGTTCGACTGTGAAATGCCGTATGCGTTCAACATCGACGTCGCCGGGACGGAAGGGACCGTGCGCGACAACCGCCTGTGGTCCAAGCGGCTGCTGCCGGGGCAAACGGGTTGGATGACGATCCCCACGATCCTGCCTGACTCGGGCGACGTCCAACATCATCCGTTCGACGCCGAAATCAACCACCTGGTCGACTGCATCCTCCAGGACCGCCCATCGCACTGCAACGTCGCCGACGCCTACCGCAGCCACGAGCTGTGCCTGGCCATTGACCGCTCGCTGGAGGAAGGCGGCCGCCCGGTGACGTTGCCGTTGGCGTGATGCGGAAGGCGGAAGACAGGAGGCACTTTGCCAGACGCCGAATACGAGTTGCGGCCGGCGGGAGAGGGCCGTTCGCAACCCGGCTCGCTGCAGACCGGCGAGTGATGACAGTGTCGGCGATGGAACCTCGTTGTCCAGCCCGGACGCCCTAATCCCGCGCCCCCTAACTGGGACCTCCGTATTCCGCAACCCGTATTTCGCAACCCGTAACCCGAAACCGGCAACACAAATCATGGAACGTCGCGAACTGGTCCGCCGTGCGATCGAGTTTCAGCATCCGCCGCGTCTGCCGTTCTGGCAGCACTGGAACCACAAGCTGCCGGAGTTTCCGGACGACGTGTGCAACATCTGGGAGATGGACCGGGCCCAGGCGGGCTGGTTCTTCGACCGTCCAGGGCCCGACGATTGGGGCTGCGGCTGGAGCACGACCGAGTTGAAGAACATCGGCCAAGTGACCGATTGTCCCTTGTCGGACTGGTCCGCGCTGGACGGCTACCGTCCGCCGGACCCGCGGAATCCGTTCTACTACGAACGCTTGGAGCCGTTGTTGGACGAGGCCGGCGACCGCTACGTGGCGCTCACCGCCCATTCGCTGCTGTTCTCGCGATTGCACAAGCTGCGAGGCTTCACCCAGACGCTGGAGGACTTCTACCTGGAACCCGAAAAGACGGGCCGCGTGCTGGACATGATCGTCGAGTTCAAGGTCCAGCAGTGCGCCGAACTGCATCGCCGGTTCGGCGAGCGGATCGACGCGCTGTTCGTCGCCGACGACTGGGGCACTCAGGAACAAACTTTCGTGGGTCCGAACATTCTCCGGGATTTCTTCGCGCCGCGCTACAAGACGATCTTCGAGGCGATCCATGCTTGCGGCTGGCACGTGATCTTGCACAGTTGCGGCCGCATCAATGCCTTTGTGCCGACCTTCCTCGAACTCGGCGTCGACGTGCTTAACATGCAGCAGTCGCGGAGCTACGGGCTGGTCGAGTTCGGCGAGCAGTTCCGCGGGCAAGTCTGTTTCCTGGCCACCGTGGATATCCAAACGACGCTGCCGCGAGGCGACGAACGGGAGATCCGCGAGGAGGCGAGGCAGTTGGTCCGCCACTGGAGCACGCCCGCCGGCGGCATGATCGCGTTCGACTACGGCGCTTGGGACGCCGTGGGCGTCCAGCCGGAAGCGCCGCGGATCATGTTCGACGAATTCGCCCGGCTGAGCCGGTTTTGGAGCAGCCAGCAAGAAGGCGCCCACGGACCATCGGGGCCGCTTGACCGCTGCTCGTGACCGCCGGACACGTTGTGCGGCAGTTCTCCGCCCGGCCCCGCTACACCCGCCGCACCACGCGGCCGCCTGCGAGTTCCAGCACGCGGTTGACGCTCGCCGGCAACTCGGCCATTTCGTGCGTGGCGTACACGAGCGCCGCCGGGAGTTGGGCCAGGACGGATTCGAGCGCGCTTGCGAATCGCCTGCGAGCGGCCCCGTCGAGTCCCTGACAGGGTTCGTCCAGCAGCAGCAGCAAGGGCTGGTTGACACAGGCGCGCGCCAGCAGAGTCAATCGGCAGTCGAGGCTGGAAAGGTACCCGTACGCAGTCTCCGCACGGTCGCGGAGCCCCAGACGGTCGATCCAGAGCGCTGCCGCGGCCCGTTGCGCTGCGGCGAGTGCCGTGTGAAGCCCCAGCGAACAAGCAAAACCGCTCGCGACGACCTGGACAGCGGGGGTTGCCCGCGGGTAGTGGACGTCGAGTTCGGGCGACACCCAACCGACCAGCCGCTTCAAATCCCAGATGCTCGTGCCGGGCTCCAGTCGCCGGCCGCCCACGACCACGTGGTTGGCGTAAGCCTGGGGGTTGTCGGCCAGGGCCAGGCTCAGCAGCGTGCTCTTCCCCGCGCCGTTGGGGCCGACCAGCGCCCACCGCTCGCCGGGTTGAATGGTCCAATCCACGCGGTCCAGGAGCGTCACGCAACCGTGGCGGACGGTCACCTGGCGCAGTTCGAGGACGGCCTGGGCCGCCGGCCTTGACGCCTCGCAAACGCGGCCGAGGAGGTTGCTCGCCGGCGTTCCGTCGCGCCGCGTCTCGTTGCGGCCGGGTGTCGTCCGCGGACCCGCATGCGCGACGGCGCCGGCTTCCAGCCACACTTCGTGGGTGACGTCGGGCGCCACGTCTTCGTCGCGCGCCGCCACGTGAAGCACGGCGGTGCCGGCGTCGGGCAAGGCGGCAAACAGGGCGGTCAACCGGTCACGCGTCGGGGCGTCGATTCCCGCATAAGGATCGACGACGATCAGCAGACGCGGATCAAGCATCAGGGCGCGGGCGATCAGCAGCCGATGCAGTTCTCCGTTCGACAGGGCAACCAGCGGCCGATCGAGCAAAGGGGAAAGCGCAAAGCGCTCCACTTCGCGGGCGTACGCGGCAAAAAACCTGGCCGTTTCCTCAGGGGTCGATACCGAAAACGGGTTGCGTTTCTCGACCTCGCCCTGCGAGAGGAAGTCCGCAACCGTGGCGGCTTGGGACGCAAGGGAACCGTGCCAGCGAAGTTGGTGAAAGGCGCGACTTGCCATCAGCGCCCGATGCTCGGCCATCGACGCAACGGCGATGGACCGCGTCGGCAACACACCGTAAACGGAATCGACACAGCGCGGATCGCCCGCCAGAAACGGATGCCGGAGGGAACCCGAAAGCAGCGGCAACCGGCCCGTGACGCCGGCCACGAAGAGGGATTTCCCCGAACCGCTCGCCCCGCGAATCGCCCACCGCTCGCCCGCGGGCAAGCGGAAATCCGTGTTCACAAAGACGGGACCCGCGGGGCCGCGAAAGGTCGCCTTCTGGAGAACCACATAGTCCGTGTCGCGCGATGGTATCGTAGCCAACTGCCCACTCGTGTGATGGATCGGTGCGGTTCCCCCCGGGAATCCTGATCCGGACGCAGTTCCATCGCCTTCACTTGGCCGTGTAACCGCCGTCCACGGCCAGGTTGGCGGCCGTGATGTACCGCGAGGCGTCGCTGAGGAGAAAGACCACAGCGCCGCCCAAGTCGCTGCTGTCGGCCATCCGGCCCAGCATCGTGTGTTCGCAATAACGGGACAGGAACGGCTCCGGCTGGTGGTTGAAGAAGCCGCCGGGCGAGACCGTGTTGACGCGCACGCCGTGCCGGCCGAACAGGCTGGCATAGAAACGCGTCAGGTTCAACATGCCGGCCTTGTGAAAGAAATAGTCCGGCGGCGGCGTGCCCATGTCCGTGCCGGCGTACAACTCCAAGCTAGGCCCGACCATGCCTTGGATCGAGCTGATGTTGACGACGCTGCCCGACTGCTGCGAACACATGACCTCGCCAAAGGCGCGCGTCATCAGGAACACGCCCGTGGCGTTCACGCGCATCGATTCTTCCCAGGCCGCGGCCGGAGCGTCCGGTGAACGCATCGGACGGAGCACCGAATTGTTCACCAGGCCATCGACCCGTCCAAACCGTTCCAGCACGCGGTCGCGCAAGGCCAGCACCGAGGCCTCATCGCCCTGGTCCAGCGGTTCTGCGACGACCACAAAGCCGCGGGCCGTCTCCTCGTCCGCCACTTGCTGCAGACGCGGCAGACTCCGCGAGGCGATCACCAACGCAGGTCCCGCCTCCGCCAACGTCGCCGCTAAACCGCGGCCGTACAGGCCGGCGGCGCCGGTCAGCACGATTACTTTCCCATCCAGGCTGAATTGATCCAGGATTGTCATGGCTTCTCAAAGTCGGCGAGCTTCGCCCGAAAGTAGTCTCCCAAACCGATCACGTCGGCGCCCACATTGAACACGCCATAGCCCTCGGCCTCCAGCACGCTCCGCGGCTCGAACAACCCGGCGGACATGGCAAACTTGCCGTGCTTCCGGGCCACCGCCGCCACGCGCTGCCGTGCGGCCACAACCTCCGGCTCGCGAATCTGCCCCGCACACCCGATCAGATGGCTGAAATCGCCGGGACCGAACAACAGGCCGTCAAAGCCGGGCACCGCCGCGATCTCCTCGACGTTGGCCAAGGCTTCCCGCGATTCGATCTGGAAAATCAATACCCGCTCGGTGTTGCTGTGGTGCAGATACTCCGCCACCGGCACCTGACAGAATCGCCCGTCGATGTTGCCGCCGTCCCAGGCGCGCCGGCCCAGCGGTTGAAAGCGGGTCATCTGGACGATGTGCCGCGCTTCGTCCGCGGTCGTCACGTGAGGAACCATCAAGCCGGTCGCGTCGGCCTCCAGCGGCTTGACGTAATCGCTGTAGCTGCCCTTGGCCACGCGCACAATCGTGTCCATGTCGTACAGCCGGGCAGCGCGGATCTGGTTCTCCAGATTGAGCCAATCGTTGGGCACGTGCTCGTTGCACAGCCACACCGCGTCGACGCCGGCCAGTCCGGCCAGTTCCACAATGCGGGGATCGCCCAGGTTCATCTTCATGCACGTGGCCGACTGGCCCGCGCGAAACTTCCTCAACAAGCGGCTGGAGCGTGTATTCATGGGGAATCAGTCTAACAAGGATGCGGCCCCAGCGGAAGACGGCCACCGGACAGGGCTTCCATGCGCGATTAGTGTCCTTTCTGCAAGCGTGCATGAACATTTTTTGGAGGGGGGGTACCTTCGCACGTCCAAAGCCAGTCGCGACTACCCGAAGAAGAAAGACTACGGCCCGCCGCCGGGGCCGCCGGAAATCGTGCATGCCACGCGAGCGCAACAACGCCTCGCCCGCGAGGTGAAAGGCGAGCAGGAATTGAGGTTAACGGCGTAGGGCGGCACTCTTGGAAGAACGAGGTTTGCCGAGTCTGTTAGGGATCTGGAAGACGCTTACTGCCAAGAGCCGAACCGCCTAGTGCGGACCCGCCTGCTCTCGTGATGTGGGAGGGGCTCCGGGGCAACCCGGACCCCTATCCCGATCGGTTGTTCGGGCCTGCGGCCCACTTAGAGGTCCAACCACCGGCGGACGGCGGCTACGACCTCGGCCAACTGCTCCGCCGATAGCGCTCCGAGTTTCCGGACCAATTTCGCGTGCGGCACAGTCACCAAGTTCTGGGCGTCAAATGCGCCCGCCTTGAGGAACCGCACTGGCAACGCCACCTCGAACTGTGAACCGCGTGGACTGGTCGTGTGCGTCACCAGCGTGACCAAAACGCGATCGTTGTGCCCGTTCGCGGGCACGCTGAGGATCACACAGGGCCGCGTCTTGGCGGCCAGGCCGAGATCGACAAGCCAGACCTCGCCACGGTTAGGATTGGCCATCGGCGGCCTCCCGAGCGTCCAACTCGAGGAATAGCTCCTCGGCCGCCGCGATCAGCGCCTCTTCCGGGACGTCGCCTGACTCTTCCTCGACAGCACGACGAAGCAATTGGACCGTTGCTTCTTGTTTCTCGGCCTTGGTCAATGCGTCGAATGTGTGCAGCAGTTCCTGTACGGCTTCGGTCATAGTGGCCCCCGGTCGTTTACCTGACTGCTTCCATCGTAGCATCGGGGCAACGGCTGGGTAAAGGCCCGACCAACTGGCAGCCCGAACGACGGCGGCAACGGGGCCGCCGCCAAAACACTATGATTTCAAAACCCGCGTCATCGGCGACTCCCGTTCACCGCTTGGTTCGTGCGGTTCCGGATCCGCGGTCGTCGCCCTTCGTGTTGGTTGCCACTGTACCGCGCAGCCGGCAAGCCAGGCAAGTACTTTCCAGCAACCTCGACAACGGTTCCCGACATTTTTTTCCTCCCCGGAAATAGACGACGACCGGCCAACCTCGGCACCACACCCGGGCCAGCGACGCACCGACACACGAGCCGCATTTGCGGGCCATTCAGCTCGACGCCGCGAGACCGCACGAACGACACGATTCAACCCGCGGCGGCCAGAAAGGTCTGACTTCAGGACCGACCCGATCCGCCGCTCGGCTGCAATCGATGGTCAAGTCCGCCCAGATTCCGCTGGGTGGCCACGCAGGTACGCCCGAAGGGCGTCGTTGACGGCCGCCTCATCGGCAAATGCGTCTGCGACGTCGTCAGCCAACCGCACCACCCGTAGTCGCTCCCGGTACCGCGCGGCATACTTGCCCCGCACCACGCCGCGCATCGAGCGGAAGTCGTACTCCGGGCGCAGTTCGTCGTCAACCGGTTCGGTGTCGTCAGGGGAAGTTGCCATCTTCGTAGTCCCTCCGCTCACGTCGGCTCGCCTTGCGGGCACTGATGATCCGCACCTTTTCGCCACGATCTGTGTGCGACACCAGCAGCAATCGACCAGCGGCCGACAAACCCATCGTGATGTAGCGGTCTTCGTCGTCTGAGTGATCCGGGTCAAACCCCGTGAGCGACAGCGGGTCGGCCAGGACGGTCAACGCCTCGGCGAATGACACGCCATGTTTCTGCTCGTTGGCTTCCGCCTTCGCGTCATCCCACTCGACGTCCATCGTCGTCCCCGCAGTTCAGTCGCCTGGGACCATCTTCGCGCGTTGACGCACGGCTGTCAACCACACGCGGCTGAGACTGCCGCTGGGAACACGGGTCCAGGAGGTAACGACCCGGTTCGTCCGTTTTTAGTCATAGTAGTTCAAGGCGATAAGTGCGGACGATTGGTCCATCGTCCACGTCGCATCGCATCGAGTATTTCAAGGTGTAGACCCATTCAAATTGTTGCCCACGAGTGGAGATAACGAAAATGCCATCAGGACAAATCGGCGTCAGAAGTGGAGCGGTTGGAAGGTGTTTTGTGAAGGCGATGCGAATCGTAACCGGGAGCCCTCTTGTTACATCGTTGTCGCTGTCATCCTTGGTGATCTTGATCCCGTCTTCTTTGATCGCCGCCCAGGCTCCGCGGTCTGACAGCACCGCGCCGTTTTCATCGAATACGAGATCGGGCTTGACCAGTGCGGCGACGGACGCAAGTATGCTTGGGTCTTTGAGTGCTTCGGAAACCACGCCCTTGACGAATTTCCGAGCGATCGACAGCGACGACAGCAGTCCGAAAACAAGCGCGAAGGCACCGACAACAGACCAGATGCCAATGCAAAGATCTGAAAGCCAAGTTGCGATGATTGGCATTGCGTTTACGGTCTCCGTTTGGGTAGTTGCGTGTTCATCTCTGATGTTAGTTGGTTTGCCCGGAAAAGGGTCGGGAGTCTTTTCCATTGACTCGTTCTTGGGTATTGAGAGTTGGCCGTCGCAGGAGGTTCGTCATGTCGGGAGGCAAGAAGTCCGGTTCCTCGTCGCGCCGTCGTTCGCCGAGATAAAACAGTGGAATCTGTTTGGCAGGTGTCAGTTTGCTCCGTCCAACTGCTGCAGGATCTCAGCCACCTCGACGGCCCGCCCGGACTGCTCGCGGCTGCGGATGCCGGCGATCAGGATCGCCATCAATTCG
>Ga0123326_1001909_pt1 | contig 17057 bp, 19 predicted proteins | sample BioC13SIPDNA_FD_89739 | JGI IMG/M metagenome (GOLD analysis project Ga0123326, IMG submission 89739) | Anaerobic biogas reactor microbial communites from Washington, USA - Biogas_R1_A C13 SIP DNA | ecosystem: Engineered > Bioreactor > Anaerobic > Unclassified | place: Washington, USA | collected...
CGCATCCATATTAACAATTGATTTTTCTATCGTAGTGGGTATACTCACTGCCGAGGCAGACTTGCTTACAGGCAGAGCAGAACTTTTAATTTTAACGGGGTCAGAATCATTTCCTGCTGTATGATTACCTAAGTTGAAATAAATTAATAATCCCAAACTCAATGTGATAGATAGAATAAGCCAGCTATATTTTCTTATCATGGGCAACCTCCGGGTATGTATGTTTATTTCTTTATATACATACAATGCTAGCTATATCAATTAATTGTCGTCAAAGGTAATATACGGTAAAAGGTCTGTATAGCTGGACAAAGCGGAAGTTTTAATAGTCTGCTGAACTCATAATAATAGAGCATAATGGAACATAGGAAGGATTGCATAAGAGCAGATAGTTTTTATGGAAGAAAATAAGTTGCAGTGTAAAGAGTCCAGGAATTTATTTGCTCATGGCTTATAGGTATGGCGTTCAATATCGAAGGGGTTAAAGGAATTTCCGGCTTATTCTTTATCATGGATAACATCAGCCTCATTAACCACAAATTTATAGCCGCTGAATATGGAAGATATGGTTCCGTCATCGTCCAGTAATTCTTGACGAACTACCAGATAAAGATGGGCCACAATAAAAATAATAAACAGCCAGGCAACCAGATGATGATATATTCTAACCGGAGAAGACATACCGAAAAGCGGAATCAGCCAGCCGAAAAATGTTTCCTGAAAACCACCGGGAGCAATTTCTCCCTGCATGGCCAGACCGGTAAGAATCATAAATAATGACCCGATCCATAAAACAAAGAAATAGGTGAGTTGGGCAATTACATTGTGACCGGTATGCACAGTATGTTCTTTTTTTAGAAACAGGTAATATTTCAAGCTATCCAGGCCGTCAGCCACAAAACCTTTCCGCCAGGGTTTAAATTTGGCATACTCATTACCCACAAAAGCCCAGTAAAACCGGAATATGAAGTTGGCAATAAAAAACCAGGCAGCCAGAGCATGCCATAAACGCATTTTGCCCATGATAAAATTGGCATAAGGTTCACCGGTCTGAGCTGCAAAGGGTTTGCTAATATAGAGGCCGGTAATAAGCAAGACTACAATTAATACAACGTTCACCCAATGATATATTCGGACGGGTGCCTCCCAAACATAAACAGGTTTTCTTAACATTCAATCAACCCCCCTTAATGAAACAGAAATTGACCTATCTCACGCCGGCTCTTCAAGTCAATAAAATGAGCAGCACAGGCGATACAAGGGTCAAAGGAATGAATGATTCTCAATATTTCCAGGGGTTTATCCGGAAAAACAATAGGAGTATCAATCAAGGCTGATTCATAAGACCCTTTTTCTCCTGATTGATTTTCAGGGGCTGCATTCCAGGTAGTAGGAACAACCGCCTGATACAGACTGACTTTACCATTATTAATCTTTACCCAGTGGCCGAGGGAGCCGCGCGGTGCTTCAGTAAAACCTACCCCTTTGCAGTTTGTGGGCCAGGTTGATGTTTCCCATCTTTGCTCTTCAAAGACTTTTTGATCACCAGACTTGATATTGACCAGCAATTCGTTATAGCATTTTTTTAGATAATCAACCATTATTTTTGTTTCCAAGCCCCGGGCCAGGGTACGTCCTAAAGCTGAAAAAAGAGCTTCCTGCCCAAGACCCAATCGGTTTAGAGCATCATCTATACTGGTCTTAATGGTATAATTCCCACGGGCATAACCAACCAGCATTCTGGCCAAAGGGCCAGTCTCCATAGGCTTATCCCGCCAGAGAGGTGTCTTGATCCAGCTATATTTATTATTGGTATCCAATTGGGTATACGGAGGCTTGGGACCGCTGTACTTAACTTTGGTTTCTCCTTTCCAGGGATGGCGGCCTCCTTGTTCCCCGGAATACTCATACCAGGCATGGTCCACAAATTCCTGTATTTGTTCCGGATCGCGAAGGTCTACATCGTACACCTCATTCAGATTACGGTTCAGAATAACACCACCTGGAAAAACATTATTTTTATCGTTCTTTTCCCGTTGATCGGCCAGAGTACCATATACCAGGAAGTTTTGACTGCCGCCGCCATAAGTCCAGTCCTTATAATATGAGGCAATGGCAAACAGGTCTGGAATATAGACTTGATTTACAAAAGTGATGGCCTTGTCGATTTCTTTGGCTACCAGATTTAGTCTTTCCATGTTAATGGTATTATCATTATCCAAATTAATAGTGCAGGCCATACCACCTACCAGATAATTGGGGTGGGGATTCTTGCCACCAAAAATGGTATGTATTCTGACAATATCCTTCTGTAATTCCAGGGCATCCAGGTAATGAGCTACACCGATTAAATTAACTTCCGGGGGGAGCTTATAAGCCGGATGTCCCCAGTAAGCATTAGCAAAAATACCCAATTGTCCACTTTCTATGAAAGTTTTGATGGTCTTTTGTACATCAGCAAAATGCCCGGGAGAGGATTTGGGATAACTGGAAATAGTATGGGCTATAACGGAAGCAGCTTTTGGGTCAGCTTTCAATGCAGAAACCACATCCACCCAATCCAGAGCATGCAGGTGATAGAAGTGGACTACATGGTCCTGCACAAACTGGGTTGCAGTCATAATTTTACGAATTAAGACAGCATTCTTTGGTATCAAAATATCCAGAGCGTCTTCTACTGCCTGAATTGAGGCGATGGCATGGATATGCGTACATACTCCGCAGATACGTTGCACGAAAGCCCAGGCATCACGTGGATCTCTTCCTTGCAAAATACGCTCCAGACCACGGAAAGTAGTTCCTGAACTAAAAGCATTAACAATTTTGCCTCCATCAACTTCGGCTTCAATACGAAGATGTCCTTCGATTCTGGTAATGGGGTCAACTACGATTCTCTGTGCCATAATTTAATCCTGACCTCCTTCATCATTGTTCTCTTCTTGTTTTTTGCACATCAATACCCCGGTTGCCAGTCCATGTGCTGCTACGCCGGCAACGGTTAAACCAGTAATGGCTTTGCCTATCCGATCCGGATCAAAAGGCATGGCACTACCAGGCACATGAGCCAGATGACTGTACATGGGCATATCGTCAAAAAAGCCAGGTTCAGAGCAACCTATGCAGGGATGACCTGATTTGATTGGATAACTTACCCCGTTATTCCATTGGGTAATAGCACAGGCATTGTAGGTGGTGGGGCCTTTACAACCAACTTTATATAAACACCAGCCATGCTTGGCTCCTTCATCATCAAACTTTTCCACAAACATACCCGCATCAAAAAAGGCCCTGCGATTGCAGTTATCATGAATACGATGATTGTAGAAAGCTTTAGGCCGGCCCAATCTCGTCAATTCTGGCATTCGATCAAAAGTCAGATAATGGACTATGGTTCCGGCAATTACTTCAGCAATAGGTGGGCAACCGGGAACATCAATAACCGGTTTATTTTTAACTATATCCTTAACCGGTACTGCTCCGGTAGGATTGGGATGGGCTCCCTGGACACAGGTGTTGGTAGCGCAGGAACCAAAGGCAATTATCCCTACTGAATCTTTAGCAGCTTCCAACAAGATATCTTTAGCGGCTATTCCTCCGATAGTACAATAAATTCCGTCATCCTTTAAAGGAATACTACCTTCAACTACTACCAGATAATGATCTTTATAATCCTGCATGGTTTTCTTTTTAGCGGCTTCGGCTTGATGACCGGCTGCTGCCTGCAATGTTTCCATATAATCCAACGAAATCATATTAAACAGCATATCTGCAATTAAGGGATGGGCGGTTCTGATAAAAGATTCAGCACAACAGGTACATTCCTGCAGGTGTAAATAAATCACCGGAAGACGTGGCTTGTTTTCCAGCGCATAAGCTACTTTAGAAATAAAAGACGCTTCCAGACCAATACTGGCGGTGAGGATTGCACACATCTGCAGGAATTCCCGGCGGGAATAACCCCTCTGGCGCAAAGCTTCAAAAAAACTATCTTTCATTAAACCAACCTCCTCCTTGCACTATTGGGTCGGTTTAGTTTTAGCAGAACTACCAGATAATATGTAATTATTGGGGTTACCCCCTGCTATTAAAAATTTAGAAGAGCTAATTAGATCCTGGATAATCTTACTAATATCAATGGTCACTATACTTTCGCTATAATAGGTTTACATAATAGGGGTTAGATTGCCTCAAATATTATTTACCTTGAGGATGGTATAAGGATTTGAGTAATATTTACGCCAGTAAATACAGATGGATTATAGTGTTTATTATATTTATGGGTATTACCGGTATGAAGTTCATGTGGTTTGTTCCATCCCCACTTCTTACCGTGATCATGAGAGACCTTAATATAAGCCTTACTTTAGGTGGTTTGGGTATATCCATTATATGTCTTTTGATAGCTATATTTAGCTTGACGGGAGGCTGGCTGGCAGAACGGATTGGTGCCAAAAAGGCCTTTATGTATGGACTTTGGTTAATAGCGGCAGGGGCTATTTATTGCTATTTGGTTTATAACTTCACCGGTTTCTTCATAAGTCGTATTGCCATTGGTATTGGCTCAGGTCTATGTTTAACTACCTCCAGTGTACTTATCATGAAATGGTTTTCTAAGAGGGAACGGCCATATATTAATACAATTTATTCCTTGTTGCCCTACGTGGCCACCGTTTTTACATTTACCCTCACAATTCCTTTATTTATTTTACTTGATCATTCATGGCGAATGGTAATAGTGATATTGGGAATATTTTTAGCCTTTGCGGCTCTGGCCTGGACTATATGGGGAAGAGAAGGTAACGATTTTGATGACGCTCCTGATGAAACAGAGCAGAAATTTGGATGGAGCTTATATGTTAATATGTGGAAGAATAGGGAGGTGCGTTTGATTAGTATTGCTCTGGCTGGCGACCTGTGGAGTTTTCAGTTTTTAACATCTATATTACCAACTTTTTATACCACGGAATTAGGTATGAGTTTGGAACTATCATCCAAGCTAACTGCTATATTTCCCGTAGCCGGTATTGTGGCCGGTTTACTCTGCGGCATATTGATGGGCCGGCTAGGTCTGCGTAAGCCATTTACCTTTCCTCTTCATATAACTATTTTTATAGGAACCTTTATGGCTATTAATTGTACCGGATTCTTACGAGTACTGGGAATAGCAATGGCAGGCTTTGGCAATGCCGGCTGGGCTCCGGCATTATTTACTATGCCCATGGAGTTTGATGATATGAATCCGGAGAAGGTTGGAGTAGTATATTCAATAATACTATCTATAGGATATTTGGCTGCTTTTATTTCTCCATGGTTAGGAGGTTGGCTGGCAGAAAGAATTAGTATTCATCATACGATTTTCCTTTTCTCCATATCATCGCTTATTGCTGCAATATCCACTTTTTTGATGAAAGAAACCGGGTCATATAAAAAATACGCCATAGCTGAATAAATTGTCCGGCTAATTTTACTATATAGATTATTACTATATTTTCGCTATAATAAGATTAGAAAAAGGAGGCAAAATTAGTGGCGGTTTCAATAATAGGATTAGCGCTTGTGGTTATAGTGTTGGTATTAGCAACTACTGCGATAGCAGCAACTAAGGGAAATTCTAAAGGTGAGGGGAAAATAATGATTAAAAACGTTTATATTTATGTGGTGTTATTTGCTACGTTAATGATGATAATTGGCGGAAGTGTAAGCGCATTCATGGCCGTTGCTGATATTGTTACTCCTGCTCCTTATCATCAGTCATTTGAGGAATTTAGACAGTGGGGTATGGAAAAGTCAGAAATTCCCGGTGACAAAGCTAATCTTACCGATGCTGAGATTAAAGCAAGATACGATGCTATGGTTACAGCTGAAAAAGACCGTCAGGTTAACCGTGCTAAAAATAGCCTGGTAAAAAGCATGGGTTGGATCATTATTCCATTTCCGATATTTGTAATCTTTCAAAGACGGCTAAAATCAAACGCTGAAGTTTAAAGTAATTAACTAACTAGTTTTAAAACATAATTCAGCCAAACACCAAAGGGGTAGTTTTAATAATAAACTACCCCTTTGTGCTCTTATAGGTGTATTAACTGCTATAATTGGTTAAAAAAGATAAGAAAAGGTTAAATAAATGACCTACAAAACTATAAATGATACCATCACCGCTGAAATAATTATAAAAAAGTCCAGATTTATATGTATTCTAATGCCTGTAAATCAAATGCAAGATATAGATACCGTACGTGATGAGGTTAGGCAAAAATATCCCGGGGCCAATCATTATTGTTTTGCTTATAGGTTAAGGCAGGACGGCAGCATATTGGAACGATGCAGTGATGACGGTGAACCAGGCGGAACTGCAGGATGGCCTATGCTTAATGTGCTGGCACAGAACGATCTGGAAAACATTATAGCTATTGTAATCCGTTATTTTGGCGGAACCCTTTTGGGAACCGGGGGACTGGTCAAGGCATATACTCAATCTGTTCAATTAGCCTTGAATAAAGTGCGAATTATTAGTATGGAATACTCCCAAAAGATTATGCTCACCCTCGACTATAACTATTATGGCATTTTAGAGAATCACCTTAGTAATATTATTAATGAGGTAGCAGATATTCAATATGCTGAGCAGGTTAGATTGGAAATGTGGGTAGCATTTGACAAGCTGGATACATTTATAGCTAAAGTTGAAAACCTAAGCTCAGGAACAGCAAACATTGAGATGGGTGAACAAAATTTCATTCCTAATAATTTGAGGTTAAAACACTTTTAACCAAAGCTAAAAGGAGAATAAATACAAATGAACTTAGATGAATGCCTGGCTACGTTCTATAAGGCAACATAAGAAGGAGAAAGTGTATGACAGAATTAATCATTATTCTTATAGTATGTGTTTTGATTCTCTTTACCGGCGTATTAATAAAATACTTTAAAGCCTATTATTTAATATCCGGATATAATACTGCCCCTCGTGAGGTAAAAAAACAAATAGATGCTAAAGCCTTGGGTGATTTTATAGGACGGCAATTGATGATTGCGGCTTTCACTCCACTTTTGGGCTATGGCCTGAAGCGGACCGGTTTGGTCTGGGGGATAGAAGTAGGATTCGGCCTGTTAATTTTTATAATCATTTATACCGTTATAAAAGCCCAGAAATTTAATCCACCGGAGGTAAAGAACAAATCTGTTACAATAATTCTTCTGATTAATCTAATTATTTTTATTGGCGTCGGGGCCGGTATAGCCTGGACTGCCATGCCACCTGCTTTTAACCTGGAAAGTGAGCAGTTTACTATAAGCGGAGCTTATGGGGTTAGCATAAAGTACGACGATATTGAAGAGCTCAATTTGGCAGCTGAGATTCCGTCCTTATCCATGAGAACCAACGGCCTTGGTTTGGGCCCAATTTTAAAAGGTCATTTTCAATTGGAAGACCAAAGTAAGGCTTTGCTATTCCTGAGGTCGGCGAGCGGCGCGGTAATTATTATTAAACGGCATACAAAACCAGAAATAATAATGATTAATTATAAAGACGCAACCGAAACCAGGTCACTATACCATAGTTTAAATAAGAAACTTAACCGTGATGAACTGAGCAGGGAAGAGGGAACGAGTACTAACCAGCTAACACAGAATGTACCCCAAATAAGCATTGCTGATTTTGACTACCCGCCGGACTACCCTAAGTTTGAGATACGATGTGATGAGCAGCAATTATCCTGGCTAAAGGGAGATTCTAATTTTACCGGAAAACCGGGGGGCATTATAGGCAATACCATGTTTGGGATAAATGAAGATCACACTAATTTTCTTATGCCAAACCTGGTCAAACCGGAAACCAAATTGATATTTACAGCTGCTGCCGTACCCGGGCTAAACAATCCCGAATATAAATTACATATGCTGGATAAAGATAATTTGTTCTTGACATACCCGTTAAATAATAATGCCATGGTGGCTCCTAAAGAAGACGGAGAATATGTATTCATAATATCCGTAGATTGGGGTAATGGCGACAATTCGATTTCCTATTGGTTCAAACTGAAGGTAAACAGCTGACTAGTTTTGTAAAGAGTAAAGGAGGTGAGAAAATGCTAAAATGGGTTTCTTATCTTTTGGTTATTATCATTGTAGCTTGTATGCTGACCCCCCATATACTGGGGTCACTAGGAAGTGGAATTATAGTTGGTTCTCTATTAACGGCATCACTGGGCCTGTTGATCTATTTGGTGGTAAGATGGGAAAGCCTGTCTGTTCCGCAAAGATGGGGAATCAGTCTTAGCATTATAGTATGGCTGGCATTGATGTATAGCTTTATACGCTAGGTAAACCTAACTAATGCTGGTAACGTTAATTACGCGACCCCCTATATATCTATTTACTTATACCATTATACTGTCAATCCCTGGCAACAAATCTTGAAAATCACACCTTATTATGTTCTGTTCTTATTATTCACCAGAAATCTCTAAAATCATCAGTTCTTTACTATTTGTCCAAATCATAAAATATTGTTAATATTATAAATATTCAAACCAGGATTAATGTTGGGGGGCATTTTTTAATGGATTGGAGAGAGGAATATAAGAGAAAATTAACTACTGCTGAAGAAGCTGCCAGGAACTATAACAGTAATGATATTATCGGTGTGGGAGGAGGCACCGGGATTCCTCCTGCTATCGTCGATGCATTGGGGAGGCGTGCTGCAGAACTCCAGAATGTTACAATTTGTCAGGGGTTTGCAGTTGCTTTGCATGAATATATGAAACCGGAACATAAAGGCAGCTTCAGGGTGGAAACAATTTTTATTGGTCCTGCGGAACGCTTATGTATGGATTGGGGAACATGTGACTTTGCTCCCACGCACTTGAATAATTTGGATAAATGGGGAAAGGAAGTTGGTGCGCATAAGGGTGCAATTATGGTAACTCCACCCGATGAAAACGGATATATGAATAAATCATTATTTGGAGGCCTATCTCCTAGAATAATAGTTGATACCTATGAATACCTGGCAGTTGAAGTAAACGAAAGTACGCCCTGGTTATGTGGTGACCAGTTTAAAATACATGTTTCAGAAGTCGACGCGATTGTTGAAAACAATTCACCTATATTTGCCATGCCTGAGATTCCCATAACCCCGGTTGAAGAAAATATTGCCCATATCATTGCTGATATGATTCCAAACGGTTCGACAGTTCAATTAGGATTGGGAGGTCTGGCTAACTGTATTGGACATTTTTTAAGAGATAAAAAAGATTTGGGCATACATTCCGAAGTCATATCAAACTCTATTATGGAACTAATTAAGTGTGGTGCAGTTAATGGAAGCAAAAAGAGTGTATACCCGGGCAAAGTTGTATATACATTTGCTGTAGGTACTACCGAGCTTTATAATTTTATGCATAAAAATGATACTTTTATTGCTTTTGAAATTAACGATACCAACAATCCTGCCTTTATTGCGCAAAATGATAATCTGGTCTCGGTTAATAACGCCCTAATGATAGATTTGACTGGACAGGTAGCTTCAGAAGCAATAGGAACCAGACAATATAGTGCAACCGGCGGGCAGGTTAATTATGTAATCGGATCACAAATGGCTAAAAACGGTAAAAGTATTATTGCTTTGCCTTCAACGCGTACCGACAGTAAAGGAAAACTTCATTCCAGGATAATGGATGTTTTACCGCCAGGAACTATTGTTACTACATCCCGTAATGATGTTGAATGGATAATTACAGAATTCGGTGCCGTTCGTTTAACTAATAAGCCTATATCTTACCGGGTGAAACAATTAATTTCGATTGCTCATCCTGATTTCAGAGATGAACTAACTTTGAAAGCCAAACAATATAATTGGATTTAAATAGTATTAAATAAATAATACAAAAGTCTTGTCGTTGCAGAAGAAAACAGGGGCAGAATAATTTTATAAGTGCTTTTTATAGCTTTATGCTATAATTTTTTGAGTGGAACAATATAATAACGGCTGTCGCAGCACCAGCCTAAAAAAACAAAGGAGACTTGTTATAACTATGCAGAAAAAAACGGTCACACAAGTATCTATTCTATTTATGATTATCACCTGTTTTTTTGTAACCTGTCTATTGATAACCAATATCGTAGCAGGCCGACTGGTTTATCTCTTTGGCATGACACTTACTGCCGATCTTTTCCTGTTTCCCATCACTTATATCTTTGGAGATGTACTGACAGAAGTATATGGCTTTAAAAAGGCGCGTGTAGCTATTTGGACAGGTTTTGCCGCCAATTTGCTAATGTCTTTATTCATAATGATTATAATTACGCTTCCGTATCCGGATTTCTGGCCGCATAACAATGCTTATAATACCGTACTGGGATTTACCCCCCGGCTGGTTCTGGCTTCATTAATTGCATATTTTATCGGTGAATTTTCTAATTCAGTCGTGCTTTCAAAATTGAAACTACGCACGGAAGGCCGTTATTTATGGGTGCGGACTATTAGTTCATCCATAATCGGACAGGGGTTGGATACCTCTATCTTTATGCTTATTGCTTTCGGTGGATTATATTCATGGCCCATATTCTTTAGTATGGTGTTGGCCCAATATTTATGGAAAGTAGGCTATGAAGTCCTGGCAACTCCGCTGACCTATTATTTTGTTGGCTGGCTTAAGAAGAAAGAGGGAATAGACACCTTTGACATCAACGTTAAATATAGGCCCTTTTAGAAGTGACCATCATCCTGGGGCATATACCTTTTTGATGAAAGAATCAGGGTCATAAAAAAATGTTTACCTAAAGAAAAGGTAAACATTTTTTTTATTTATGTTATTTGGATACCAAAGAATAATGAATGATTTCATAGTTTCCGTTATCATTCTTTTGCACATAGAAAGTAAACCGGTCGGGAGGAATAATATCTTTTGCACCATTTTCCAGTGATTCATTAACCTCAGCGTCTACTTGATATACCCCATAAAAATCTTCAAAAATATCAATCCATTTTATAGTACTTTCCATATGAATTCTTTTATCTGCCAGAACTGGATTTATATCTAAATCAGGCTGGTTACCCCTTAATACATACTTCTGTGCTTCCCGTGGTTTATTTTGGTAGATATTATACAGGAATTTATCAACCGGATCTGCGGGGCTTTTCATATTATTTATTGATGAGAATAGTCGTCCTTTTTGCCATTCCGGTTTTATCAACAGTTTAATTGATTTTTTGGTCTCTTTATCGCTGATTATTATAATGAAGCTATTATTTAAGTTATATAAAGGATAATTGTTATAGCTGCTTATTGCGACGGCATTATTAATAATTCCATGATATTGGGAAGCGATACCACCACCTACAGTGGGATATACATACATATCTAAGAATGTAGATAAGTTTTCAGACTCAGTGCCGTTGATCGGATTAGAATAAATATAAGTGCCATTAATCTGCAAAGTACCATAGTCCTTTGTCAAAGGGAGTTTACTGTAAAAGGAGAAAACGCTAGATATATGTCCATACCATTGAAATGGGGGATTGATTTTTACCAGCAATTGATATTGCCAGGGCAAGTCTTCATATATTTTCCATGTTTTATCCTGATCTAGATTGTGAAAGGTAATTTCCTCAATTACAAGCTGATCTTCTCCAATAGGAATAGCAGCACCAATACCTGTATAACGGTAAATTACCGGATGCTGGAAATAGAAATATACGGTTATTACCAACCAGATTAATATTAATTTAACCAATATACGAGCCCACCTGGATTTAAACATAAAATCTCCTCTGATAGCCGTTGTAATAATTACCTTAATAAAATGGAATATCAATGTATTATATGTTAAAAATAAATATGTTGTATTATATACGGGTTACCTCATATTACCATAATAAACAAGTATTATCATCTACATGTTAATAATATGATAACGATTTCATTAATCGGGGGAATTGCTTTGACTGCTGAAAAAAGAGGATTATTTGATATTATAGCTCCTTATTATGGTTTGTTCTTTAACTTTCAGGTGAATTATTACCAAAAGATATTGAAGCGGGCAGCCCGGGAACTGGAGGGGGAAAATTACAATAATATTATTGATGTTGGTTGCGGAACCGGGGCGCTCTGTTATGTATTAAATCAGCACGGATTTAATGTAACCGGCGTTGACGCTGAACCTGGTATGATAAAGATAGCTGAAAAGAAACTGCAGAACCATGCTGTATACCTGTTACAGGCTAATGCTTTAGGGAAACTGCCTTTTAATGATAAAAGCTTTGATGTTGCTATTTCCTCATATGTAATCCATGGAATTTCAGCAGCTGGAAGAGAAGCATTCTATAAAGAAATGAATCGAATTGCCAGGTATAAAGTGATTTTTCATGATTATAACGAAAATAGAAGTCTTCTGACCGATTTAGCTGAGCGGTTGGAGAGGGGAGATTACTTTAATTTTATCAGGCAGGCCAGGAAGGAAATGGCTGATAATTTCAAAGACCTTCGGGTAATCCAGGTTGATAAGCGAGCCGCCTGGTATATATGCACACCATTTTAACACATAAACTCAAAATAGCCAGAGGGTTACTTCTCTCCGATGCAGCATAACCAATTATTAGCTTCCACAACTGCAGTCGTCACATTTTTAAACTGTACTTCCTCCAGCCGTTGTTTCAATTCTTCCGGGGCAAATATCTGCATATCCCCGGCAGCAGTGTAAGCTTCATTTCTTTCACGGAATAGCTCACTTTTATATACTTCATTAATAATTACAAATTTACCGGAAGGCTTTAAGACCCGTTTTATTTCTTTAAAGCATTCAGCCAGATCTGGCCAAAAATAAACGGTTTCTACTGCGGTAACTATATCGAAGTAATTATCTTTAAAAGGAAGTTCATTAACAGCAGCTAACAGTATTTCTACCCGACCTTCCTTAATCAACTCCGCGTTATAATCGCTGGACCAGGCTACACAGTCGGATGAATAATCAATCCCGAATACTTTTCCCCGAGAGGCCATTTCCGCCATCCGGTGAATTGTTCGTCCTCCTCCGCAACCTACATCTAATATGATACTGTCAGGTGCAATTGAGAACTTTTCCATGCCCCAGGTAGTCAACTCATAATGGCTTTCATTCATTCTATTGGCAACCAGTTTTCCCTGTTCACCGGAAGGTTTTTTACATTGATTTATTTTTTCGGAAAGTTTATTCATGATAAGACCTCATTACCATCACAGATTTAAACGGATATTGTATTAGATAATAACATTGCTCCTGTTATTTTACCATCATCTAAACAGACTATTCCTACCGCATACGCTGCCACTTTTAATTATAGAAAATTACTTTGTTTTATCCTCTATTATACTGAGGCAATACGATGAACCCCTTAATTCAATATTGCAGCAAGACATGCCTATTGTTATCAATAATGTATTATAATGGTTTGAGAGAATACCACTATTTGTAGATAATCGCTAAAGTATTAGTCGTAATTCCCAAATCGATTATATGTTGAGGTGAAAGGTAGCAGGGAAATGAACATTAAGGTTAGCATTATGAGAAAATTACTTATTATTTTGCTCTTATTTATAATCACTATATTATATGGTTGTTCAAATGGCGACGAGGCTATTAATGTTAAAGACTCCAGGCAACCACTTACCAGGGCTCAGATTGACGAAATTATTACAACCGCAACTGAATCTATTATAGTAGACGTTGATTATTCCCAAATTACAAAACCTGATCCGACCCAACAAACTGAAATTAATGAAAGAATGCGTTGTCTTGGTGAGCAGCTGAAGGGAAAGGTAACTATTGAAAACACAAATATTATTGTTGCCCGGGTTAACGGAGAAACTGTTACCGCCTCAGATTGGTATTGGAAAAAAGTTAATAACACCGTACAGGCAGAATTTAACAATAAAAGTATTCCTTCTGATGCAGAAATACTGAATGATTTAATAAAGACCAAAGTGATAAGCAGTACTGCAAGAAGCTTGGGAATATATCCTCCCGAGGATCAGATTAAGGCTTATATAGCAGACCAGCAAAAGATTATGGAGATTTTAAAACCTGAAGAAATTATTATTTTAATACAAGCCTGGGGGATTTCTGAGGAGGAATATTACTTGATAATGGAAGATCGCTTTACTGACAGCCTGGCTAAAACCAATTGGGGTGTCTACCTGGAAAAATATGAGCATGAGGGGCAGGAGGATAAGCAGGGGTATGATGCAAAGAGCTACTCCTGGATTGGTGATGATAAAATAAAACCACTCTTAGAGAAAACAAAAGTTGAAATTACTTCGGAAGGCCGTAAACTGGGGATTAGTTATTAAATTTAAATCATAGGCAGAAAAAGTTAGAAGTTTCTATACACTTATAATATTTCCCACATGAAATCTAAAGTCTAATATATGGCATTATCCCTATTAGTACTACACGGTCTTTTAATTATACGTAACTTTTTTAAAACTAATTATTTATCGTCAGCTTTTTTTTGTTGAAGTGATATTAAGGTATCCAATTTATTAAGTAACTGATTCCTGTAATCAGTTTGTTTCTTTAGGTACCAAAATATTAATGCTATAATAGCAAGCGGTATCAACATGTTTAGTAAAGTCCAAAACATTACAAATAATTCGGCGAAGGCGGGGGCGCTGCCTATCGACTCGAACGAAAAAATAGAAGTATTCATTATAAATTCCTCCAAATTTATTAGTATACTATTTTATATTACCATAACTACTAAATATAGGTAGTTATAAGCATATAACGAAAAACGGAAATTCTAATAATGGCGTGATTAAACCGGACTGTTTATATGTGGGTGCAGATGTTGATATTCCTACCCCTGAACATAATGTTTTATGTTTGCACTGGAGTGATTTTGAACTTGATCCTGAAAGTGGAGAAACTCATACAGTGTATTTGCAGTTAAAAAAGGATGCTAAAATCATTGCAGAGTCCTATATTGAAATTACTTACGGGTATATGAACTTCGATGAAGATGGAATGCAGCAGATGGATGTGAATCAGATATAACAATAAATTTCAATAATATTATTGAAGCTTTAAATAACATACATGAGGAGTATCAGGACTTTATTAGTAAACATGAGCATGTGCTGAGAACAATCCAAAATATAATTTCTTAAATTGGCAACTAAAATTCTATACTCGGTTTCTCCATTCCCTTCTGTATTTTCACAATAGGGACGGGGAGATCACATGCCCATTATCTATATTAAGTCATAGATTGTTAAAGACGTTTAACCCCAAAAAAGAAGGACTAAGAGCATGAAAATTATTTATAAAATCACTTATCCAAATGGTAAGATTTATATTGGTAAAGACTTAACAGATAGCATCAATTATTTTGGCAGCGCAAACAGTAAATTAATTGAAAAAGACTTTACAAAGGAAGAACGACGGGATTTTATAATCCGGAAAGAAATTTTATGGGAGTCAGAAACAGCTACAGATAAAGAGGTTAGCCTTAAAGAGGTAGAATACATAAGGCATTATCAATCGAATAATCCGAGTATTGGGTATAATCAATGGCCTAGATTTATGGAATCTTGACAATGGTATATTAATAATATTTGTTAACATATAATAAATAGCTTGTTCGTAGCCTTTATATTTAGCCCACCAAGCAAGGAGAAACTACCCGCCCTATTGCACATTCCAAGGAGACGATGTAAAACGCCTGGTCTGATATTTACAGGCTTCCCATTATCCATAGAAGTTAGCCCTAATTGATAGTAGGAATATTAATTAAACATCATCATACAGGACTGGAATATTAAGGTGGTCTATTTTTTAACCAGCATCTGGCCTAATATTAGAGTAGCATTAACATGTTCTTGCATTATATTGATAATTGGGAGGAGTGAGGGATATTATGAACACAAAGAACAAAAACAGATTTATAGCCTACTTAATTTATATAGTCATCTTTATTCTATTTTTAAAATACGGATATGAATATGGTTTTTATAATTTGCAACGACCAGGGTCAAAGTATTTAGAATACTATCTATTCGGCAGGAAAGTTGTCTATGCTTATCTCGCATTTTATTTTGCTCTAATAGGCCTCATGCTTGCTCTACCCCGTTTTATAAGTACCGGTAAGAAACCAGGAATATGGAAATTTGATTGGATTGTATTCTTGGCAATATGTGTACCTTCATTATATGTTAGTATAACTCCATGGATTCCCATGGAATGGTGGCATTATTGGCCACTAAGAGGCTATCTGGGACAAGGGGGAACACTATTGCAAAACTTAACAGTTACTCTATTCACATATTTCTTTGTAATCTCATTTAATAAATCAGAAGCAGACTAAAGTATCTAATATTTAATTTAGGAGGTATAAAATGGCAGGTTTAAAATTTTTATCACCAATCGTAATTATTTTATTAATATGTTCTTTTGCTGTAGGAGGTTGTAAACAGGGCAATCCTGAAATTACAACCTCTATTACATTAAGTAATATTACAGAAGAAGAATACAGTCAAATTGGATATTCCAAAAAGTTTGAAGATACTACTATAAATGATTTAAGAAAGTTATACATCGATGTAAAAATAACTAACTCAAAAAAAGCAACAAAAAGAACAATTACTATACCAAACCTGTTCATTATTGATAAATATGATAGGTTTAGAACAATTGGAGGGGGAACTTCTGAACAGAATAATATTGGAATCGAAGATGCCGCAAAAAGTACGGCGTATATTATATTCGATAGCAGGGGATTAAACGAACAAGATTTAAGAAATATATACGACAACTCAGAAATTTATATTGCATATAAATTAAAGAATAGCGATTTAGTCGAAAAAAGAGTTTCAATTGGAGATAATTTGAAAACTAACGAATAGTAATAACATTCTTGTAGTTGATATCCCTGCAGCATACCTCTTAAAAGCTCCTATAAGCCTCTTAAAACTAAAATCAGCGGGCGCAGCCTTCACCCTTTACATAAGGGGCACGCATGATAGCATAACGCGCCTCGCTGGCCGCGGCATTGATAATTGGTTAATTAATAAGACGAATAA
>Ga0123326_1001936_pt1 | contig 16916 bp, 13 predicted proteins | sample BioC13SIPDNA_FD_89739 | JGI IMG/M metagenome (GOLD analysis project Ga0123326, IMG submission 89739) | Anaerobic biogas reactor microbial communites from Washington, USA - Biogas_R1_A C13 SIP DNA | ecosystem: Engineered > Bioreactor > Anaerobic > Unclassified | place: Washington, USA | collected...
GCAGGGTGTCCATTGTTGTGCCGTGAAGGAAACGCTTTCGACGGAGTTTTGCGGGTGGCACCCCGGTGGTCATTGCGAGGTAACAGGGGACTGCGGATCACGTCCACTTCATCGCACGTGGAGAGGTCTGGATGGATTCCCGCAGTACAGGATCAGCGGCGGATTGATGCTGCGCGAAGGGTGTCAGGATGAGATCATTCAGTGTGTATGTACTTTTCTTGTTTCTGTTCAATATGTCACTATTCCTGTTTCTGGTTGTCGGGTTGTTCAGGATCAACAAGAAGGAGGGATTCTTCTACAGGGTCCTGACTCCTGTTGAAGCCCCGCCTGAGAGGATCAGGGGCATGATAAACAGCAGGAGGGTCTTGACCGCCCTGGGAGTCTTGCTGTGCTTCCTGTGGTTCTGGCTCACAGGTCCGTTTCCCGATTATTCCTGGGCAGGGTTCTTCCTCTTATCTCTGTATCATGTTCTGGCGATTTCGTTTCTGTGCTTCAGAAGACTGTCTCCGGGTCAGTTTATACTCGTCTGCTCGACTCTGAACGTCTCGGTGTGGATTGAACCGATTGTCTCGTTAATGGGCAACTATACAAGGATCTTCGTGGGGTCGAGCGTGGGCGAGCTTGTCATTCTTCCCCTGTTCTCCACGATGTCATTGACCATGGTCTATTTCGTGAACAGATGTGTTCTATCCAGGATGTTCAGGTCAGAGCGGGTTTCAGCAGTTATATCAGTCGTTGGACTGTTCCTTCTGGAACTCCGGTCATTCATTCTTCTGATTGATCTGTCGTATCGCTTCAAGGGTCTGTGATCGCCATAAGCTGGCAGACCATATGCCGGCGTTGAGAAGGAGGTAGAGCATGAGAAAGATCACGGTGTATGTGAAAGTACCATCCATGAAATCCTTGGAAACGGGCGCGTATAATCATACCTTCCTGCAATTGGGCGATAGCATGACTGAAGTCTATGGTTTTGACCATGCCGCAGGTGTGCTGGATGGCAGACCGGGCAGGGTCGTCAATGACAGTTGGCGGTTGAGAGCGGGCGATTACCAGGCGAAGATGACCTTTGAGGTGACGGACGAGCAGTATGACAGGATAGTGTATGGAATCAACAAAGCCATAAAGGATCCGCCGAACTACAACCTGTTCCCGAATGTAACCGGAGACCCGGACGACCGTCAATGTTCAATGTTTGTAAACGACCTGCTCAAATCCGCCGACGTCAAGACCGGCCTCACTGAGTACGAGACGCCTTATACACACTTCGGCTACATTAAAATGAAGGAATTGCTCGAACCTATGAAGAATTTCATGCCCGACCTGAACGAGAAGACCGATATCGATAGATTCATCAGGAACTTCTGGGGAGTTCCCTTTTCCTCGATCGAGGATGCGGTGAGGAATTACGCTAAGACCGGCCGGTTGGATGAGAGGTTTCTAATCGGCGGTGGCGGGGATAACGATGAAGTCGGGCAGGATAGGGCAGTCCCGATGGAGGTTGCCGCCCTGGAGAATGGTCGGGACGATGAGGAGGATATGTACGCCTATTCGTCGTTCTATCCGGGGTGCTGATGAGTGACGCCGGCGGTCTTGTCTTGCAGGCGAGCGTTCCGGTAAGTTCGCTCTAACCGGGAGAGGCTGTCAGGGTTTCCCAGAGGTTGTCGACGGAGAGGGGGTTGAAGATGCGGATCCCGTGAACGTTGAATTGTTGATCACCGTTGTAGAGGAGGACACCGGGGTTGACGCGATCGATCCTCAGGTCGCCGAAACGGTTTAGACCCTTGAGAAAACCTGGTGAGAAAGTCTCTGAAGACTTGATCTCTACCGGGGTAAGTCTCCCGCCTTCCTTGATTATCAGGTCCACTTCATTGCCGTGAGAATCACGGTAGAAATAGACTTCGGGTCGTATGCCCCTGTTCAGGGCGCTTTTGATGATGTCCGAAATGACAAGGTTCTCGTAGAGGTTTCCGCGCAAAGGGTCGCGGAACGCCTGTTCCTTCGTGTGGATGCCAAGGAGAAAGGCCGGCAATCCAACGTCGGTGAAAAAGACCTTGGGGGATTTGATCACCCGTTTCTGCACGTTTTCGTGGTAAGGCGGGAGGTCAAAGACGACATAGGATGCCTTCATTACGGAAAGCCAGTTTGCTATGGTTGTACTCGATACGCCTGTATCATTCGAGAGCGATGCCCGGTTGACAACCTGGCCCACGCGTCCCGCCAGGAGGGTCAGGAATTTCTGAAATTGGGACAGGTCCCGCAACTGGGTCAGGGCGCGAACGTCCCTCTCGATATAGGTTTGCAGGTAGCCGTTGTAGAATCTTCGCGCGTCGAGGCCTTCCTCATGAAGGCGCGGGTAACAACCGCGAGGGATGAGATCGAAGGGGTCGGGAAGGGGCCCGTACTGACGGATCTCGGAGAAAGAGAAGGGCCACAGGGTTAGAACGGCGGTGCGACCGGCCAGCGATTGACTGATCGCCTCATGAAGCTGGGGCTGATGGCTGCCTGTGAGTATGAACCGACCCTTTCCCTTGCTCCCGTCGACCATCCCTTGAAGGTACGAAAGCAGCATGGGGAGCCGCTGGATCTCGTCGAGAATACACCCCGCCTCCACCTGATTGAGGAAACCCCGCGGATCGGCATCAGCCGATGCTCTGACATCGAGATCTTCAAGGGAGAGGTATGGTATTTCGGGAAACGTCATTCTTGCGAGGGTGGTTTTGCCTGACTGGCGGGGACCCAGGATAGTGACTGCCGGGTACTCCCGTGCGGACTGCATCAACTCGCCTGTTATGTCCCTCGTGATCATGAAGAGACTATAGCGCATACCTGTGCAAATCGCAAGTTGTAAATGTGATTTACACCAAACGCACCCCCGTCCTTCTATCCGGGGTGCTGAGTGCTAGAACACTATCGTTTTTGCCCGCCGCAGGAGCAGGGCCTCTGTGTGTTCCTTCTCTTTTTCCAGACCTTTCTTGCCCATCATTGCCTTGGTGTAGATCTTGCCCTGTTCCACTCCTGGCTGGTCGAAGGCGTTGACGCCGAGGAGGTGGCCCATGATGGCGGTGACCATCTCGAAGAGGTAGAAGAGGGCGCCCAGGTTGTAGTCGCTTACCTCGTCGAGGACAAGCGAGATGTTGGGGGTTTGGGCCTCAGTGAGAGACAGGCGGGTGCCCTGGAATTCGGCGTGGAAGAGGGACCTCATGTCCTTGTTGGCGAGGTACTGGACGTCTTCCAGGTAGTCGAAGCTTGCCGGGATGGGGACTTCCTGCGTGGCGCTGTAGAAGAGGATGACGCACTTGTCCTTGGGGCCTTCGACGTAGAGCTGGAGCTGGGAGTGCTGGTCGGTGACGCCCATCGATCTCGTCGGGGTCGGGCCGAGCCCCTTCTTGCCCAGGCTCTCCGCCTCGAGCTGCCGGAACCAGTCGGCGAAACCGGCGAGCCGCTCGCAGTAGGGCATGACGACATGGATCTTCTTCCCCGCCTTGTCCATCAGGTACAGGATGGCGGCAAGGACGAAGGCCATGTTCTCTTCGCCGTCGTAGCGGACCGTGTGGGCGGCCATGCCCGCGGCACCTGCCGAGAGCCTCTTGATATCGAGCCCCATGAGGGCTGACGGGAAAAGACCTACGGGAGTCAGCACGGAGAACCTGCCGCCTATACCGTCAGGCAGGTTAAGGACGGGGTAGCCTTCTTTTTCCGCTATCCTGTTGAGAAGCCCCTTTTCCTTGTCCGTGATGAGGACTGTCCTTTCCTGGTAACCCGCGGACTTGCGCATCAGTTCGTTGAAGAGCATGAACTGTGAGATCGTCTCCGGCGTCTCCCCTGATTTGCTGATGACGACGAGAAAGGTGCGGTCCATGTCGGGAACGATCGTTTCCACGATGGCCGCCATCTTGTGGGGATCGATGTTATCGAGGATGAAGTACCGCGGTCTGCCGTTGCGGAAACGCTCCTCCATGTTGTGCAGCGGATGGAGAAGGGCGTCGAATATCGTCTGCGTCCCCAGCGAAGACCCGCCTATCCCGAGGATGACGAGGTTCTTGATGTTCATCGCCGCTGCCTTGTCCGCGAGGGAAAGCATCTCGCCGAACTGGAACTTCGTCTCTGGCAGCGTCATGAAGGCGAAGGGTTTCTCGAGGAGCCTCGCGTAATAGTCGCTTATCTTCGCGAGAGTCGTCGTGAACTCGCCCGCGTCGATGCCGTTCGCGCCGACCGCCTCGGTGAGGGCACAGGTCAGGTCCATGGTTATCGTTTTCATCGTTTCTCCTCGAATACGCCCATGTGGCGGAACTTGTCATAGCGCATCTGCCTGAGTGTTTCGGGATCGATCTCGACGAGCTCCTTGAGATGCCGGTCGAGCACAACGCGCGTGCTGTCGAATGTTTTTTGCCAGTCCCTGTGGGCCCCGCCGAAGGGCTCGCTAATGATCTCGTCGGCGACCTTGAGCTTGAGGAGATCGCTGGCTGTCGGTTTCAACGCGTCCGCCGCGAGAGGTCCCTTGGTTCCGTCCCTCCAGAGGATGGCGGCGCAGCCCTCGGGGGATATGACGGAATAGGTCGCGTTCTCGAGCATGAGAAGCCGGTTGCCGACGCCGATGCCGAGCGCCCCTCCGCTGCCGCCCTCGCCGATGACGACGGAGATGGTGGGGACGCCGAGGGAGAACATGAAATAGATGCTCGATGCTATGGCCTCTGCCTGCCCTCGCTCTTCCGCGCCGACACCGGGGAAAGCACCGGGCGTATCGATGAAGGTGATAATGGGCTTGCCCCATCTCGCGGCCATGTCCATGACCCGCATCGCCTTTCGGTAGCCGTCTGGATGGGCCATGCCGAAGTTCCTGTGGGCCATCTCGCGGACGTCCTTGCCTTTCTGATGGCCGAGGACCGCCACGTTGACCCCTTCGAAGCAGGCGAAACCGGCAACGAGCGCCGGGTCGTCCTTGAACTTCCTGTCCCCGTGCAGCTCCACGAAGTCGGTGAAGAGACCGCGGACGTAATCGAGTGTGTGCGGGCGGTTGAGGTGCCGCGAGAGCTGGGAGCGCTGCCAGTTCGACAGTTCCGAGTATGTCTCCTTCTCCACCTTGGCGATCTTTTTCCTGAGGGCCGCAAGCTCCTTAGCGTAGTGCGGATCGTTCTCGTCGTAGAAACGTTCTATCTCAAAGACGCGTCTTTCCAGCGGCTCAAGCTTCTTTTCGAAATCAAGGTAGTATCTCATCTATGACCTCTACGTCCATGCCTTTCTTGAAATGTTTGAGGATGACATCCTTGCGTCCGGGGTCGATCCTGACGTTCCTGAGGGGGAGGGACCGTTTTTCGCCGTTGAGCTGGAACTCGAGGAGAACGCCCGACCTGCCCCGAAGGCTGAAAAGAATGTCCTTCAACACCCTGAGCTCCTCCTTCCTGATGACCTCGCAGTGTATCCGTATCCTGACGGTCTTCAGGAGCTCACCTGTTAGCGTTTCGAGGAGCGCCACGGCCTTCGCCTTTATCCGGGCGCTGCCGTCCTCGGACCTCTCGAGCGATCCCGTCACCATGAGGGGCTTGCCGCTCTGGATGACAGAGTGGTTCTTGCCGTAGAGATCGGGGAAGCAGATGGTCTCGACGGTGCCCTTCGTATCCTCCAGGGTGACATAGGCCATCCTGTCGCCCCGCCGTGTCGTTATCTCTTTCAGGACGCTCACGATGCCCGCCATGCTCACGTCCTGCTCGGTGTCCGCCTCCTTGAGACTCTGGCTGTCGTAGGGGGTGAGCTCGGCGATGAGCTTCTCGTAGGGTTTCAGGGGATGCTTGCTGAAGTAGAAACCCAGGGATTCCTTCTCGCCAAGGAGGATCTCCTCGTGGGAGAGTTCGTCCATGGAGGGGATGTCGAAGGAGACCGTCGCGTCGGCGACCTCCGTTTCCCCGAATATGCTGCCCTGCTTGTGGTTGTTCTTCGTGTCCCTCTTCGTCAGCCTGTCGAGCATTTCCTGGGCAAGGTAGAGGACCTGTGACCTGTTGAGGCCGAGGCTGTCGAAGCAGCCTGCCATGGCGAGGCTTTCGATGACCTTCTTGTTGACCTTGCGGGAGTCGATGACGCTGCAGAAGTGGACGAATGACTTGAAGCCTCCCGCTTCCTCGCGGGCCTGGATGATGCTCTCGATTGCCGCCTCGCCCACGTTCCTGACGCCGGAGAGCCCGTAGCGGATCTTCGAATCGACGATGGTGAAATCGCTCTGGCTCATGTTGATATCGGGGGGCAGGATCTCGATGCCCGACTCCCGGCATTCCCCGACGTACTTGACGAGCTTGTCCGTGTCGCCCACCTCGGTGGTGAGCATGGCCGCGAAATAATGGATGGGGTAGTGGGCCTTGAGGTACGCCGTCTGGTAGGCGATGTATCCGTAGGCCGTGCTGTGAGACTTGTTGAACCCGTATTCCCCGAAACGCTGGATGACGTCGTAGATCTTCTCCGCGACATCCTTCGGAACGTCGTTCGCCACGGCGCCGTCGACGAACTGTTGCTTGTACCTTTCGAGCTGTTCGGGGATCTTCTTGCTCATGGCCTTGCGCAGCGCGTCGGCGTCCTTCATGGAGAAGCCGGCGAGCACGGAGGCTATCTTCATGATCTGTTCCTGGTAGATGATGACGCCGTAGGTGTCGTGGAGGATCTCCTTGAGCTTTGGCGTCTCGTAGGTCACGAGCGACGGGTTGTTGCGGCGCTTGATGAACTCGTCGACCATGCCGCTTTTCAGGGGACCGGGCCTGTACAGGGCGATGAGGGGCATGATGTCGTCGAACTGAGAGGGCCTCAGCTTCGTGAGAAGATCGCGCATCCCGCGGCTTTCAAGCTGGAACACGCCGGAGGTGTTGCCCGACGAGAGGAGCTCGTAGGTCTTCCTGTCGTCGAGGGGCAGCCGGGCGAGATCGATCTCGATGCCCTCGGCCATGAGGAGCTTCACGATGGTGTCCATGAGGGTGAGGGTCTCGAGGCCGAGGAAGTCGATCTTGATGAGCCCGATCTTCTCGATCATCTTCATGTCGTATTGCGTCACCGTTTCATCGTGCTTTCCCCTGTACAGCGGAAGGTACTCGGAGAGGTGCTTGTTGGCGATCACGATGCCCGCGGCGTGTGTCGACGCGTGGCGTGCCAGGCCTTCGACGACGCAGGCGTTGTCGAGGAGCTCCCTCACGCGGTCGTCCCTCTGGTACAGGTCACGCACCTCGGGTTCCTCGTTTATCGCCCGTTCGATGCCCCGGTCCGCGGTGGTGATGAGCTTGGCTATCTTGTCGACCTCCGCGTAGGGCATGCCGAGCGCACGCCCCACGTCGCGCACCGCCGCCTTGGACTTCATGGTCCCGAAGGTGGTGATCTGGGCGACGTTGTCCTTGCCGTACTTGTTGGTGACGTATTCGATGACCCTGTCGCGTCCCTTGCGGCAGAAGTCGACGTCGATGTCGGGCATGCTGATGCGTTCCGGGTTCAGGAAGCGCTCGAAGATGAGGTCGTACTTGATGGGGTCGATGTCCGTGATGCCGAGGCAGAACGCGATGAGGCTGCCCGCCGCGGAGCCGCGGCCCGGCCCCACGGGTACGCCATGGGTCTTCGCGTAGTTGATGAAATCGGCGACGATGAGGAAGTACCCGGAGAACCCCGTCTTCTTGATGACGCCCACCTCGTAGTCGAACCTCTTGCGGTACTGGTCGAGAAGCTCTTCGCCGAAGGAATCGTAGGCGGCCCGCATTTCGGGCATTCGCTTCTCGAAACCCTGCCGCGCTAGCTTCTCGAAGTACTCGTCGAGGTCCATGCCGGCGGGGGGATGGAACTCGGGGAAGTGGTAGGTGTTCGTATCGATGGTGACGTTGCACATCTCGGCGACGAGCATCGTGTTGGAGAGAGCTTCGGGATACCGGGAGAAGGCGAGCGCTATCTCTTCGGGGGACTTGAAGTAGAACTGGTCCGTCGAGAAGCTCAGGCGGTCCTTGTCGTTGATCGTCTTTCCCGTCTGGATGCACAGGAGAAGTTCGTGCGCCTTTGCCTCTTCCCGGCGCAGGTAATGGCAGTCGTTCGTCGCGACGATGGGCACCCCGTAGTGGGAGGACAGTTCGATGAGACGTTCGTTGACTATCCTCTGCTCCTCGAGGCCGTTGTCCTGGAGTTCGAAGAAGAGCCGGTCGCCGAAGACGGAGAGGTAGTAGTCGACATGCCTGCGGACCATCTCGTCGGTGCCCCGGAGGATGGCATTCGGTATCTCTCCCTTGATGCAGGCGGTGAGGCAGATGAGCCCTTCGTGGTACTGGCTCAGTATCTCCCTGTCGATGCGGGGGTGGTAGTAGAAACCCTCCAGGTGGGCAAGGCTGACGAGCTTGAGCAGGTTTTGATAGCCGGTGTCGTTCATCGCGAGGAGGACGACGTGGTAGGCAACGTCCTCGCCCTTCACCCTTTTCTGATCGAACCGGGACCCCGGGGCGATATACGCCTCGCAGCCTATGATGGGTTTGAGTCCGTGCTCGTTGGCTTCAAGGTAGAATTCCGCCGCCCCGAACATGTTGCCGTGGTCCGTGATCGCGCACGCCGGCATGCCAAAGTCCCTGGCCGCCTTGAAGAGGCGGTCGAACCGGATGGCGCCGTCAAGCAGACTGTACTGGGTGTGGAGATGGAGGTGGACGAAGTCGGGCATGTCCCCTCACTCCCATTCGATGGTGCTCGGCGGTTTCGAGGAGATGTCGTAGACCACTCTGTTCACGCCCGTGACCTCGTTGATTATCCTTCGCGCCACCGTATCGAGGGTTGTGTAGGGAAGGCGCGCCCAGTCCGCCGTCATGGCGTCCTCGCTTTCGACGACACGCACGGCGATGACGTTGGCATAGGTCCTCTCGTCGCCCATGACGCCGACGGTCTTGACGGGTATCAGTATACCGAAGGACTGCCATATGTGCTTGAAAGAAGGATTGTGCTCGATCTCCTGGCGGATGATACTGTCCGCTTCCTGAAGCACCCGGACCCTCTCTTCCGTCACTTCGCCGACTATCCTCACGGCGAGACCGGGACCGGGGAAGGGCTGTCTGCCGACGATGTATTCGGGGACGCCAAGCTCGCGCCCCACCACCCTGACCTCGTCCTTGAAAAGTTCCCTTAAGGGTTCGATGAGGGTCATCTTCATCCTTTTCGGCAGGCCGCCAACGTTGTGGTGGCTCTTGATCGTGGCCGAAGGCCCTTTGAAAGAGATGCTTTCGATGACGTCGGGATAGAGGGTCCCCTGGGCCAGGTACCGGACGGAGCCGTTGGCGCGGGCCTCTTCCTCGAATATCCTGATGAAAAGCCTTCCGATGATCTTCCGCTTCCGTTCCGGGTCCTTCACTCCTTTTAAGGCTTTGAGGAACGCTTCCCCGGCATCGACGTACGTGAGGTTGAGGTGGAGGATGTCCCGGTAGGCCGCGATGACCTCGTCCGCCTCGTTCTTCCTCAGGACGCCGTTATTGACGAAGACACACCGCAGGTTGTCGCCGATGGCACGGTGAATGAGGGCGGCGACCACCGAGGAATCGACGCCGCCGCTCAAGGCGCAGATGACCTTCTCGCCTCCCGCCTCCCGGCGTATCTTTTCCGTCGCGAGTTCGACAAAGGACTGCGGCGAGAAGAGACCCTTGAGCCGGCATATCTTGTAGAGGAAGTTCTTGAGGATGCGCTTGCCCTTCGGGGTGTGGTGGACCTCGGGGTGGAACTGGACGCCGTAAACGGTGCCGTTCATGTTGCGCACCGCCGCGTAGGAGGAGTTGTCGGACCGGGCGAGGGCGACAAAACCACGGGGGAGGGTGAGCACCTTGTCGCTGTGGCTCATCCAGACGATGTCGCCGTCCCTGACGCCGTCGAGGAACCTGTCCGTCTGCTCTATATAAAGGTGGGCCTTGCCGAATTCACGTTTCGGGGCCTTCTCCACCGTGCCGCCAAAGGTCCTGGCCAGAAGCTGAAGGCCATAGCAGACGCCGAGGACGGGAACGCCAAGGTCGAAGACCGCCCTGTCGCAGAGGGGCGCGCTCTTTTCATTGATGCTGGCGGGACCGCCGGAGAGGATAATGCCCCGCGGTTTCATGGACCTTATGGTGCCAGGGTCAAGGTTGTAGGGGTATATCTCGCAATAGACGCCGAGTTCGCGTACCTTGCGGGCTATGAGCTGGGTGTACTGGGAGCCGAAATCGAGGATCAGGATGAGTTCCTCGTGGTAGTCGCGGTGGTGGCTGTCCATATCCTATTCGATCCTGTAGTTCGGTGCTTCCTTGGTGATGATGACGTCGTGGACATGACTTTCGCGCAGGGCTGCCGACGTTATCCTGATGAACCTGCGCTTGCGCTGGAGGTCCTCTATCGTCCGGCTGCCGACATATCCCATGCCCGCCTTGAGGCCTCCCACGAGCTGGTTGACGGATATCGAGAGGGAGCCGCGGTAGGGTACCCGGCCTTCGATGCCTTCGGGAACGATCTTGGACTCGGGCGCGTCATCGGGGATCGAGTAGCGGTCGCGCGTCTTCCCCTCGCGCATGGCCTCGAGGGAGCCCATCCCGCGATAGACCTTGTACGTTCTGCCCTGGTAGAGGACCGTCTCTCCCGGTGTCTCGTCGGTGCCCGCGAAGAGGTTCCCTATCATCGCGGTCTGTGCGCCGGCCGCCAGGGCCTTCGTGATGTCGCCGGAGAACTTGATGCCCCCGTCCGCTATGAGGGGTATCTGGTGCCGTTTGGCCACGGACGCCGCGTCCATGATCGCCGTTATCTGGGGCACGCCAATGCCGGCGACGATCCGCGTGGTGCAGATGGAGCCGGGGCCGACACCGATCTTGACCGCGTCACACCCTGCCTTGATGAGTGCCTCGCAACCCTCGGCGGTGGCGATGTTGCCCGCGATGAGCTGGACGTCGGGGAAGCTCTTCTTGATGGCCCTGATGGACTCGATGACGTTATTCGAATGGCCGTGGGCCGTATCGACGACTATGACGTCACACCCTGCCCTGAGGAGGGCCTCGACGCGCTCGTCCCGGTCGGGGCCGACACCGACGGCGGCTCCGACGCGGAGCCTTCCCAGCTGGTCCTTGCACGAGTTGGGGTACTTGCGCATCTTCTCTATATCCTTGATGGTGATAAGCCCCTTGAGGTCGAAATTCCTGTCCACCACGAGGAGCTTCTCTATCTTGTGCTTGTGGAGTATCTTCTTGGATTCCTCGAGGCCGATCCCTTCCTTGACGGTGACGAGGTTCTCCTTCGTCATGACGTTCTGGACCTTCCTTTCGAGGTTTGTCTCGAAGCGCAGGTCCCTGTTCGTGATGATGCCCACGAGCTTCGTGCCTTTCGTGACGGGTATGCCGGAAATGCGGTATCGGGACATGAGCTCCAGGGCATCCCGGATCTTGTTCTCCGGGGCGATGGTGATGGGGTCGACGATCATGCCGCTCTCGGATTTCTTGACCTTTTCCACCTCGTGTGCCTGGTCCTCCACGGTCATGTTCCGGTGGATGATGCCGATGCCTCCCTCCTGGGCGAGACAGATGGCGGTCTTCGATTCCGTCACCGTGTCCATGGCGGCGCTGAGTATGGGGATATTGAGCCGTATGGCGGGAGTCAGGTAGCTTGAGACGTCAACATCGGCGGGCATTATGCTGCTTGAGGCCGGCACGAGCAGAACGTCGTCGAAGGTTAGTCCTTCCCTGAAATCTGTCGGCTCTTTCTCTGACATGATTCACCTTATGGGGATAGTATACGCGTTTGTGTGGTTCTCTTTATACAAAAAATGTATGCGCTGTCAGGTGTTAGCTCATACATAAAAGGCTTGCCATTTAAATATGGTTAAGTATAATGCATAAGGTTCAAATAATCAAAATAAATTTCCCGTTGGGAACCGTCCGCCATCGATGATACATACAAAGGATAATACGCTTCTCGAGGTAACCGGTCTCAATACGGCCTTTTTTACCGGCGAAGAGGTCATACACGCGGTGAATGACGTGACCTTCACCGTCGGAAAGGGAGAGGTCTTCGGGCTTGTCGGGGAGAGCGGTTCGGGCAAGACGGTGACGGCCCACTCCATCATGCGCCTCGTTCACCCTCCGGGCAGGATCGTTTCGGGCAGGATCGTCTTCGAGGGCAGGGACCTTTTGAGCTTGAGCGAGAGACAGATGGAGGAGGTCCGCGGCAGCCGCATGGGGATGGTCTTCCAGGAGCCCATGACCGCCTTGAACCCTGTCTTGAGGGTTGGCGAGCAGATAGCGGAGACGATCGAGATACACAGGGTCCGCCAGGGAAACGGCGTGCGGGAAAGGGCGCTTGAGCTTCTGAGGCAGGTGGGGTTCGACGACCCGGAAAAGAGGTACATTCAGTACCCCCATCAACTCTCGGGCGGGCAGAGGCAGCGCGTTCTCATGGCGATGGCCGTCTCCTGCGATCCCTCCCTCATCATTGCCGACGAACCCACGACAGCCCTCGACGTCGCGACGGAGTCCCAGATCCTTGGCCTCACCCGGGGTCTCGTCGATTCCCTGGAGATGTCGATGATATTCATCACCCACGACCTGACGATAGTGAAGTCCATGGGCCGGTCCGTGGGGCTCATGTACGCGGGAAGGATGGTGGAGAGGAACAGGGTGGAGGATTTCTTCCGGGAGCCCTTGCACCCTTACGGCCGGGGCCTTCTGGAATCGGTCTACGGATTCTCGGGGACGGCGAAGAGGCTGAAGGCCATACCGGGTTCGGTGCCGAAGCTCTCGGAGCTGCCCAAGGGCTGCACGTTCCACCCCCGCTGTCCTTTCGCCATGGATGTGTGCAGGGGGGACGAGCCGGTCATGAAGGAGGTCGCGGAGGGTCAATGGGTCCGCTGTTATCTGTACTAGACGTCAGGAAGCACTACGAGGTCCGCAGGACCCTGTTCTCCGTGGCCAAAGAGACGATACGGGCCGTCGACGGTGTCAGTTTCCACCTCGGCGTCGGCGAGACCCTGGGAGTTGTCGGCGAGAGCGGTTCGGGAAAGAGCACGCTGGCGCGGTGCGTCCTCCTCCTCGAAAGGCCCGACAGTGGAGAGATCGTCTTCGACAACGTGAGTCTCCTCGCGGCGGGGGGCGAAGAGGTAAAGAGACTGCGCAAGCGGATGCAGATCATATTCCAGGACCCCTATTCGTCGCTCAATCCGCGAATGAAGGTACGCGAGATCATCGCCGAACCCGTCCGTTTCCATGGCATGGCAAAGGGGAAGGCAGACGTGGAGGTTCGGGTCGGCGAGATACTGAGGAGCGTCGGCCTCGACGAGGATTTCCTGAAGAAGTATCCCCACGAGATGAGCGGTGGCCAGAGGCAGAGGGTGGCCATAGGGCGGGCCCTCGCCACGGGACCGGACCTCATCATCGCCGACGAGCCCGTCTCCTCTCTCGATGTCTCCATACAGGCACAGATCGTCAACCTTTTCCTCGACATCCGGGAGAGGTCCGATATCTCCATGGTCTTTGTCTCTCACGATCTCAACATTGTCCGTTTCCTGTCGGACCGCATCCTTGTATTATATAAAGGTAAGGTTGTGGAGACCGGCGGCCGCGACCAGGTCTTCCTGAACCCCCTCCACCCCTACACGCGCATGCTTATCCGGGCATCACAGGGAGATTTCGCCCTGAGGGAAGAGGCGACGAACGGCGCCGACCCTTCGGGATGCCCCTACTATGACAAATGCGAGGACAGAAAGGTGGAGTGCGCCGACGGGACCCCGGAACTCAGGGGCGACGAGGACCACAAGGTTGCCTGCTTTCAGGTGTTTTGATCCCTCTGTCGGACAATGAAATATCAGGTTTTTTGCTTCCGGGCCGCGATCCTGCCGGACGGCAAGGAACAGCGAACCCCCGTCGGTCGGGCCTCCCGGGGGTGGATGCCTTTTCTCCGAAATGTGACGAAAATCATTTACATCGTTAACAGTTGTGCTAAACTAGCGATAATTAGAATTACTAACTTACATAATCCTCAGGAGGTGTAGTATGGTAAAGCTTCACAGGAACAAGAAAGGTTTTACGTTGATCGAGCTTCTCATCGTTATCGCCATCATCGGCATCCTCGCGGCGATAGCACTTCCGGCCTACATGGACTATACCCGGAAGACAAGGCTCACGGAAGTGACGAATGCGATAGGGTCCATTAAGACCGGTCTCATCACTTGGATGTCCGAGCAGGCAAACCCGGTCGCTACAACCTGGACGGGTTCCGACGCTGTTGGTGCCGGACTTGGCATCACTGTTCCCACGAAATATGCTGACGGCGGCGGCGCGGGCGTCGCCAGTGCGACTACCCCTGTCGTCACTTATGTTGCCGGCGGCACGAACTCGACCATCGTATGGGCAGTCGGCGGCATTTCGGGTGTTACCGGCAACCTGGTCCTGACCGCGGGTGATCAGAACCTTCAGTCATGGAGTTGGTCCGCCAGCACAGTGACTGCCAAGTACGTACCGAAGGACTAGTGTTATCCAACGGACGGGGGGCGCGTCAACGCCCCCCGCCTTTTATGAGGTTTATGGACCAAAAGGGTTTTACGATATTAGAACTGCTCATCGGCGCCGTTGTTATCCTTCTCGTCGTTCTCATCGCTCTTCCCATGCACGCCATGCGCAGCAAGAGAACTGAGCAGGTGAGTGTGAAGGCGCAGCTCCACTGCATCAGGGAGGCGGAAGAGACGTACAGGTCGCGGCATGGATATTACACGGATGACGCCAGCAAGCTGGCGAACTGGAAACAGAGGACGAAGAGATACCATTTCAGGATACGTCACGCCAGCTCGACCCGTTTTGTTGCCGAAGCGAACGGTGACCTCAACAACGATAAGATATGCGACGATACCTGGACCATCGATGAGAACGGGGTTCTGGCAAACGTAAAGTGAGCACGAGAGACGATGCATACCCTACATCTGATCATTGTTTTCGTTTTCGGAGCGGTCATCGGCAGTTTTCTTAACGTCTGCATTTACAGAATACCGAGAAAGAAGTCCATCATCCACCCTTCATCGGCATGTCCCGCCTGCGAGAAGCCGGTGAGGTTCTACGACAACATCCCCCTTGTGAGCTATCTCGTCCTTAAGGGCAAGTGCAGGGATTGCGGGGCAAGGATCTCCTTTCGCTATTTTCTCGTCGAGCTTATCACCGCGGTTGTCTTCATGATGATCTACCGACGGTGGGGGCTCTCCTACGAGTTCTTCATCCAGATATTCTTTACGGCGATCCTCATCGTCGTCTCCTTCGTTGACTACGATTTCCAGATCATTCCCGACATACTCAGCGTCGGGGGCATGGTCGCGGGATTGATCATATCCTTTCTCAGACCCGGTTTCCAGGTGATGGAGGCCGTCTGGGGAGTGCTTATCGGCGGCGGCGTTCTCTTCGTCATCGCCTACGGCTATCAGTTGATCACGAAACGGGAAGGCATGGGTGGCGGAGATATCAAGCTCCTCGCCATGATAGGCTCATTCAGCGGACTCAAAGGGGTGCTCTTCTCCCTCATAGGAGGTTCCGTTGTGGGTACCCTGGTGGGCATTCCCCTCATGCTCATGAAGGGCAAGGAAGAGGGTGGCAAGTACGCCATTCCATTCGGTCCATTCCTGTCCCTGTGTGCTTTGCTGTATCTCTTTGTCGGACCCGGGGTGGTCCACGCGGTGAGTGAGTTCTTGCTGTATCGATAAGGGAGAGGGTATATGAAAAAGACCTGTTTTGTTCTCGCTTGCCTGATGTTCCTGGGGATCCCCGCTTTTACGGAGGCAGCGACCAACAACGATTATTGCGTCAACCCCATATTCACGAGCAACGCGGTGAAGCCGAATATCCTCATTGTTATGGACTTTTCGGGGAGTATGCAGTTTCCGGCGTATCTGCCGGAGAATTTCGGCAGTTACAGCAGCAAGAGCGTTGCTCTCTGCGGGACCTCTACCATAAGCACGACAAGCAACTCTTCCAAAAAGTACGACAAGACCCGTGACTACTACGGTTATTTCGATACCACGAAATACTACGTTCAGACATCGAGCAAATATTACGAAAGCAGTTGTGGACCCGATCTGACCGACAGAATGGGAACTGGTCCCACGTGTATATCCGGCAATTTTCTCAACTGGCTCACTGCCACAAGGATGGACGTGGCGAGAAAAGCGCTTACCGGGGGAAGATTCAATACCGGCGGCGGCGCAACGTTTCTCGAAAGCGAAGGCGGGGCCTACGTCATTAACGATTATTACAATAACTGCAAGTATACGATCACCGCCGACAGCGGGACGGCACAGCGCTACCTCTCCATCTCGAACCGAACCTATACGACGACGTGCAAGCTCAATGGCGTCTCGAATCACAACATATTCACCGTAGTGCCTGCCGGAGTGACCGTGGAAGGTGTGGTCCAGAGATTCTACCCAAAGGCCCACATGGAATTCATGGTCTACTCTTCAGATCGCAACAGGGTAGGCCGTTTGCTCACGGCCAAAGACTCGCCACTGTCCACCATGGTTTCGGCGATCAACAACGAGCAACCTTATGGCGGTACGCCAACGGGTGAGGCCCTGTGGGAGGCATACGACTTTTACAAGCAGGAAGGACTCTACTCATATTACAATAACGCAGCGTATATCAATAAAGGATCGCAGAAGGACCCCTATTACGATGGTTCCACACCTATCTGGTGCCGAAAGGGCTTTGTCTTGCTCATATCGGATGGGGTCTGGGACAATTCCGTTACCTCGCCGAACGGTGTGGACCCAATGCGGGTTGCCCACAAAATGCGCACAGAGGACATGAGGTCAGACCTGACCGGGGACCAGAACATTACGACTTACACAATTTATGCCTTTGGTACGGGAACGGATGGAAAGAACGCCATGAGGACGACTGCGATGTTCGGGGGATTCGACCGTTCAGCGACCAGTGATTATCCTTATCCTTATA
>Ga0123326_1001957_pt1 | contig 16737 bp, 15 predicted proteins | sample BioC13SIPDNA_FD_89739 | JGI IMG/M metagenome (GOLD analysis project Ga0123326, IMG submission 89739) | Anaerobic biogas reactor microbial communites from Washington, USA - Biogas_R1_A C13 SIP DNA | ecosystem: Engineered > Bioreactor > Anaerobic > Unclassified | place: Washington, USA | collected...
ACGCGTTGACCGAGGAGCGCAAGCTGATGGCCTGGCTCAGGGACATGGCCGACCAGGTCATAGACACGACCCATCTGACCCCCCACGAACTGCGCCGTTTGGCACTCGAGAGATATGGTGCCCACGAGCAGCGGATGAAGATCAACATCATGTCCTTCGGATACGCCTTCGGTCTTCCCCTCGAGGCTGACATCGTCCTCGACGTGAGGTTCCTGCCGAACCCCTTTTTCGTGGAAGAGCTCCGGGACCGTACGGGACTCGACGAAGAGGTCCGGGAATTCATCAGATCGCAGGAAGTGTTCAGGAAATATTTCCTTTTTCTTTCAGAGTTTTTGGTGTACCTTATTCCGTTATTCGAGAAAGAGGGGAAGAGTTATCTCACCATCTGTTTCGGCTGCACAGGCGGGAAACACCGGTCGGTCTTCATCGCCGGAGAATTGGCGGAGCAGCTCAACACTATGGGTTACAGCGTGTCCACCGTCCACCGGGACATAGAGAAGAGGTAAGGAGGCGAAATGATTGGTCTCGTCGTGGTGGCGCATTTCAACCTCGCGCGGGAGATGGTGGCTGCCACCGAACTGATCGTGGGAGAGCAGGAGCAGTTCGCCGCCGTCGACATATTCCCCAACGACCCGGTGGAAAAAACCAAGGAGAAGATCGTCTCCGGCCTGAAGAACTCGGACACGGGCGATGGGGTCATCATCCTGACGGACATGTTCGGCGGCACCCCTTCGAACATCAGTCTCTCTTTCCTGGAAGAGGGCAGGGTCGAGGTGGTTGCCGGCGTTAACCTTCCCATGCTCATCAAGCTCGTGACGTACCGGGAGGGAAGGACACTCGATGAGCTGGCCGCTTTCATCACGCAATACGGGCAGAAGAACATATATCTTGCCACGGACGTGCTGAAGGCCAGGAAAAAGGACTGAGGAGCGATGCAGGAAGGGATATTTACGATCAGGAACAGGCTCGGCCTCCATGCCCGGGCTGCGGCTATGTTCGTGAAGGCGGCGGCGAAGTTCAACTCCATCGTGATGGTCGAAAAGGACGGGATGGAGGTGAACGGCAAGAGCATCATGGGCCTTCTGATGCTTGCCTGTCCCCTGGGAAGCAAGATCGTCCTCAAAACGGAAGGGGAGGACGAGGAAAAGGCCTTCCGTGAACTGGGGGGCCTCATCGACAACGGATTCAACGAAGAATGAAGGAAGAGATTCTCGTCAATCAAACCCTGAAAGGGATCGGCGTTTCCTCGGGAATAACGATGGGGAGGGTGCGCCTCATCGACAGGGACAAGGTGGCGATAACGAAGCGTTCCATATCCCCGCGCCAGGTGGAACGCGAGGTGAGCCGCATCAAAAGCGCCGTTCAGGGCGCGATCGACCAGCTCAACCAGATCAAGGACTCCATTCCCGACGACGACGTCAAGAAGCACGCCTTCATCATTGACGCCCACATACTCATCCTCCAGGACCCCTTCTTCGCCAACTCCGTCATCGACGTTATCCGGGGCGAGCATATTAACGCGGAATGGGCCCTCGACGTGGTGGTCTCCCGGTTCCTCGCCAGCTTCGACAAGGTGGAGGACCCGTATCTCAGGGAGAGGGGCCAGGACATCAGATACATCTACGAGAGACTCGCCAGGATCCTCGTCGTGGGGAAAAAACCGCGCATAAGCGCCGGGACGGTGAAGGGCAAAGCCATCATCATCGCCCACGACCTGTCGCCTGCGGACACGATACAGCTCAACCTCAACCGCATCTCCGGGTTCGCGACCGATGTGGGCGGCAGGACGTCCCACACGTCGATCGTGGCGCGGGCCCTCGAGATCCCCGCCGTGGTCGGCGTGGGCAACGTGACAAGTCTCGCGAGGAACAATGACCTCATCATCATAGACGGCGATGAAGGCGTCGTCATTATCAACCCCGTCAAAGAGGTCCAGAAAGAGTACGTCGCGAAGCAGATCCATCTCAGGAACCAGAAGAAGGAACACCTCAGGGTGGCGCGGCTCAAGGCCGAGACGAAGGACGGCTTTCGGATGAGGGTGGGCGCCAACATTGAGCTCCTGGCGGAGATGGACATCGTCGAAAAATACGGCGCCACCGGCATAGGCCTGTACAGGACGGAATACATCTATCTTTCGCGAAAGCACGACCTTCCCACGGAAATGGACCATTACCACATCTATCGCAAACTGGCGGAGAGCAAGACCCTCCAGTACATCACCATACGGACCCTCGACATCGGCGGCGACAAGTTCGTCTCCGAGATCGAGATGCCCAAGGAGATAAATCCCGCCATGGGCCTCAGGGCCATACGGCTCTGCATCAAGGAGGTCCCCCTCTTCAAGGCTCAACTGAGGGGGATCCTGAGGGCGAGCGAGCATGGGCCCCTTCGCATCCTCATCCCCATGGTCTCGGGCATCGAGGAGGTGCGCAAAGCGAAGGCCATCATCGCCGAGTGCATGGAAGAGCTCTCGCGCAAAAAGATCGCCTACAACAGGGACATAAAGACGGGCATCATGATAGAGGTCCCGTCAGCGTGCATGATAAGCGACATGCTTGCCGCGGAGGTCGATTTCTTCAGCATCGGGACGAACGACCTCATACAGTACGCCCTCGCCATCGACAGGGTCAACGAGTACGTCTCCTACCTGTACGAACCGCTCCATCCGGCAGTCCTCAAAATGATCAAGAAGGCTGTCGACGATGCCCACGCCCACAAGATCACCATCGCTCTGTGCGGTGAGATGGCGGGGGAGCCGCGCTACGTCCCGGTCCTTTTGGGTCTCGGCCTCGATGAGATAAGCATGAACCCTTACGCCATACCGCGGGCGAAAAAGGCGATCCGGGGGCTCGATCACGGATACTGCCGGGAGCTCCTCGAGGAGATCATGAAGAAGGACTCGCCGGCGGAGGCGGAGCTTCTTTTAAAGAACGAAATGGCACGATTGTTCCCCGGGGATTTCCCGAAAGCCCGGGGATAGCAGAATGAAACTTATCAAAGACCAATATCAAGGAGGATCATACAATGGGAATGAGCAGGTTCTTATTCACGTCTGAATCGGTTGCCGAAGGACATCCGGACAAGGTTTCCGACCAGATATCCGACGCTGTTCTCGACGCCATCATCAAGGACGACCCCGGGGCTCGGGTCGCCTGCGAGACCTATGTGACGACGGGCCTTGCCCTCGTCGGTGGTGAGATAACGACGTCGAGCTACGTCAACGTCCCCGAGATCGTCAGGGAGACGGTGAAGGACATAGGGTACAACGATTCTTCGATGGGCTTCGACTGGGAGACCTGCGCGGTCCTCACGGCGATCGACGAACAGTCCCCCGATATCGCCATGGGCGTCAACGAGACAGCCGGCCACGAGCAGGGCGCCGGCGACCAGGGCCTCATGTTCGGGTACGCCTGCAACGAGACGGCAGAGTTCATGCCCATGTCCATCATGTACGCCCACAAGCTCATCAAGAGGCTTGCCGATGTCCGCAAGGACGGGACCCTTCCCTTTCTGCGCCCCGACGGCAAGAGCCAGGTGACCATAGAGTATATCGACAGGCAGCCCGTCAGGGTGGACGCCGTCGTCATCGCCGCCCAGCACAACCCCGACGTGACCATTGAGAAGATACGCGAAGGCATCACGGAAGAGGTCATCAAGAAGATCGTCCCGGCGGAGCTCATGGACGAGAAGACGAAGATCTTCATCAACTCCACGGGAAGGTTCGTGGTGGGCGGCCCCAAGGGTGACTGCGGCGTGACGGGACGGAAGATCATCGTCGACACCTACGGGGGTGTCGGGAGCCATGGCGGCGGCGCCTTCTCCGGGAAGGACCCGTCAAAGGTCGACCGCAGCGCCTCCTACATGGCCCGCTACATCGCGAAGAACCTCGTCGCTGCCGGCCTTGCCGACAGGCTCGAGCTCCAGATAGCCTACACCATCGGCGTCGCTGAGCCTGTATCCGTCATGATAGACACCCAGGGCACCTCGAAGATAAGCCCCGACAAGATCGCGCAGATAGTCAACGACCTCTTCGACATGCGGCCGAGAAAGATCATCGAGAGGCTCGACCTCCTGCGGCCCATCTACAGGAAAACCGCTTGCGGCGGCCATTTCGGCAGGAACGAGCCGGAGTTCACCTGGGAAAAGCTCGACATGGTGGAAGAGATAAGGAAGGCCGCGGGGATATAGGTTTCCCGGAACGATATCGATCGAAGGAGAACATGTATGGATTATGATGTGAAGGACATAAAACTGGCCGATGCCGGGCTGGAGAAGATAGAATGGGCGGGGAGAAGGATGCCCGTCCTCGGCCAGATCGCGCAGAGGTTCGCGAAGAAGAAACCCCTGAAGGGCGTGAGAATCGCCTGTTGCCTCCACGTGACGTCGGAGACGGGGAACCTCATGAAGACCCTCAAGGCGGGCGGCGCCGAGGTGGTGCTCTGCGCGTCCAACCCCCTGAGCACCCAGGACGACGTGGCGGCGGCCATCGTCAAGCACTTCAAGATACCCGCCTTCTGCATCAAGGGAGAGACGGACCGCCAGTACTACGACCACATCATGAAGGCCCTTGCCTTCATGCCCAATATCACCATGGATGACGGGGCCGACCTTGTCGGCGCCCTCCACATGATCGCCTTCGACCGCACCGAGGGCCTCCACGATATCATCAAGAAATGGTACAGGAAGCTCGCCAAGAAGGAAAAACAGGCGCTGATCGGCGATGTGGTGGGCTCCATGGAGGAAACGACGACGGGTGTCATTCGCCTTAAGAGCATGGAGAAGGAAGGCGTTCTCCAGTTCCCCGTCGTCGCCGTGAACGACGCGCTGACGAAGCACATGTTCGACAACCGCTACGGTACGGGACAGAGCACCATCGACGGCATCCTGCGCGCCACGAACGTCCTGTTTGCCGGTGCCACCTTCGTGCTCGCCGGGTACGGCTGGTGCGGCAAAGGCGTGACCATGAGGGCAAAAGGCCTTGGCGCCCACGTTGTCGTCGCCGAGGTCGATCCTCTTCGGGCCCTTGAAGCCCACATGGACGGCTACGAGGTCATGGAGATGGAGAAGGCGGCCGCCATCGGGGACATCTTCGTCACCACCACCGGCGACATCCACGTCATCCGCAAGGAACATTTCGAGAAGATGAAGGACGGCGCCATGGTCTGCAACTCGGGGCATTTCAACGTTGAACTCGACCTCGACACCCTGGAGAAGATGAAGAAGTCGAAGAGGCGGATCCGTCAGTTCATCGACGAGTACACCCTCAAGAACGGCAAGAAGATATTCGTCCTCGGTGAGGGCAGGCTTGTCAATCTCGCCTGTGCCGAAGGGCATCCCTCGGATGTCATGGACATGAGCTTCGCGAACCAGGCGCTCTGCTCGGAGTACATGTGGAAGAACGCCAAGAAACTGCAGAAGAAGGTCTACTCCGTGCCGAAGGAGATCGACGAGCAGGTTGCCCTGCTCAAGCTGGCCTCGGCAGGCATCACCATCGATAAACTGACGGACGAGCAGAAGAGATACCTCGCGTCATGGGAGATGGGAACATGATCAAGCTTCTTGTCGCGGGAACGGTCGCGTACGACTCCATAGAGACCCCCTTCGGGAAGGCGGACAACGTCCTCGGGGGGTCAGCCCTGCACTTCACCAATGCCGCGAGCTTCTTCACCGACGTCGGCATCGTGGCCACGGTGGGCAGCGATTTCGATATGGAGGGCATATCCTTCCTCAGGGACCGCAGCGTCGACATGTCCGGGATAGAGGTGGACCACGGGAAGACCTTCCGCTGGGAGGGCAGGTACGGATACGACCTCAACCAGGCCATAACGCTCAAGACGGAGCTCAACGTCATAGAGACCTTCAAACCGAAGGTCCCCGAGGATTACAGGAACGCGGAATTCCTCTTCCTCGCGAATATCGACCCCGAGCTCCAGTTGCACGTCATCGAACAGGTCAACAAACCCGTCGCCCTCGTCCTCGATACCATGAACTTCTGGATCGAGAACAAGTACGAGGCCCTCATGAAAGTGATAGGCCGGGTGGACATGCTTGTCATCAACGAGGCGGAGCTGAGGGAAATAACAAAGGAACACAACCTCCTCAAGGGCGCCCGGAAGCTCATCGAGCTCGGCCCCGTGTGTATCGTGGTCAAGCGCGGGGAATACGGTGTCTTCATGATGAACCGCGACGAGGTCTTCCTTGCCCCCGCGTATCCGCTGGAGGACGTCTTCGACCCCACGGGCGCCGGCGACACCTTCGCCGGGGGCTTCATGGGCTACCTCGCCAACGTTGGCGAGGCAACCTCGGAGACGGTGAAGCAGGCGATCATCATGGGCACCGTCATGGCCTCCTTCAACGTCGAGGACTTCAGCATCAACAGGATAAAACGGCTCACCATGCCCGAGATCAAAGAGAGGTACCACGCCCTGAAGGGGTGCATGCAGTTTGGGGACATAAGCCTGTAAGGACGGCTTGAACCGCTTGAATGGTTTGAGGGTTAGAAACAAAAGAAGAAAGTGATTGCGGATCCCCTTATTTTACTTTGCGGCGTCAAAGTTGAATAAGGGGATTCCTTTCTTCGGTTCGTCAAAAGATGCGGTTTCCCCTCGCATAAAGGTCTCAACCATCGAGTTCTCCCACCCATCATGACGGCTTTAGGCCGACATCCAGGAAGAACGTAGGGTTGCACCAAGCTGCATTGCCGCATGCCGGCGGCGGTCGCGTATTCAAATGTCTTCTTCAGACCGCGGGTCAGTTTTCGTGGCAGGACTTGCAGCGGTCGAAGGTTTTGTCGTGGTGGCAGCCGAAGCAGGGCTCTACGGTCGCCTTATCCACCTTTTCTCCCGGGGTGAAGGGGACCCTGTGGGGTTTGTGGCAGGTGGTGCAATCCTGGATGCCCTTTTCGGTTTTGTCTTCGTGAGGCCACCACTGGTGCGGGTTCACTGTTGTTATCTTCGATTTGCCGGGGTCGAATCCCTTGAAGGAGGGGGGTTTTGCGACAAGCTTTTCGTAGGGGCCGTGGCACGCGAGGCAGGCGGCTTTGGATGTGTCCTGCTTTTGAGCGCCGGCATTTCCCATGCCCGCCAGGATGGTGAAAGCCGCACATGCAAGGATGATGAAAGCGCAGGGCAATAGCTTTTTCATTTTCATACTCCTGTCTTTCCCGTGAAAGGATGGGGTGCGGGGCGCCAGGGCCCCGCACCGTCACCTTCCGGATGTTTAACCCCAGCTCTTCAGTTTTGCCGCATGAGGACCGGCCGTCCATCCGCCGAAGAGGCACTCCGTCAGGTTGCCCCCGCCGTTGTACATGAATCCGTAATAGGAGCCGCATTCGCCGACGACATAAAGTCGGGGGATCGGCTTGTCGAATGCGTCGAGGGCCTGCGCTTTTGTATTCTTTTTGGGGCCGCCGAAGGTATTGTAGGAGCCCGGCCACATGATCGCCGCAGTGAAGGGAGCGGTGGCGACGGGTTTTAGGGCCTTGTCGGGCCGGCCGAACTGCGTGTCCTTGCCGGCGGCGCACATCCTGTTGTACTCGTCGACGCTCGCCTTGACCTTTGCGGGGTCGAGGCCGAGCTGCTTCGCCAGGCCTTCTATCGTGGTGTCCCTGTAGAGCCAGCCCTTTGCGACTTCGGCGCTGTTGTCGTCGCTCCACTTGTAGTTTGCGTAGTGGCCCCATGCATGGACGGCACCTTCATAGGTCATCTTCTTGTTCCCGCTCTCGGCGCCGAAGATGGCGTAGCAGGGAAGGTTGGTGAACTCGCCGGTAAGGCCGTCGAACCAGATGGCATATTCGCGATGGCCGAACCCGTGGCGTGCGGGGCGCTTCTCGTTCATGAACCTTTCACCCTTCTTGTTAAGCCACAAGTAATTGTCGCCCTTGGGCCTCAGGATGGCCGGATACTTCATGCCCTTGCATTCAATGGTGTCGTACTGGCCAAGGAAGACGTGGTTGTGCCACATCTGGCTTCCGGCGTACTGGGCCATCTTGAGTCCGTCCCCTGTATTATAGAGGCTCCCCTTGAAGAGTTGCTTCCCGGGGATCATCTGCTTGTTCATCTCCTCGTTGAACTCGAAGCCGCCGCTGGCAAGAATGACCGCCTTCGCGGCCTTGATGTTCACCTTCTTTCCGTTGCGGCTGGCGATGACGCCGATGACCTCGCGGCTGGGGGCCTGGATAAGCTCCAGGGCGGGTGTTTCGTACATGACCCTTATCTTCCGGTCGTCAACGGCCTTGCGGACCTTTCCCCACATAACGGCCTTCCCGATGGTGCCGTTGTCGCAGAACATCTCAATGCTGTCTGCACCGGGAAGAGTGGGATGCTCGGGCGCAAAAGCGCGCGCTGTGAACTTCAGAGGTTTGACGCCAAACTTTTTCAGATACTCGTTCGTCTTCATCGACTCCGCGGCAACCCATCTGATGACCTCGTCATCGGTGTGGCCGAGATCCATCGCCTTGTAGTACGCAATGGACTTTTCCAGGTTATTGTTGCAGAGCCAGAGGTTACCCGAGATGCGGCTGTTGCCGCCCTCGAACTCCTTCGGCGCCTTGTCGAGGATGAGTGCTTTCGCTCCGGCGTCGTGCGCCTCGATGGCGGCGACAAGGCCCGACAGCCCGGTCCCGATAACGACAACGTCAGCCGCCTCATCCCATTTCATCTTCTTCGGGTTCACGGCGATGGGTTCCGCCTCGGCCTTTGATGCCAGCCCGACAGCAACACCGGCCGCCCCGATGGCGCCCAATTTAAGAAAATCCCTGCGGACAAGATCTTTTTTCATTTTCTTCCTCCTTCATTATGCATATCTAAATGATGTCTTGCCTATGACCAAAGGCCCCACGTCTGCCTTCCCTTCACGGTCATTCCGTATTCTACCGCCGCGGCGGCCAGAGTTGCAACATAATTCGTTTCACGAGATGGATTCTGTGGTCACCTAGTGATTTCATTCTTTGCAGTTGACTTGGCCCCGGGAGATGTGGTTATTACTTACCAAACCAAAAACCAGGCAATGCCCTCTCCGCGTGCGTCCGCGGTGGCGACGGACCGGGAGTTTGCGCGTGAAGAAGCGCGGCGGTGCCGTGTGGTGCCGCTCCCCGTGAGATCGGCCCTCCGGGAGGCCGGGTGTCTGGATCATTGGAGAACCAGACTGCGACTACCCCCACGTGCGAAGAGCACGTTCAAGCGCGGGGCGGGCCTGACTCACCCGCCTCGCGCGATCTTTTTCTTTAACAGAGTCCTCTTTTTCCGGTACAATGGTGCACATCCCATGAGACTCGACACCATCATTCCCGACCCACGCCACATCGCTGCAGGGACCGTCGGATAGCGGTATGCCGGGCACGGGACCGCAATTCCTCGCGGGAATGTCGACCGGGGACGAGGTGCTTGTCGTTCACCTCGGCGGCCTCGGCGATGTCTGTCTGTCGGAATCCGTTTTTCTCTCACTGCGCAGGCACTTCGGGGACCGCCTCGTGGCCCTGGGCAACAGGCGCTTTCTTGATCTCTTTGGGGGCTATTTTGTGAGAACCCACGGGGTGGAATCGCGGCACTGGCTGTACCTTTTCTCCGAAAAGCTCACGGGGCCGCGCTGGGGAACGATCGTTTTCATCGGGAAGGACCGGCACGGTTCCATTCGCGCGCGCTGGAAGGCCCATTCCATCAGGGAGCCGGTATTCATCGAAATGTATCCCGAGGGGGCATTCGGCGCGCCCTGTCTCGACGACGAGGCCATCGTTCCCGGAGAAACGGTGCACATCGAAGACTATCAGTTGCGGCAGCTCTCCCGGGTGGGGATAGAACCGGCAAGGAAGGAGATAGTTCCGAAGGGGGCGCGACGGGTCATTCTCTACGCCGAGGAGGGTTTTTCAAAGGAGAAGTGGCCGGTGGAGAACTTCGTGGCCCTCCGGGAGATGCTCGGAGGGGCCGGCGTTGACGTCTGTTTGATGAGGCCGCCGGAGGAGTCCCTCACCGTTGAGGGGTCCCTTTTCTTCGAAGACCTCGCCGACGTCAAGGAGTTCTTCGGCGGCGGCGGAGTCTTCGTGTCCAACGATTCCGGCATGGCCCACCTTGCCGGCGCCTCAGGCCTCACGACGATAACCATTTTCACCGGCTTCGATCCCGCCGTCTGGCACCCCAGGGGAAGGAACACCTCGCTGAGAACCCGGGTCGATAAGGTGGATATCGAGTCCCTTGCCGGGATGGTCGTCGGGATAACGAGATGAGGGAATGGAACGGGAGAGGGGCGCTCCTGCCGCCTGATCCTTTGCTCTACTTCTTCTTCTCTTCCAGGCTGTCCATGAGCCTCATGAGCTCCGTGCTCTCGCGGGAGTTGATGCCGTAGCGGGAGATGGCCTTTTCGAAATTCGTTTTCGCCAGCATGTAGTTCCCCTTGTACATATAGTACCGTCCGAGGTTGGCATGGCCCGCGGCCTCGTTGCCCGTCCTGCCCTCTATCATGCCGAGGCGATAGTATATCTCGGGATAGGAGGGGGCGTAGGGGATAAGGGCCCGGTAAGTACCCATGGCGAGGTCGCTCCTTCCCATGCCCTCGTATGCCCTCGCGAGATAGTAGCGGCCCACCTTTTCCGTGGTGTCCTTGAGCACCCCGGCGGCCTCGGGAAACCTGCTTGCGGTGACGTAGATCTCTCCCAGGAAGACGTTCCTGTAAGGGGAGTTGATGGTCCGGGCTATCCGCACCGCCTCTTCGAAATTACCCTTCAGGGAGTGGTAGAGCGCCGCACCGTATGCCGCGACGGGGTCCCTGCTGTCCCGGCTGTACCGCCTGACCCAGATATCGTCGGCAAGACCCCGGGAGCGGTAGGCTTGCACGACCTGGGCGCGCGCGATCATGTAGGGAAAGAGAGAGGTGTCCACGGAAGGCGGCTTTCTCGTCCACATCTTCTCGAGATTTATGATACGGCTCTCGTGGTAGGGGTGGGTAAGAAGATACTGGGGATAGAGCTTGTCGCCCCCGCCAGACCGGAGCTTCTTGAGAAAGTCCGCGATGCCGAGACCTCCGTACCCTGCGTCATTGGCAAGAATGGAGCCTTCGCGGTCCGCCTCGTCCTCGTCCTCGCGGGAGTACCTCAGGGCCATCGATTGCGCAGTGCCCATGCCGGTCACGAGGACGGCCTCGCGTGCCGAATCGCCGACGAGCATGGCGGCGAGCATCGTCGCTACGACGGTGGCGTTGAGGTATTTCTGTTTCTCCATCCTCTTCGCGATGTGGCGCTTCTTGATATGAGCAAACTCGTGGGCCATGACACCGGCAACCTCTTCCTCGTTCTCGCAATTCGCGATGAGCCCCGCCGCGATGTAGACGTATCCGCCTATCGTGGCAAAGGCGTCGATGGTGGGGGAATCGATCACGGTGAGGACCACCGGGAAAGGCATGGTCGTCCTGCTTTCAAGCCTCGCTCGTATGTCGTTGAGGTAGAGCGATATGTAGGGGTCGTTGTTGATGGGAGCCGACCGGGCGATCTCCAGGTATATCTCCTTGCCGTACGTGCGCTCCTCCTCGTTGGTAAGGGCAAAAGCGGCAACGGACACGACAAGGAAGAAAAATGTCGTGACGATGGCGACGTGTTTTTTCATTGTTTCTTTGCTGTCTTCTTCTTTGGCTTCACGGCGCGGTGCTTGACGATCTTCTTGCGGGTGACGGGTTTCTTCTTCGTGGTGGGCGCGGAACAGAGGGTGGCCGAGGAAGCCCGTGCCTGACGCAACTGCTCATCGGTGGGAACGGTGTCGTATATGGTCTTCAGTATCTCCACCGTGTCGCCCCAGAGGTTCCGGCTCCCCAGAAGGGCCAGGATATACACCCTGCCGTTCTTCTCGAAGGCCCCCACGTAGCAATGCCTCGCCGCCCTGGTGTACCCCGTTTTCCCGCCAATGGCCGGTTCGAAGCAAAAGAGCAGCCTGTTATGGTTCTTGTAGCGCACCTTGCGCGTCGAGTCCTCGAAAAGAAAGTACCGTGTCGCGATGAGCTCGATGAAACGCTCGTTGGCCATGGCATGCCGGAAAATGAGGGCGAGGTCGTAGGGGGTGCTGTACTGGTTGTCCGAAGGCAAACCTGAGGCATTCTCGAAGTTCGTGTCGATGGCGCCGATCTCCCGTGCCCGCTGTGTCATCAGCCGGGCAAAGGCGCCTTCGGAGCCGCTGACGTAGGTCGCGAGGGCATATGCCGCATCGTTGGCCGATTTCACCATTGTCCCCTTCATGAGGTCCTCGGAACGGTACTTCTTTCCGGGAACGAGGCTCATCTTGGACGGGGATATCTGGAGAACCTGCTTGTCGGGAACGATGATCTCGTCGCCGCCCAAGCGTTCCATGGCGACGAGCGCCGTCATCACCTTGGTCGTGCTCGCTGGAGGAAGCCTGCGGTGATAATCCCTGCCCGTGATGATCTGGAAGGTGTCCTTCTCGACAAGTATGTAGGACACCGCCGTTATGCCGACGTTCTCCCCTTGGGCGCAAAGGGCATAAGGTGCGAGGAAAAGGGAAACCAGGAAGGAAAGGGCAAGTACAAAACGCATCGTTGCTTATATATACACTATTTGGACAACCCTTACAACCGTAGAAACCGTTTTAAGTTTTAAGTGTTAAGTTTTAAGTTAAAAGGAGAAAAGGCGGACGCCGTTTTTCCTGTCTTTGCCTGACACGTAAAACGTAGAACCTAGAACGGCTTTTCTATTCCACTTCTTTTATATTGAGGTGTATGAAGCGCTCCCCCATTCTCATCCTGATGACGGGTGAGGCGATTATCCTCGCGCCCCCTTCACGCTGAAGGGCCCCCTTCTTTGCGTAGAAACCATCCCAGATCCTGTCGTCCCCGTCGGTCACCTTCGTGTATCCCTTTGGCGCGACGGAGATGCCGGCAGCTTCGAAGAAAAGGTTCGGGCGGGGGTTGCCGATGCCGAAGGGGCCAAGGTCCTCCAGTCTCGCCATCGCCTCACCCGTCAGCTCGCCGAACTGTGCCTCGGTGTCGACGTGCACCGTCCGCCTGCGCGGGGTGATGCTTCCCTCGACCGCTTTTTCGAAGGCCTCGGCAAAAAGGGCGAGGTTCTCCTCCTCGAGGGATATGCCGCAGGCATACTTGTGGCCGCCGTACTTCAGCAGGAGGGACGATGTGGAGCGTATGGCCTCGAAGAGGTCCATGCCCTCGCCTCCTCTGCCCGAACCCTTCCATATGCCGTTCACCCGGGTGATGACGATGGCCGGTTTCTCGAACTGCTCCGAAAGCTTTTGGGCCACAATGCCCAGAACGCCCGCGTGCCACGCCTCGTTGAAGACAACGATCGTTCTCCTGCCAGACGGGCCCTCGCGGCTCAGGGAAGTGACGATCTCCTCGTGGATCTTCTTCTCCCGCTGCTGCCTCAGGTTGTTCAGCTTCTGCAGGTGCGCCAGAAGGTTCAGCGCCGATCCCGTCTCTCTGGCCACCAGGAAATCGAGGGCCGTATGGGGACGCGCGACCCGGCCGGCGGCGTTGATCCGGGGAACGATGATGAAACCCAGGGCAAATTCATTGATAAGTCCCTTCGATATGACCCTGCTGTCGAGCATCGCTTTGAGCCATGCCCGCGGCTTCGCATTCATGACCTCCATCCCGTGGCGCACAAGTATCCTGTTGTCTCCCGTGAGCGGCACCATGTCGCCGACGGTCCCCACGGTCACAAGGTCGAGTTCGTTCTTCAGATTGATATGTGCCGGGATGAGCCCCCTCCCGTGCATCACGCGGCGCATCCCGAGGAGAAAGAAGAAGGTGACGCCGCACGCGGCAAGGTCCCTTGTGGGAAAACGGGAGTCCCGTCGCTTCGGGTTTATCAGGGCCGCCGCCGGGGGGGCCTCTGGCCCCATCTCGTGGTGGTCTATGACGATGGTATCCACGCCGAGGCTGCGGGCATGGGCTATCTCCGCGGCATTGGAGGAACCGCAATCGAGGCAGACGATAAGGTCCACGCCCTCTTTCGCAAGGTCCTCCACCTTGTCCACGTGCAGCCCGTATCCCTCCTCACGGGTAGGTATGTGGATGACGGGCACGACCCCCAGGTGGGTGAGAAAATTGAACATCAGGGCGAGACAGGAGATGCCGTCCGCGTCGTAGTCGCCCCATATGCAGATGCGTTCCCCCCTGCCGACAGCCTCGACGAGCCGCGCGACCCCCTTGTCCATATCGGGAAGGAGGAAAGGATCCGACAGGTCGGCGAGGCGGGGTCTCAGGAAGACATGGGCCTCGTCCGGGGTCCTCACTCCCCGGGCAACGAGGATGCGCGCGATGAGATTGGGAACACCCGCGCCTTCCGCTATCTCGTGGATGATCCGTGTGGTTCTTTCTTCGCCCGCGCCCTCAAGAGAGTCTCCTCGTGGACCGTTCTTACCCATGGGTGGCCCCCACGATGGCGGATATCTCGGCGAGACCCGACGCATCGAGCCAGGAGCCAAGTTCCGCGATGATCTTCGGCATGGTGAAGGGGTCCACGAACGTGGCGGTCCCCACCTGCACCGCGCGGGCTCCCGCCATGAGGAACGCGAGGGCGTCCCCGGCGTTCATTATCCCCCCCACCCCGATGATGGGTATGGGGACGGCCTGCGAGCATTCGTGGACGGCGCGCAAGGCGACAGGCTTCAAGAGGGGGCCGGAAAGACCACCCTTCAGGGCAACCCTCCGCGCCCTCACGTCTACGACGGCCGCGGGCATCGTGTTTATGAGAGTCAACCCGTCGGCTCCCCCCTCATAGGCAGCGCGGGCGATCTCCACGATGTTCTTCACTTCCGGGGTCAGCTTCGCGATAAGAGGTATCTCCGTTGCTTCCCGCACGGAACGCACGATCCCGTGGACCGCCGAGGCCTCTTTGCCGAACCCGATGCCTCCCTTCTTGATGTTGGGGCAGGAAAGGTTCATCTCCAGCGCCACGATGAGATCGTGCGGCTCTATGCTCCTCGCGCAGGAGAGATACTCTTCTTCGCTGAAGCCGAAGAAGTTGACGATGACGGGGCACCGCCTCTCCACGAAGAAGGGAAAGTAGTGCGAGAAAAAGCGGTGGACGCCCACGTTCTGCAGGCCGATGGAGTTCAGCATCCCGCACCGTTCCTCCCAAACGCGGGGTGTCGGGTTCCCGTGGTGGGGTGCCGCGGAGAGCCCCTTCGTCACGTAGGCCCCCATGGTCTCCACCGCCCAGAGAGGTTCCACCTCGACGCCATAGCCCAGCGTGCCCGACGCGTTCATGACGGGGTTCTTGAGCTTCTTGCCGAAAAGGTCTACAGCGAGAGATCCCATAGGCTGAATACCGGCCCCTCCTTGCACACCCGCTTATAGGGGCTCGCCTCGTCCCTGGTGGCGACGACACAGCCAAAGCACAACCCCATGCCGCAGGCCATTCTCTCTTCGACGGAGACCTGGCAGGGGATCCTCCCGGGTTCCAGAAGCGCCTTGAGGCTCTTCACCATGCCCGAAGGGCCGCAGGCGAAGACCTCCGGCTTCTTTCCCCGGTAGTTGTCAAGGTGTCTCCCGAGAAGGCCAACCACATCACCCGCGAACCCGAAGGACCCGTCCAGGGTCGAGGCGAGGACCCTCGTCCCTCCCAGATCGTCCGCCAGCCGCAACTCGTCTTTTCCCGTCACCCCGAAGAAGAGGGTGGCCCTGTCACCCAACCGCTTGAGGAGCATCCTGACACCGGCATACCCGATGCCTCCGGCGACCACGATGGGGGTGGTGCCCTTCCCCGGGGTGAAACCACAGCCCAGGGGGCCGAGGACCATGAGAGGCGTACCCCGGGCGGCGGAGCTCAGCGCGTCGGTGCCTTTGCCCACGACCCGGTACATGATCGTCAGCGTTCGTCCCCGGGAGTCATAGACGCTGAAGGGCCTCCGCAGGAATATGTCCCGGTCCGGGACCTTCACCATGACGAACTGGCCGGGCGCCACCCTGCCCAGAGGTCTCTCCAATCGAACGGTCAGGCGGCGGTACGCGCCGGTCACGCGATCGTTCCCCGTGATCTTTCCCGGAATGTCATCCATGGCTTCCCTCTGGTCCCCGGTAGATATACCATTATTATATGGGGCGGTGTCTTCGGTAAGCGATTGTAACCTGTAAGGCCTGTCGGGCGCAACTCAAATAGTGCGGGGGGGCGGGGCGGATACGGTCCTTCCTCTGTTGCCTGTCACGTGGCGTCGTTCAGCTCGAGTTCCATGACGATGGCGTCCTCGCCGGTCTCCCGGTAGTACCCCTTGCGCCTGCCGACCTGCCTGAAGCCGAGCTTCTCGTAGAGGCCCCGGGCAGGCACGTTGCTCTCCCTCACCTCGAGAAAACAGGTCTCGATGGAATTCCTCCGCGCAAGGTCCATGACGCGGGACATCATCCACGACGCGAGGCCCAGCCCGCGCCGGTTCTGCTTAACGGCTATGTTCATGACGTGCATCTCCGTCGCCGCGAAATAAAACACGAGATACCCGACGATCCGCCCCTCCTGTTCGGCGACAAGGCTCATTCCCACAGGCGACGATAGGGTCTCTTCGAACATTCCCCGGGTCCAGGGCGCGGCGAAGGAAACCCTTTCTATCTCCAGAACACCGTCGATGTCGCCGGTGGTCATCTCCCGCATTGTCACCTCGCCGCCCTCAGCCATGTCAGGCTCCGCGGGGGTTGATGCCGGCAAGCTCCTCCGGGGTATTGATATTGGAGAAGATGAGTGTTCCCCCGGGCGTGTAGAAGCAGGGGCGGTCTTTGATGGCCTTTACCACCACG
>Ga0123326_1001959_pt1 | contig 16728 bp, 13 predicted proteins | sample BioC13SIPDNA_FD_89739 | JGI IMG/M metagenome (GOLD analysis project Ga0123326, IMG submission 89739) | Anaerobic biogas reactor microbial communites from Washington, USA - Biogas_R1_A C13 SIP DNA | ecosystem: Engineered > Bioreactor > Anaerobic > Unclassified | place: Washington, USA | collected...
AGTAGTCATTCGGTCAAGGATTCATCATTTAACTGCTGAAAAGGGGAAAGACGATGGAGTATAAGGTTTCGGATGTCCTGATCCCGAAAGAGGAAATCGGAAAACGGGTTGCCGAGCTGGGGGCACAGATCGCCGGAGATTACGAAGGGAAGGAACTCGTCGTAGTCGGCATACTGAAAGGTGCGGTCGTATTCATGGCTGACCTGGTCCGGAACATCCCCCCGTCGGTGGACATTTCCCTTGATTTTATGGCGGTTTCCTCCTACGGGGATTCCACGAAAACAAGCGGGATCGTCAGGATAGTGAAAGATCTGGACAGCAGCATAAAAGACAAAAATGTCCTTATCGTCGAGGACATAGTTGACACGGGACTGACTCTGTCCTATCTTGTCAAGCTGATGCATGAGAGGCAGCCGGGAAGCGTCCGGGTATGCGCCCTTCTCGACAAGGAGGAACGGCGGAAGATTCACGTGGATGTGGCCTACAGGGGTTTTTCCATTCCCGACAGGTTTGTTGTGGGCTACGGCCTTGATTACGCGGGCAAATGGAGGAATCTCCCCTCCGTTCACATTGTTGAGGTTTCAGGAGAATCGAGAGCGGTACTATAAATATCAACCTAGTCAGGAGGCGGCGATAATTTGGGCCGATTGGTAAAAAATCTCGGATTGTATCTGATTCTCATTGTGCTTGTTGTGAGTCTCGTGAATATTTTCCTTTCTCCCACCCAGGGTCCCCAGCAAATACAGGAGATCGGGTACAGCACATTCCTTTCGGAAGTCTCCTCGGGGAGAATCACTACAGTCACTGTCAGGGAAAATTCCATCAAGGGCAAGTTCACCGACGGGAGAGAATTCGTTTCTTACGTGGTCGGTGTGGGAGACCTGGCCAAGGAGGTCGCCCAGAAAGGGGTCAATGTGGAGGTGGAGCCTCCGCAGAAGACTCCCTGGTGGGCAAACATGCTTTCTTCCCTGTTCCCGACGCTGCTGCTCATAGGTGTATGGATCTTTTTTCTCTACAACATGCAGGGCGGCGGCGGCAAGGTGATGAACTTCGCGAAGAGCAAGGCCAAACTCTTCCTCGACAACCGGCCGAAGGTGACCTTCAATGACGTGGCCGGCTGTGAAGAATCCAAGGAAGAGCTCTCGGAAGTGGTGTACTATTTGAAAGATCCCAGCCGGTTCACCGCTCTCGGTGCCAAGGTGCCGAAGGGGATCCTCCTTCTTGGACCTCCGGGAACGGGAAAAACCCTCCTTGCCAGGGCCGCGGCGGGGGAAGCGGATGTTCCCTTCTTCAGCGTGAGCGGTTCCGATTTCGTGGAGATGTTTGTCGGTGTCGGTGCGGCCAGAGTTCGTGATCTTTTCGAACAGGCACGGAAATATCAGCCCTGCATAATTTTCATCGACGAGATGGACGCTGTCGGAAGGCAGCGGGGAGCCGGCCTCGGTGGAGGACACGACGAACGGGAGCAGACGCTGAACCAGCTTCTCGTGGAACTCGACGGATTCGATGAATCGACGGGCATCATTCTGATTGCGGCCACCAACAGACCGGATATCCTGGATCCCGCACTGCTCCGTCCGGGCAGATTCGATCGTCACATTGTCGTTGACAGACCTGACGTGAAAGGCAGGGAAGCAATCCTGCAGGTTCACGTCCGTGAAAAGAAGCTCGCTTCCGACGTGGACCTTGAAGTCCTTGCCCGCCGAACCCCGGGGTTTGTCGGCGCGGACCTGGCAAACCTCGTGAACGAGGCGGCCCTGCTCTCGGCACGGAACGGGGAAAAGGAAATTTCCATGAGGAATTTCGAAGAGGGGATCGACAGGGTCATCGCCGGTCCCGAACGGAAAAGCCGTATCGTGAGCGAAAAGGAAAAGAAGATCATTGCGTACCATGAAACGGGCCACGCCCTGGTGGCGAAGCTGATACCGTCCTGCGATCCGGTGCACAAGATTTCCATCATTCCGAGAGGACACATGGCTCTCGGATACACGCTTCAGCTGCCGGAGGAGGATCGCTTCCTCATGTCCCGTTCCGATCTCCTCGACAAGATTTGCGTTCTTCTCGGCGGAAGAGTGGCCGAAGAACTCCATTTCGGAGACGTCACAACAGGCGCCAGCAACGACCTGGAACGGGCTACCCAGATTGCCAGGCAGATGGTCACCGAATTCGGAATGAGTGATAAGCTGGGGCTTGTCAAGCTCGGCCATAAGCACCAGGAAGTGTTCCTCGGGAGGGACATCGGGGAGGAGAAGAACTACAGCGACGAAGTGGCGTACACCATTGACCAGGAAGTGAAGAAGATCATCGATTCCTGCTATGGCAGAGTCAATCACCTGCTGACAGAAAACGCCGACGAGATGGCGAAGGTCGCCCAGGTTCTCCTGGAAAAGGAAGTCATCGAAGGAAAGGAACTGACTCTTCTGCTCGGCATGGAAGAGAAAGAGGAGAAAAACGACTCTCCCGCCGAAAAAGAAAAACCGGAAAGGGAATCTCCCGGAGTGCTTTCCGAAGACAGCCGAACACCGAATGTCCTTGGAGAAGCTCCAGCAGATTAGTTTCGGCAGAAAGAGTGAAAAGAGAGGAGCCGGGAGCTTTCCCGGTTCCCTTTTTTCTTTTCCGGGAAGCGGGAAGGAGGCATCTCATTCTTATGAACACGGAAGAAAGAAAGTTCACCCTGGTTTCTGAATGGGCGCCTTCAGGAGACCAGCCCGAAGCCATCCGGCGCCTGTCCGCCGGTGTCTCGGAAAAGCACCGCTTCCAGACACTTCTCGGGGTAACAGGAAGCGGGAAAACCTTCACGGTCGCCAATGTCATCGCCGAAGCAGGCAGGCCCGTTCTCGTGCTCGCCCACAACAAAACCCTCGCGGCACAGCTTTACAGTGAATTCAAGGGATTTTTCCCCCAGAACGCCGTGCATTATTTTGTCAGCTACTACGACTATTACCAGCCCGAGGCCTATGTTCCCGCAACGGATACCTATATTGAAAAAGACGCTTCGGTCAATGACAGGATCGAACGGCTCCGCCTGGCAGCGACCAAGGCGCTTATTGAACGGCGGGACGTCATTGTCGTGGCGAGCGTCTCCTGCATCTACGGGCTCGGACGAAAAGAGACCTATGAAAAGGTCATTTTTCCCTTCGCAGTCGGAGAACGGTGGGAGAGACGGGCATTCATGGAAAAACTCCTTGAAAACTACTACGAAAGAAACGATTTGGTGGTGGAACAGGGCAGTTTCCGCGCAAGGGGAGACATCATCGAAATATTCCCCGCCTACGGGGAAAACGCTCTCCGGATTTGTTTTTTCGACGACGAAATTGAAAGAATTGAAGAGTTCGACCCCGTTTCGGGAAAGGTAAAGGAGAGCCTTGCCCACGCTTCGATCTTCCCGGCCCAGCATTACGTGACCGACAGGGATGCCATCGACCGGGCCATCGAACCTATCCGGTCTGAAATGGAGGAACAGGCGGCCGCATTCGAAAAGCAGGGAAAGTTTCTCGAAGCCCAGAGAATCCGGATGAGAACCCAATACGATCTTGAAATGCTTCTCGAGACAGGCTACTGCCCAGGAATTGAAAACTACTCAAGATACCTCGACGGAAGAAATCCGGGAGAACCTCCCGGAACGCTGCTCGATTTCTTTCCTGACGACTTTCTCATCGTGGTGGACGAATCCCACATTACCCTTCCCCAGGTAAGGGGCATGTTCAACGGAGACCGTGCCCGGAAGCTGACCCTGGTGGAAAACGGCTTCCGCCTCCCTTCCTGCCTTGACAACAGGCCCCTGGAATGGACCGAATTCGAAAAATACATGAAGCAGGCAATTTTCGTTACTGCGACTCCCGGCGATTACGAGTTCCGGGTATCTGGGAAAGTGGTGGAGCAGCTCATACGCCCTACCGGCGTCCTTGATCCGGCAGTGGAAGTCCTTCCCGCGAGCGGACAGGTGGACGATCTCATAGGACGGCTCAGGGAGATCGCCTCCAGGGGTGAGAGGGCTCTGATAACCACCCTGACAAAAAAATCGTCAGAAGACCTCGCGGAGTATCTTGCCGATCTTCAGTTCAAGGTGAAGTACATTCACTCCGAGCTCAACACCTTCGAGAGGGCGGAACTCATCAGGGACCTCCGTAACGGCGACATTTCAGTCCTCGTGGGAATCAACCTTCTCCGGGAAGGAATGGATCTTCCGGAGGTTTCTCTTGTGGCCATTCTTGATGCCGACAGGGAGGGATTCCTCCGGTCAGAGCGTTCTCTCATCCAGATGATGGGCAGGGCGGCGAGGAATACGGCGGGAAAGGTTATACTGTACGCTGACGAACTTACGGACAGCATCCGCAACGCCACTGCCGAGACCGCCCGGAGGAGGGCTCTGCAGATGAAGTACAATGAAGACCATGGAATAACGCCGGAATCGATCAGGAAAGACGTCATTTCGCTCCTGCCCGAAGAGCTCATGGCCGACGCAGGTTCCGGGTATCTCCGGAAAAGGGAAAAGGATAGCCTGGAAGGGATTTCTTCTGCAGAACTTGAAAAGATGATGTGGCAGGCCGTGGAACGGCTTGATTTTGAGAAGGCGGCCCGGCTCAGGGACATGCTGGCTTCTCTTGAAGGGAAGGAATGGAACCGTGTTGCAATGGATTCAAATAAAAGGGGCAAGGGAACACAACTTAAAAAACATCGACGTTGATATCCCGAAAAACAAGCTCGTGGTCATCACCGGACCTTCGGGATCAGGCAAGTCATCTCTCGCTTTCGATACTCTGTACGCCGAGGGGCAGCGAAGGTATGTAGAATCTCTTTCCGTTTACGCGAGGCAGTTTTTGGGTGTCCAGAACAAACCGGATGTGGACGAAATTTCGGGGCTTTCTCCGGCCATTTCCATCGAACAGAAGGGGGTGTCCCACAACCCTCGCTCCATTGTCGGAACCGTCACGGAAATTTACGACTATCTCCGGCTGATTTTCGCCAGGGTGGGGAAACCCCATTGCCCCTCCTGCGGAAAGGAAGTCACGCGCTATTCCCTCGATGAAATAGTGGACATCCTGTTCCGCAGTTTTCCTGGGGAGAGGGTGGAAATTCTCGCGCCCCTGGTGAGGAGCAAAAAGGGAGAGTACAGGAACCTGCTTTCCCAGACGAGGGACAAGGGATTTCTTCGAGTCAGGGTCGACGGCTCTGTCCTGTGGCTGGAAGAAGAAATTTCCCTCGACAAGAACAAACGCCATACCATCGAAGTCATAGTTGACAGGCTTCGCATTCAGGAAGACCGGCGGGGCAGAATTGCCGAAGCCGTGGAGAATGCCCTCACCCTCAGCGGAGGCTACGTGGTGGCAGTTCCTGAAAAGGGAGAAGAGAAGCTGCTCACAGAAAATTTCACCTGTCCCTCGTGTGATATTTCTCTGCCCGAAATAGAACCCAGGCTCTTTTCGTTCAACAATCCGTACGGAGCCTGCCCGGACTGTTCCGGTATAGGCAGCCACCAGTTTTTTTCTGAGGAACTGGCAATCGATCCTGAAAGGTCCCTTGTGGAAGGGGCCATTCTTCCGTGGAAGAAAAAACACTACATGCTGACGAAGCTGGAAAAGTTCGCCGCAAAAAAGGGATGGGATCTCTCCGGATCCTATGGAAAGCTCCCTGAGATTATTAAGGAGTTTATTCTCAGGGGATCCGATGAACGAATCCCGCTGGTTTTCCGTGACGGCAGAGAAGAGAGATCCTACATGGGGCGCTATGAGGGGCTCCTGCCATGGCTCGACGCAAGGTGGAAGGAAACGGAATCGGAAGCCGTCCTCGAAGAGCTCGCTACGTACCGGGTGGATGACGAGTGCAAGACCTGCGGGGGACTGAGGCTCAAGCCGGAAGCGCTGAATGTGAAAGTCCAGGAGTACGGGATCGGGGATTTTGTCTCCATGCCCATCGATGAATTGTGCCACATCCTGGAAAACCTCCCCTTCTCTTCCGGAGAGGAGCATATCGTGCACCAGGTCCTTCTCGAGACGAGAAAACGCCTCCGTTTTCTCTCCGACGTGGGAGTGGGGTATCTCTCCCTGATTCGCAGAGCAGACACCCTCAGCGGTGGAGAAAGCCAGAGAATCAGGCTCGCCACCCAGATCGGATCAAAACTGAGCGGTGTCCTGTACGTGCTGGACGAACCTACCATCGGCCTTCATTCACGGGATACCGAGAAACTCGTCAGGACTCTCGAATCGATCCGCGACCTCGGCAACACCGTCGTGGTGGTTGAACACGACAGGGAAACCATGATGGCCGCCGACTCGATCATCGAGATGGGACCCGGTGCGGGAGAGGGAGGAGGAAATATCGTTTTTGCCGGGGAGTACGAAGAGGCAGTCCGGTCGCCGTTCCTCACCGGCCCCTATCTTCGGGGTGAATGCAACGGCATCGTCCGGCCGAAGGAGAGAAGGAGGCCCAAAGCCACCCTGACCATAAAAGGAGCCAGGCACAACAATCTGAAAGGCATCGATGTGGAGTTCCCGACGGGGCTCTTCATCACGGTAACAGGGGTTTCAGGATCAGGGAAGAGCAGCCTCATCCATGACGTGCTCTATAAGGGAATGAGACGGCACCTGGACAGGGATTTCCGGGAACGGGCGGGAAACCACAAAAGCATTGAGGGATGGGAGCAATTTCGAAACATCATTCTCGTCGACCAGAGCCCCATTGGAAGGACTCCACGGTCGAATCCGGCCACTTACACGGGACTGTTCACCCTCATCCGGGAACTGTTCGCCGAACTCCCCGAAGCGAAGCTGAGGGGATATCTTCCAGGCAGGTTCAGCTTCAACGTGAGGGGGGGACGGTGTGAAGCATGCGGCGGCGGCGGATCCACAAAGGTTTCCATGCTCTTTCTGCCCGACGTGTACGTTCCCTGCGAGGTCTGCGGGGGCAAACGATACAACAGGGAAACCCTCGAAGTGAAGTTCAAGGGAAAATCCATCTCCGACGTGCTGGACATGACAGTGGATGAGGCCCTGCAGTTCTTCAGGGACATCCCGAGAATCGCCTCCAAGCTGAACCTTATTGCCGAAGCGGGGCTTGGTTATATCCAACTCGGCCAATCGGCACTCACCCTCAGCGGAGGGGAGGCCCAGAGAGTAAAGCTGTCCAAGGAACTGAGCAAGAAGTTTTCGGGGCCGACCCTGTACCTTCTGGACGAACCGACCACCGGTCTTTTCTACACGGACGTGGAAAAGCTTCTGGTCATCATCAACAAAATCGTTGACCAGGGAAACACGGTCATCCTCATCGAACACAACCTGGATGTTCTCATGTCCGCGGATTATATTATCGACCTCGGCCCGGAGGGAGGGAACGGAGGAGGACGGCTCGTCGCGGCAGGCACGCCGGAAGACCTCGTTCACTCTTCCAAAGGCTATACAGCACGGTTCCTCAGGGAGTATTCCGATCAAATCGGTGAAAGGATGAAAAAAAGTGGATAAAATGGAAAGAAAAGAGGGGAAAAGGCCATCGGGCAGGAGTATCGGTAAAGAAGCCGGTTCCGCCGCACCCCGTTTCGAAAGGAAAAGAAGCGAAGACCTCAACTGGGGGAGGCAGGTCGTGCTCCAGCTGTTGAAAGAGTCCCCAGACAGGGTCCAGAAAGTCTTCCTCGGAAAAAATGTGAGCGAATCCTTTGCCCGGCAGGTAAAAACACTGGCGGAAAAAGGCGGGGTAGTGGTCCAGGCTGTCGCACCCGAGGTCCTTTCAGAGATCTGCGGCCCGGTAAATCACCAGGGGGTCGCATGCAGGAGCAGCGAGGTATCCATGGCCGAGCTCGGGGATTTCCTCTCGTCTCTTCCTTCCGGGGGTCCTCTCCTCGTGGTCGTCCTCGATCACGTCCAGGATCCCCACAACCTTGGGGCCGTAGCCCGAACGGCTGAAGCGTGCGGTGCAAAAGGAGTCCTCTTTCCCAAGCGCAGGGGAGCCCTCCCCGGGGGCACGGTGGTCAAGGTGAGCGCAGGGGCGGCACTGCGACTCCCCATGGTGGGTGTGAACAATGTTGTCCAGACGGTCAAGGAACTCCAGGAGTCGGGTTTCTGGACCATAGGCCTGGACAACAGGATGGGCCGTTCCCTCTGGTCTGAACCCATGCCGGAAAGAACAGCCCTTGTCGTCGGGGCCGAAGGTGAAGGACTGTCAAGGCTTGTCTCCGATACCTGCGACGAAATAGTCCGGATACCCCTTACGGGTGAAACCGGTTCTTTGAACGCAAGCGTCGCCTGTGCCGTGGGAATGTTCGAATGGGCCAGGAAATGGGGTCCCCAGTCCTGAGAAAAACCTTCGCCGCCGCACCGGTTCCCTGAACTGCATCGAAACGGGGAACGGCTCCAGTCCAAGGGCAGCCGTTCCCCGGTCTTTCGGAAGAGGAGGTTACAGATCGAAATATATGCCGTTTCCCGTCGATTTTCCCCTCTCCAGCAAGGTTTTCGCGGCGTATAGATCGAACACCGAAAGCCCGACGGATTTGAAGAAAACTGTTCCGGAACCAGATGCCTCCTTTTTTTCCGCAAGGAGGAGATCCGAAAGGGGACGGATGATTTCTTTCGAAAACACTCCCCTTGAAAGCGGGCTGATGAGATCTCCCGTTTCCGAGAGAGCATGCTCCGTATCGACATACACCTGCCCCGCTTCCGCGAAAAGGGCATCGGGGTATTCCCTTATCTCCGGCGTATAGGAGCCGATGCCGATGATGCACTTGCCTCCGGAAAAGAGACGCCTGTCATCAGGAAAAACCGGCGATTTCGCCGTTGTCGCGGTAATGATCACATCGGAAGAAAGGGCAAGCTCCGCAGCATCCCTGCACGGGGAAACGGTAATGCCAGGCAGATCTTTTGCGAGCCTTTCGGCAGCTCTTTCAGCACTCTCCGGGAGGGCGTCGAAAATACGGACCTCTGAAAAGGAACGAACCTCGCAGGCGAACCGGACCTGCCAGTATCCCTGGGTTCCCGCCCCGGCAAGGCCAAGGGACCGTACATCTTTTCGCGCAAGGGCGCGCACCGCAGCACCGCCCACCGATCCCGTTCTCAGGGCGGTCAGCGTTCTTCCGTCCAAAAGCGCAAGGGGAGCGCCGTCCGTCCCGTCGAAAAGGAGTACAAGGCCGTTCAGAAAAGGCCGGGAACGGGCTGGATTGTCGGGAAAGATCGTGAGAGCTTTCAGGCCCCAGAGGTCATCCGCAAGACAGGGCATGAGAAGGAGAGAATTTTTATCTCTGAGAACCGCAGTCCTCAGGGGAACTGTGACGGCTCCATCCTTCTCGCAAGCGGCCGCTTTCATGGCATCTTCGGCGGCATCCATCATTCCGGGAAAAGAGAAACAGGAAAGCATGTGGCTGCTGTTCATAAGAAACATACCGGATCACCTCTTTCTTGAAAATCATTCCACTCTCATGAAAACGCATTCTATTCTATTTCAAATTTTCGTCCGGAGCAAAATATCCTGCCTCCCACTGAAGAAAGGCGCGTTATCAAAAATCCTTACGAACCATTTGTGAAATAGTTGAATGTGCCCAAAATTTTAACTTATCCTTGACAAATTCGATTCCCCGGAACACAATTGAACACACAAAAGCATTCTCCGTCACCCATTTTCTCCGGAGGGGATATTTCTGCCCATCACTTCATGTCCGTCAAAACAGCCATTTGTGCTCCTGATTCCAGTAGTTTTTCCGCAACAGGCCATTGTACCGTGTTGTGAAATTGAGGTGTGCTTGGAAGGAGGAAAACAGGCTTGGATGAGAAAAGTAATCCTGGAGGAGGCCGCGGGACCATGGATTTGATCGATGAACATCCGATCCTTGATTTCCCGAAAGGAGAAAGAGTCAGCTTTTTCTTCGACGGCAGGGAAATGGAAGGATATGAGGGGGAGCCGATCGCCATGGCCCTTCATGCGAACGGGATTAGGGTCTACCGCGAAACGGCTGAAATGCACAGGCCCCGGGGCTTTTTCTGCGCCATAGGAAAATGCAGCAGCTGCTTCATGGTGGTGGACGGGGTTCCAAACGTCAGGACGTGCATCACTCCCCTGAAGCCCGGAATGAAAGTGGAAACCCAGCACGGCAAGGGCTGCGTTCCCGAGACAGAGGAATGAGGATGACGCGATGAAAACTCTCTCGACTGAAATTCTCGTTATCGGCGGAGGAGCGGCGGGCCTGAGCGCTGCAGCGGAAGCGGCTGCAGCCGGTGCAAAGGTCATGGTAGCGGAAAGCGATCTGCATCTCGGCGGACAGCTCGTAAAACAGACCCATAAGTTTTTCGGCAGCAAGGACGAATATGCGGGAACCAGGGGGTTCAAAATCGCCGACATCCTTTTGAGCGAAATAGACTCCTGCAAGGAAAACGTTGAAATCCACACCAACACCACCATCACAGGCTTCTATTCAGAAGACGGCACCTTCACCGCCATGCGCGGGGAAGAAAAATTCTTCCACATCAACGCGAAAAAAACGATAGTGGCTACCGGTGCCCAGGAACGGCTCATTCCGTTCCCAAACAATGACCTTCCCGGCGTTTACGGTGCAGGAGCCGTTCAGACCCTTATGAACGTCTACGGGGTAGTCCCGGGGAAACGGGTTCTCATGGTCGGAGCGGGCAATATCGGACTTATAGTGAGTTACCAGCTCATGCAGGCCGGCGTGGAAGTCGCCGCCATTGTCGAAGCTGCGCCTAGGGTTGGAGGTTACTGGGTCCATGCCGCAAAAATCCGCAGGATGGGCGTCCCTATTCTTCTGCGTCACTCCATAAGGAAAGCCGTGGGGGAGAGGGGCATTACCGGAGCGTACATCACGGCGCTCAACGACCGCTTCGAACCGGTGGGCGAAGAAACGTACGTGGACTGTGACGTCATCTGCATAGCCGTCGGCCTTTCACCGACCACTGAGATTCTTTCCCAGGCGGGATGCAAGATGATGTATGTTCCCCAGTTGTGCGGTCTTGTGGCGAGGCGGGACAGGGCAATGAGAACCTCAAATCCGGATTTTTACACCGCCGGCGACGCAAGCGGAATCGAAGAGGCAAGCGCCGCCATGGTTGAGGGAAGAATAGCCGGCCTTTCGGCGGCTGCAGACCTTGGATACCCTACGGAACACGGGAAACTTGACGAGTATTGGGGACGTCTCCAGGCTCTCAGGTCAGGAGAGGCCGGGGCGCGGATCTGCCAGGGGCTCGAATGCGTGCTTGTCAACAGATGGGAGGATGTATCCAATGGCTGATGCTCTCGACCTCTTCAACAGTGGTGTCCTCACCGGCGAACGGGATGGTGCCGTTCTGCCGGACCGCAAGCTCTGGGAATCGAAAAAGGGGGGAGTCGTCGTCATCGAGTGCCCCCAGCGCATTCCCTGCAATCCGTGCCATACCAGCTGCCCTACGGGAGCGATCCGTCCCTTTGCCGACATTAACGACACCCCGAAGGTTGATCACACGCTGTGCACTGGATGCACCCTCTGCGTGGCTTCCTGTCCGGGGCTTGCGTGCTTCGTAATCGATCTCACCTTTTCCGAAGACAAAGCGCTTTTCAAGCTCCCCTATGAAATGCTCCCCCTTCCGGAAAAGGGACAAAAAGTCCAGTGCCTGAACCGGACAGGTGAATGCATTGCGGAAGGCACCGTGGAAAACGTGACTCAGCCCAAGAAAGACAGAACCTATGTCATCCATGTTTCGGCTCCGAAAGAAATAGTCGGCGAATTCCGGACAATCAGGGCGGTGAAATGACCATGCAGAAGGAACATCCCGGATCTGAGGAGATTTACGTATGTCGCTGCGAGGAAGTGACTCTCGAGGAAATCCGCAAGTGGATCGACAGGGGATATGACACCGTGGAAGAGCTCAAGAGGGTTCTCCGCGTCGGCATGGGTCCCTGCCAGGGCAGAGGCTGTCAGGACATCCTTATGAGAGAGATTGCGAAAAAAACGGGAAAGCCAATCACCGCAATAGAACCGGCAACGGTTCGACCTCCTGCAAAACCAATCAGGATCGGCCTGCTCGCAGAGGAGGGTGACGAATGATGGAATGGAAGAACACCGCCAATGTCGTTATCATTGGAGGCGGAATCATCGGCGTATCGACAGCCTATTATCTTGCCCGGAACGGCATGAAGAACATCGTTCTCATCGAAAAGGGCACCATCTGCGGCGGCTCCACAGGCCGATGCGGTGCAGGAATCCGGGCCCAGTGGGGAACGGAAATGAACTGCCGCCTCGGCATTGCCGCCCTTGACATTTTCGAGCAGCTCGACCAGGAGCTGGGGATGTCGGTAGGTCTCAACCAGGGAGGCTACCTGCTCGTTGCCTACAATGAAAAAGAGCTGGAGACCCTCCGGACGGGAATGGACCTCCAGAACTCCCTTGGAATAAAGTCACGGCAGATCAGTCTGAAGGAAGCCAGGGAAATATGCCCGGGGCTTGCCGCCGACGACGCCGTGGGATTCTTTTTCCACGGAAGAGACGGTCATGCCGACCCCTTCCTCACCACTTTCGCCTATCTCGAAGCCGCGAAAGGACTTGGCGTCACGTGCCACAGGCACACCGAATGCACCGGAATACTTGTTGACGGGGGTGTGGTACAGGGCGTTGAGACGGACAGAGGAACGATTCATGCCCCTGTGGTGATAAACTGTGCGGGTGCCTATTCGCAGTTCATCGCCCGCATGGCGGGAATCGAAATCCCCAACTGGGCGGAGCGGCATGAGATCATGATCACCGAGCCGGTCGCACCGGGAGTCTGCCCGTGCATGCTCATGAGCTTCTCGGGCAATTACTACATCCAGCAGAGACCTCACGGTTCCATCATATGCGGCATGAGCCCCGCAGGACACCCGGAGGACTTTCAGAACAAGAGTACCTGGCAATTCATCGAGGAAATGTCGAAAATCCTTGTCAGGCTCCTGCCGCGGACCAAGGGGATCAGGATAGCCAGGCAGTGGGCCGGAATGTATGATATGACCCCGGATGCCCAGCCGATCATCGGGGAAACAGACGTGAAAAATTTCTACCATTCCACGGGCTATTCGGGGCACGGCTTTATGCTCGCTCCCGTGGCAGGGAAGATTCTCGCCCAGCACATCACAGGGAAAAAACCGGACATTGACTTTTCAATGCTAGACTACAGGCGGTTTACCAGAGGTGAGCACATCAGGGAGTCGAATGTCGTCTAGCTCTCTGTCGAAGGAATTCTGACCGTGCAAATGCTGACACCGACGAAAGAAACGGCGGAACGCCTGGGGCTTGACAGCCCCTTTCCACGACCTTCCGGGATCGTGCCGGAAGGCCGTGGAAAGGGCATGATCACCGTAGGATGGGCTGAGCCTGGCAGAGGAGAAAGAATGAACAATGGACTCGTCTTCGATATAAAGCGATATTCCATACATGACGGACCGGGAATACGGACCACGTTCTTTCTGAAAGGATGCCCCCTTTCCTGCTGGTGGTGCCATAACCCGGAAGGCATGTCCCCTCAGCCCATCCTTTTTCGTCATCCCAACCGGTGCATCGGGTGCGGCCGCTGCATAGCCGTCTGCCCGTCTGGCGCATGGAGCAGGAATGTAGACGGCCTGCTCTCCCACGACAAGGCGAAATGTACACTCTGCGGGAAATGCGCAGCTGCCTGTCATTCGTCTGCAATCGAAATCGCCGGGAGAGAAATGACACCCGGGGACGTTTTTCTGGAAGCAAAAAAAGATATTCCGTTTTTTGACCAATCCGGGGGAGGCGTCACATTTTCCGGAGGCGAACCTCTTCTCCAGATCCGTTTTTTAATTGCCTGCCTTCGAAAACTGCAGAAGGAAGAAATTCATACCGCCATTGATACATCAGGATACTGCGATGAAAGCAGGATACTTGAAGCTGCTGAATATGCGGATCTTTTCCTTTTCGACATAAAGCACATTGACCCGAAGAAGCATGAATACTATACTGGCGTAAGTAATCGCACAATTTTGTCTAACCTGGGAAAGCTCGACGAAGCCCTTGCCCGGAGAGGCAAGGGACGAATCAACATCAGGATGCCGCTTATTCCCGGCATAAACGACGATTCCGGGAGCCTTGAAGCAGTTGCCGTGCTTTCAGCCTCCCTGAAAACTCTCTCCGGGGTCAACATACTCCCCTACCACTCTACCGGCGAAGGGAAATACAGGAATCTCGGCATGGAATACAAAATGGGAAATGTTCTTCCGCCACAGGATGAAAAAATAGCGGAAGCTCTTGATATATTCCGAAGGCAGAATATTGAAGCGGTTAAAGGAGGATAACGGCCGTCATGAACGAGAGAATTGAGTATCTGAGAAGAGAAAGCTTTGAAACGTCACCAAGCGTTTCAATTGAAAGGGCGGTTTTAACCACCGAGTTTTACAAAGAAAACGAGGGCAAGTACCCTGTTCCGATTCTCAGGGCTAAAAATTTTTATAATCTCTGCGAGAAAAAAGCCATATACATAGGCGACAGGGAACTTATTGTCGGAGAAAGAGGTCCCCGCCCCAAGGCGGTTTCCACTTTTCCAGAGCTGAATTGCCATACGGCGGAGGATTTCGAGATACTGAACTCCCGGCCAATGACACGTTACACGGTGTCACAGGATGATATTTCCGCCTACAGCGAACACGTCGTCCCATACTGGAAAGGGAGGACTCTTCGGGACCGGATTTTCTCAAATCTCCCCGCAGAATGGCTTGCCCTCTACGAAGGCGGCTGCTATACGGAATTCATGGAGCAGCGCGCTCCGGGGCACACTGCCCTCGACGGGACCATTTACCGCACGGGACTTCTGGACCTGAAGAGAAGAATTGCCGGTGCCATGGCAAATTTGGACTGGATCAACGATCCCCATGCAACGGAAAAAAATGAGGAACTGCAGGCGATGGACATAGCCTGCGACGCTGTCATCCTCTTCGCGGAAAGGCATGCTGCCCTCGCCGAGAAGATGGCGGAGGAAACGACGGACTCCCAAAGGAGAGCCGAACTGCTCAAAATAGCTGACGTCTGCCGCCACGTTCCCGCCCATGCGCCCCGGGATTTTCACGAAGCCATCCAGACCTACTGGTTCACCCACCTCGGAACAATCACGGAACTGAACGGCTGGGACGCCATGTCTCCAGGCCATTTTGACCAGCACCTTGCTCCGTTCTACGCAAAAGGGATCCGAGAAGGAACTCTGGACGGGGAAAAGGCAAAGGAACTGCTTTCCTGTTTCTGGATCAAGGTAAACAACACTCCGGCTCCGCCCAAGGTCGGCGTGACAGCGGCGGAGAGCGGCACCTACAACGATTTCACCCAGATCAACCTCGGGGGAGTGACCGAAGACGGCGCGGACGCTGTAAGCGAAGTTTCATACCTCATGCTTGACGTCCTTGACGAGCTCCAGCTTCTGCAACCCCAGGCAAGCGTCCACATTTCATCGAGAACGCCGGAAAGATTCCTCCGTCACGCATGCCGCATCATGAGGCGCGGCTCGGGATATCCGTCCGCCTTTAATTCGGACGCCGTGGTCATGGAACAGCTCGGAATGGGAAAGCGGGTTGAAGACGCCAGAACCGGAGGAACAAGCGGATGCGTGGAAACCGGTTCTTTCGGGAAAGAAGCCTATATTCTCCATGGATACCTGAATGTGCCTAAAATACTTGAACTGACACTCAACAACGGAACCGACCAGCTCACCGGAAAAAAGATCGGGATTGCTTCCGGCGATCCCATGGAGTTTCGGGATTTTGACGATCTGTACCGGGCGTTTGAAAAACAGCTCGCCCATGTGGTGAACGTCAAAATCAGGACGGACAACTACATCCAGCGGATGTTCGCCCGGCATGCCCCGGCCCCGTACCTTTCCGTCCTCATCCACGACTGCATCGAGAACGGAAAGGACTACTACGACGGGGGCGCCCGGTACAATACGGACTATATCCAGTGCTGCGGCATAGGAACAGTAACGGACAGCCTTTCCGTCCTTAAAAAGCACGTGTTTGAAGACGGCTCGATTGTCATGGAATCCCTTCTGAAGGCTCTGAAAGACAACTGGAAGGGACATGACGAGCTGCGGCAGTTCGTCTGGAACAGGACACCATTCTTTGGAAACGACGACGAATACGCCGACTCCATCATGCAGAAGGTCTACGGATCCCTTCTCGATTCCATCGACGGGAAACATTCTCCGAAGGGACCGACCTATCACGTAAACATGCTGTCAACCACATGCCACATTTATTTCGGAAAAAAACTCGGAGCGACACCGAACGGACGCTTCGCCCATGTTCCGGAATCGGACGGAACGTCTCCCTCCCACGGCGCCGACCGCCGGGGCCCCACGGCAGTGGTGAAATCCCTCAGCAAGATGAACCAGGTCAAATCCGGAGGGACTCTTCTGAACCAGCGGTTCCTTCCCTCGGTTCTGGACGGAGAGGGAGGACTGGAAAAAATGGCGGGACTCATAAGAACCTATTTCAATCTCGGAGGACATCATATCCAGTTCAACGTAGTCGACACGGAAACGCTGCGCAAAGCCCAGAAAAATCCCGAGGAATACCGCGGCCTTCTCGTTCGTGTCGCGGGATACAGCGATTACTTCGTCGACCTGGACGATCATCACCAGGAAGAAATCATTGCAAGAACTGCACAGGAGAGCTTCTGACCATCAATTCGGAGAGCGTTTTTTTTGAAAAGGGGGGATTGTGAAAAAGAGCGGGCTGACGGTGGAGGAAAGAGCGCTTCGGAGAGCAACTTTCGCTGGATGAAAA